>ERZ773133.1839-NODE-1839-length-21772-cov-6.456647_pt1 | contig 21772 bp, 16 predicted proteins | sample MGYA00580861_ERZ773133 | MGnify/ENA primary metagenome ERZ773133 (study PRJEB29015, sample SAMEA2737844) | human gut metagenome | biome: human gut; feature: human-associated habitat; material: faeces | place: China | collected 2012 ...
TCGGACAAACTCGGGAGGCTGTTCTATAAACACGGTTATTAGTGATTAACGATTATTGATAAGTGATTAGTAGTTAGCGGTTAGTGATAAGTGATTAGCGGTTAGTGTGCGATGTTACGGTACAGCCGTTAATCACTTATCACTAACCGCTAATCACTATTTCTTATTTCATACGGTCAACGCACATCTGATACAATTCGTTCAGCTTGCTGTCATATATCGGAGCCAGTTCGGAATTATACTTCTGCATAAGCTTCACTTCTGAACTGAGGATAGGCAGCTGATAGTCGATGATTTCACGGCTGGACATAGCAAAACGTTGTTCATCCAGGCTCAGATACCAAGTGAGGTATTCCACGGCCTTGTCGGCAAGTGCCTTCATAATGCTGTCGGCTTTTTCCGTTTCGCCCAGTTGATAGTATGCTTCTGCCATTTGTACGGCACCGTTCTGCCAGTCGTACGGCACATTGTAGGCAGGAATCATCTTCTCTGCGTAGTCCAATGCTTTCTTGGCCTTGTCATTCTTGCCTTCACGTATCAACTGACCTACGAGTTGTGAGAAGATACGTCGGTGAGAATAGCACATACGCATGGCGTTTTCATCAATATAGATACCTTCCTTGTCGATGCCACCGAACTTGAACTTGTTCATCAGGTTGTCATACATCTTTTCGCTATCCAGTTTGACGCCTGTCTTGTCGGTATCGAACGGAGTGAAGCGATAGGTTAGGCCTTCCTGTATGAAGTGATTACCCATGCCGAGGTGGTTTTCCGTACCTACGCTGACTGCCATGTAGATAGGACGTTCCCAATTGGCTTCTGCCAGCATTTCAAGCATCATCAGTTCGCTCTTATAAAGGGCGCGTTTGCCTTTCAGTGAGATGTGCATGTAATCGGGGATACTGTCGCCCGGTATCATCATGCCGCTGCGGCGTACAGCTTCCTTATCCACCTTCAGTACAATGCTGTCCGTAGGAATTACTTTGAGATCTTCATTTTTGCTTCGTACCCAATATTTCAGGATGTTCTGCAATTCGTACGGGTTTTCACCGAACTCTTTCTTCACATTTACCAGAGCTTCCGGGTTACCGTTCAGTGCCTGCTTTTCAGCTTCGGCATAGAGGGCGTCGATGCTCTTCTTGTAATCGGCCTGTACAGGAATGTATTCATTGGTTCCTTCCACGTAATCCATACGGTCCCAAGTGATGGGCAATGACGGAGAATCGTAGGCAGGACGCTTCATCTGGTCGATATACCAATCTGTCTGTAAGTAACTGAGGTTACAAGTACGTGCATCCGTGCGGAATCCTTCTGTTTCCTGATTGTACCACAAGGGGAATGTATCATTATCACCGTTGGTGAAGATAATCGGATTGCCGGTTTCTTGCAGAGACATCAGATAGTTCTGGCCGAAGTCACGTGCCAGATAGCGGTCGCTGCGGTCATGGTCGTCCCACGTCTGGCTTGCCATCTGTATGGGCACGAACAGGCAGACAACGGATGCCAGTGTTGCGGCCGGAAGTTCCTTCATCTTGGCGTAGTGTTGCAACAGGCGGATAATACCTGCCACACCCATACCTATCCAAATGGCAAAGGCGTAGAATGATCCGGCGTATGCATAGTCGCGTTCACGCGGTTGGCTCGGTGTCTGGTTCAGGTAGAGCACAATGGCGATACCCGTCATGAAGAACAGGAAGAACACTACCCAGAATTGTTGAATACCCTTCTGTCCGCGGTATGCCTGCCATAGAAGGCCGATGATACCGAGCAATAAAGGCAGACAGTAGAAGACGTTGTGTCCCTTATTGTTTTGCAGTTCCTGCGGCAACAGACTCTGGTCGCCCACCAGGAAGTTGTCAATGAACGGGATGCCTGTGATCCAGTTACCATGTTCTATTTCTCCGCTGCCTTGCAGGTCGTTCTGGCGTCCGGCGAAGTTCCACATGAAGTAGCGCCAGTACATCCAGTTGAGCTGGTAGGAGAAGAAGAACTTGATGTTTTCCCATTGTGTAGGCATGTTCACCATCACCATTTGTCCGCACTGGTCATAGGGAACGTCTTCGCCCTTAATGTCTACCCAGGCTTGATATTCCCTGGCGTGCTGGCTGCTGTACATACGCGGGAAAAGCATATTCTGCGCGTATTCGTATTCGATACGTCCGGGGATTTCAATATAGCTGTCCTTTTCATCGGGAGTGGCTTTTTCCTTGCGGATAAATTTGGTTCCGTTGTACGAGATACGCGGTTCGCAATAGCCATCTTTTACATCGAGGGCTACTTTGGAAGAGAATGCCTGTCCGTAGAATAACGGGCGGGTTCCGTATTGTTCACGACCCAGATATTCACCCAGCGTGAAGATGTCTTCGGGTGAGTTCTGATCCATGGGGGTGTTGGCTGTAGAGCGGATCACGATAATGGCGTAGGAAGAATATCCGATGACAATCATCATGGTACACAACAGCGAGGTGTTGAGCGTACGCGCAGAAACACGGTATTTCTCTTTCATACTTGCCTGCATCTTCGGGCTGAGGTAGAAGAACAGGAAAGCGATAACAATAATACCTATAATAACAGCGCTCGTTCCGTGTCCGTAGAAGGGAATACCCAACAAGGCAATTGTCAGTACGAAGGAGACGGACATGCGCATCTTGTTCTTTTCCGTGTAGCTTTCGTATACTCCCCAGATGATGGAAGCTGCCAATACAATGATGTAAACCATTACACCGCTGTTGAAGGACATTCCCAGTGTATTCACGAAGAACAGTTCGAACCAGCCTCCTACTTTTACAATACCCGGTACCATGCCATAAAGTACGGCGGCAACCAGAATGCCCGAAGCGAGCAATGCCAGTAATGAACCCTTGGCATTTGCGTTGGGCACTTTCTTGTAGTAGTAAACCAGTACGATGGCAGGCAAGCAGAGCAAGTTCAGCAAGTGTACGCCGATACTAAGTCCCGTCAGGTAAGCGATGAGGATAAGCCAGCGGTCGCTGTGAGGTTCGTTCGCCACATCCTCCCATTTCAGTATCAGCCAGAATACAACGGCTGTGAAAAGAGAAGAGAATGCGTAAACTTCACCTTCGACGGCACTGAACCAGAAGGTGTCACTGAATGTATATGCCAGTGCGCCTACCAGACCGCTACCCATGATGGTAATCAGTTGTCCGCGGGTAATATTATTCTCATCTGTAACAACAAGTTTGCGCACCAGGTGCGTGATGCTCCAGAACAGGAACAGGATACAAGCGCCACTCATCAGTGCACTCATATAGTTTACCATTTGGGCAACGGTGCTCGGGTCGGAGGCAAATTGTGAGAACAGGTTGGCTACCAGCATGAAGAAAGGTGCTCCGGGCGGGTGTCCTACTTCCAGTTTGTAGCCGGTAGTGATGAACTCCGGGCAGTCCCAAAAACTTGCAGTCGGTTCAATAGTCATGCAATAGACCGTAGCTGCAATGAGGAAAGTAATCCAACCCACAAGGTTGTTTACGGTTCTGTACTGTTTCATTCGGAAAGAATTCGTTATGTTTTTAAGTTATAGCTCTGTATTTTTGTATATACGGCCGCAAATATAGTGATTTAACTGCTAAATGCGTGGAGGTAAGGCATATTTATTAGGATAGGTTAAAAGATATACATTGATTTTTTGTAGAGAAAAGTTTCAAATATTATAGCTTTGATGTTTAATGTTCGCAATTACAGCATCCACATTCGTCGCCATGTTTATGCTCTGCCAATATGCGATGGGGCAGTGCTCCGTGCCCTAATAACTCTATCGGACAGTTGAAGTTCCGTTCCAACCATTCCTCACTTATCCCCGTGTCGGGATGATAGTCCAGTGTTTCATTCACACAGGCGATGGACTTCACTTGTTGCAGTACTGTGCCGATATCATGGCTGACAAGAATGATGGCGCAGTCGTGGTTAATCTCTGCCAATAGTTCGTAAAGGCGGGCTTCGAAACGCTTGTCGATATAGGTACTGGGTTCGTCTAGGACAACGAGTTGAGGATCGGAGATGATGGCACGCCCCAGCAAAGCACGTTGCAATTGTCCGCCGCTTAGTGCACCGATGGCACGTTCTTCCAATCCTTCCAATCCCATACGGGCAATCACTTGGCGGGCTTTCTCCCGATGTGCTGCGGTGAAGCGTGAAATAAGTGACTTTTGCGAGCTGAGTCCGGAAAGGATTACTTCTTCCACTGTAATGGGAAACTTACGATCTATACTGTTGTATTGTGGCAGATATCCCATTTTGAGTGCTCGTCCACCTCTATAAAGAATTTCCCCTCCAGTAGGTTTCAACAGACCAAGTATACATTTGATGAGAGTTGTTTTTCCGCCGCCATTAGGGCCGATGATGCCCAGAAAGTCCCGGTCGTAAACGGTGAGGTTTATGTTGCGTAATACCGTGCGGCTGTCATAGCCGGCACTGAGATTCTTTATTTCAATAAGAGGCGTACCCATTTGTTTACTGCTTGACGATGTCTTTAGTTCTTAACGACCAATTCCTTGGCAATGTTCAACATTTCTTCTTCCCAATCGTAAGAAAGCGGATTGATAGGGATTACCTTCGTTCCCGTCTGTTTGGCAATGATCTCCGCATTGCGACGGTCAAATTCAGGTTGCACGAAGATAACACGGACTTTCTCTTTTTTACAAGTGTCTATCAGATTCTTGAGGTGGGAGGGAGAAGGTTCTTTACCATTTTCTTCGATGGAAATCTGATGCAGACCGTAGTCGCGGGCAAAGTAAGATAATGCCGGATGATAAATCATGAAAGCACGGTCCGCATTGGGAGCCGACAGCATGTGACAAATAAGGCTATCGGTATGTTCAATCTGGTTGCAGAGACTTTTGTAACGCTCCATATAGACTTCTTCATTGCCTTTGTCGATGGCGCACAGTGCATTTACGATATTTCCGGCAATAATCTGTGCATTATAGGCAGAACTCCAAACGTGTGGTTCCACACCCAAAAGATGCTGATGCTCATCGTCTTGGATGGAATCGTGGGCGTGAGGTTCATCGGCATCGTGATGATGGTGGGCGTGTGAGGAATCATAAATCAGGTCAATGCCGCGGGAAGTATCGAAGAATTGCAGGTGCGGAGCGTTATCCGTCAGCTTGTCCATCCAGGTTTGTTCAAAACCGATGTAGCCGATCCGGAAGTAGGCTTTGCTCTTGGCAAGATCTACGAGTTGCTGGGGGGTAGGGTCGTAGGTTTCCGGGCTACTTCCTTTGGGAACCATGCTGATAACGTTGAAGTTATCGCCTGCAATGGCTTCGGTGAAATAGCGTAATGGCTCAATAGTGACAGTGATGACGGGCTTATCGCCTTCACTCTTATTATTTTGGACGCTGCTGTTCTTGCAGGATGCGGCGAGCAAGGCAGCGAGGATGTACAGGAATGTTCGTTTCATTATTATATTTATGGTTTTTATAATTGATTACTCTTTATGGTTTCTCTTTCGTTGCCCTCAGTATCTCCCGTTTTCCCCCCGGAGGTCCCGGAAGGCGCTCCACACGGAAGCCCACAGTTTGCAACATACGGCGGATGACACCTTTGGCGCAATACGTCGTCAATATTCCCCCTGTATTCATATAAACGTAAAGAGAGCGAAATAATTGCTCGTTCCACATTTCTGGTTGCTTTTCAGGGGCGAAAGCATCGAAGTAAACGAGATCAGGATTTAGTGATAACCACTTATCACTAATCGCATCCATCTTTATCTTCCGCAGGGTGAAGTGCGGGGATATTTTTACGTCTTCTTCCCACGGGGCGGTGTGCAGCTGCTTGAACAGCGGGTTATTGCTATATCCTAGTGCATCGACTTCTTCCCAGGCAAGGGGATAGAGCTCGATACCGGTATAATGTACGGGACGCGCATCCTGTTCGGCAGCTTCCAGTGTGAGCAAGGCATTCAGTCCGGTGCCGAAGCCTATCTCAAGAACGTGCGGTTGCGGTGCGGCAGAGGCTTTCAGCCCCATGTTGATAAAGATATGCTGCGACTCTGTACGCGCCCCTTTCACCGAATGATAATGTTCATCCAGTTCGGGCACAAAGAGCGTTGCGCTTCCATCTTCCGTACGTTCTATAATTCGTTTCATAACTTAAAACATAGATATTACTCCCTGCAATGCCAGCAGCATCACGGCATACCGTATCAGCTTTCCGGCAAACATGGACGAAGTAGTCAGCCATACATTGCTGCGCATGAAACCCAGTGCAATGGCAATTACTTCGCCCACGAAGGGCAGGAATGCGAAAAAGCCCATCAATGCTCCTTTACCTTGAAGGAAAGTCTGCATCTTGTCTACTTTTTCTTTTTTTACTTTGAAATATTTCTCTATCCAGACTACGTTGCCCAGACGCCCCATGTAGTAGCACGTCATACCGCCAATCGTATTACCCAACGTGGCGAAGAGTACACACATCACCGGACTGAGCCCTACCTTTATCAGTGCTATCATCACCAGTTCCGAACTGAACGGAACGATGCTTCCTGCCAGTAAGGCGGAGATAAATAAGCCGAGATAGCCCCAGTCTATCAGGAGTTGAACCAATGAGTCTACAAAAGCATCCATACGTTAAATCCGAATAAGAGTATAAGCCCGGCAAGGGCACAAATGAAAAACACATTAGAAGCCCGACTGTTCGTCAGTACCACGAAATGTCCTGTCAGGATGCTGACGCCTATCAGCAGTAAGGGCAGGAGGTGAAACGTTTGTGCCGGTTGCAACAGGATATAGACGAAGATGCAGAACGTCAGGAAAATAAGGAAATGCAGATAACTGCGGGTACGTATCTTATCTTCGTAACCTGCCACCAGGCAGTGAACGGAGCTTACTATGAACAACAGGAACAAATAGCCCAATGTAGCGGTTTCCCATAATGGGAAGTTCCATAAAGTAATGGGATGGAACGTCACCAGTTCGATGAACGGCTGATAGAATAATTCTATTTCACCATAGAAGTAGGCATGTCCAAACAGGAACCAATAGGGAAGCGTCCAGCCGATCAGACCTCCGAAAAAGCTCTTAGGAGTGAGTGCCTGGAAACTGTATGCACCGATCCAGAAAATGGGAATGAACAATGTCAGTTGCGGGAAGAACAGACTGCCCGCCCCGATAAACAGGAACGAGTAGAATAGGATGCCCGCCGGATGTGGATGTTGATAGCCCTTGAACAGGAAGAACAAAGATATCAGAAATGCTGTCGAGGCAATGTCTCCGGCATATAATTGGTGCATGGCAGGACAGACAGATATCAGCAGAAAGTAAATGGCTGTCTGCACGGATGCCCGCATACGGATAATGGCGAAGGTGTTGTTCAGCTCTATCAGGAAGTAACCGATTATACCGTAAAGCAGAAAGCTTAGGGGCGCACTTGCCCATGTCGGAATCCAATCGTTGTAGATGGTTTCCCACAATGGGTAATTGCTTTTCATCACTGGAATCTCGGGTAATAAGATGGAAGTCAGTACCCAGCAGAACAGTGATAGAAAGACAGCAGCGGGGAGGGTGAAGCGCCCCGCTGTAATCCGGTTCTGTAATCGTTTACTTCGTATCATTATAATAAAGGTGATGTGGTGATTAGAGATCGAATCCGATGTCGCGGCGGAAATACTTCTTGTCGAAGTGGATCATATCCGCTACTTTATAACTTTTGGCAAGGGCTTCCTCCTTGGTTTCACCATACGAACATACGGCAATCACGCGTCCGCCGTTCGTTACCACTTGTCCGTCTTTCATTGCGGTTCCGGCATGGAAGAGGATGCTGTCCGTGGCTACCGCTGCTTCAAACCCGGTCATCACTTTGCCCTTTTCGTAAGCTTCGGGGTATCCACCGCTGACAAGCATGACACAGGCGGCTGTCCGTGGGTCCAGCACCAATGTCTTGGTGTCGAGGTTGACATCGCGTACACCTTCCAGAAGTTCTACAAAGTCGCTTTGTATACGCAACATGACGCTTTCTGTTTCCGGATCGCCCATACGGACATTGTATTCTATCACCATTGGTTCACCTTTCACACGGATCAGGCCGAGGAAGATGAAGCCTTTGTAAAGGATGTTTTCTTCCTGCAATCCGCGGATGGTAGGTTCGATGATGCGGGTACGTACCTTTTCCATAAATACCTCATCGGCAAAGGGAACAGGAGTTACACTTCCCATGCCACCGGTATTCAGGCCTTTATCGCCTTCACCGATGCGTTTGTAATCTTTGGCAACAGGCAAAACCTTATAGTTCTTACTGTCTGTCAGCACAAATACGGAGCACTCTATACCGCTGAGGAATTCTTCGATAACAACTGTGGCGCTGGCCTGGCCAAACATACCGCCCAGCATTTCTTCCAGTTCCCGCTTGGCTTCTTCCAGTGTAGGGAGAATGAGCACACCTTTTCCGGCGCATAGACCGTCGGCTTTCAGCACGTAGGGAGCTTCGAGGGTTTCAAGGAAAGCAAGGCCTTCGTCCAGATTAGCAGCAGTGATGCTTTTGTAACGGGCGGTGGGAATACCGTAACGTTCCATGAAGCCTTTGGCGAACTCTTTGCTGCCTTCCAGTTGCGCACCTTTAGCTGTAGGGCCGATGATGGCAATATGTTGGGTGGAGGCATCTCCGGTAAAGCTGTCGTAGATACCTTCTACCAGCGGATCTTCGGGACCTACCACGATCATGTCTATCTTTTGTTCTAAAGCGAAGGCTTTCAAGGCAGGGAAATCGGTTGCCTTGATGGATACGTTCTCACCTACCGCACTGGTGCCGGCATTACCGGGGGCGATAAAAAGTTTCTCTACTTTCGGGCTTTGGGCTATTTTCCATGCCAGGGCATGCTCGCGGCCACCACTTCCTAATAATAATACTTTCATGGTTTCATTTACAATTTACAATTTACAAAGTACAATTAACAATTTACATTTCTTTCTCTTCTTCTGTGCTTTACCATTTTACTCATGCACTAAATTGTACATTGTAAATGGTAAATTGTACATCAAAGATGTTCTTCAAAATAACGGGTTATCTTTTCATGCAGATGTACCCGGTCACGTCCCCTGACATTGTGCTTATGTGTGGGATAGATAAACAGGTCCGGATATGTGCGTGCATCCACACAAGCCTTTATGAACGAAAGTGTATGTTGAGGTACACAGGTGTCGTCATGATCATCATGGATCAATAGCAGATGTCCTTTCAGATTGCCGGCAAGGTTTTTCAGGTTGCACTCTTTGTACCCTTCCGGATTACTCTGTGGGGTATCCATATAGCGTTCTCCGTACATGATTTCATAATATCCCCAGTCGATGACCGGACCACCTGCAACGCCTACCTTGAATATCTCGGGATAGCGGAGCAGCAATGCCGTAGTCATGTGACCACCGAAACTCCAGCCGTGCACACCGATGCGGTTGCCATCTACATAAGGCAGACTTTTCAGGAATTCCACACCTTTCACTTGGTCTTTTCCTTCTTCAATGCCAAGATGTCGGAAAGTAGCATTTTCAAATTCCAGTCCGCGGTTGTCACTTCCACGGTTGTCGAGGCTGAACATGATATAACCTTTGTTGGCCATGTAGATATCCCAGCCACGTGCACCGTTCTGCCAACCGCCGGTGACCATTTGGGCGTGCGGTCCACCGTATACATAGACAATGGTGGGGTATTTCTTGTTCGGATCAAAGTCCGCAGGTTTTATGAGACGATAATAAAGATCAGTCACACCGTCGGCAGCTTTGATGGTGCCTACTTCGATGCTCGGCATGGTGAAGTCCTTGAATGGATCTTCTGCTGTCAGCAGATTGATGCTTTTCCCGTTTTGTGTGGCGATAAGGTTGATGCTGCGTGGCACTTCAGGGCTGGAATAGGTATCTATGAGGTAACTGCCGTTTGCACTCAGTGTGCCGTGGTGTATACCTTCCGGTGTGCCTAGCGGGCTACGTTTGCCTGTTGCTATGCTTACTTTGAAGAGGTTGCTTTGCAACGGGGAATATTCCGTGGAAGCTATGATGATTTCTTTCTTTCCACTGTTGAAGCCAAGCACATCTTGCACAAGCCAGTTGCCGGAAGTCAGTTGCTTGACCAGCTTACCGTCTGTGCCATAGAGGTACAGGTGGTTGAAGCCGTCGCGTTGGCTTTGGTAGATAAACTTGCTGTTGTCCCACGGCAGGAATACGATGGGGTGCTGGGGTTCTACGTATTTGGGATGTGTCTCTTCAAAAAGAGTTCCTATCAGTTCGCCTGTTTCTACGCTGTACTGGCATAGCTTGGCATGGTTCTGATCACGGTTCAGTTCTATGAGATAAAGGCTTTTGGCATCCGGTGCCCAACTTATATTGGTGAAGTAACGGTCGGTAGGATCACCTGCATTCAGATAAATTGTCTTCTGCGTTTCGGGATTGTAGATGCCTACAGTTACTTTGTGGCTCGTCATACCTGCCATCGGGTAACGTACATTGTTCAATTCGCCCACCCGTGCGGTGATGTCCACTAACGGATATTGTGTTACCATACTTTCATCCATGCGGTAGAAAGCGAGCAAGTCACCTTTCGGACTCCAGTAAGTTCCTTTGCTGATGCCGAACTCGTTACGGTGTACGCTTTGTCCGCATACGATCCCTTCCGGTTCGTTGGTTACGGCGCGATCGTTGACATAAAGATTATTATTCAGAGTGTAAGCAATATGGCCGCTTACGGTATTATAATCCTCATTGGCTGCCTTTTCTGGCAAGGCTTGTTTGCTGATGATTTTATCCGCTTTCCAGTCGTAAACGATATAATTACCGGGCAGGGTGATAAGCAACTGAGTCTTTTCAGCCCAAGGCAGGCTCACCTGATATAAATGACTCAGTTTACCCAGTTTTTCCTGTTCCAGTGCTTGGTTGATTCTCTCACGCGTCAGGAGTAGGGTTTCCTTTCCTGTTTTAGGGTTCACTGCAAACAAAGAGTCTATTTCGGGCTTGATGCACGTGTCTCCCCACCATTGCAGTCCGTACAGGCTTTTTGCAAAGCGATAGGTTTCTCCGCCGGGGATCAGGTCTTCCAGCGTCGGTTTCTTTAAATCTTGTGCCATAACGTTCGTTGTGAAGAGAGCGGATGATGCCAATAATACCACTCCCATCCATTTACTGATTATCTTCATGTTCATAGTCTTTTGTTAGTCATTCTCTTTTCTAAAACCTTTCACTTCTATTCTGCCCATTGGTGTACTTTTCACTTGTACGGCGGCACTCAGCTTGGCAAAGGCAGAGTATCTAACACCTCCTTTGTTTGAGGTGAAAATTTGGCACCTCAAACTGTCTCTCAGCAACTTACTCTCCCTCTTCCCGCTTTCTCGGTTTAAACTCCCTTTTCGGCTTGAACTCCCCGTTTCCTCCCGGACGACGTTCTCTGTCAAACGGTTTTCTTTCCCTGTCTCCATCCTTGCGGAATTCCCTTGGCTTGAATTCCCCTCTGGGCCTGTCTTCTCTCGAACCAAACTCCCGGGGTTTACTGTCTCTTGGTCTGAATTCCCTTGGCTTGTCATCTCTGGATCTGAATTCTCCTGGTTTGCGGGGCTCTCTCGGTCTGAATTCACGTGATTCTCTTGGTCTGAACTCCCGTCCTTCTTTCGGTTTGAAGCCTGATTCTTTAGAGTCTTCTCCCTCTTCACTTTCACCTTCCTGTTTCTTGAATTCCTTGTATTTACCGTCGAAAATCTCGTATTTACGGAATTCACATTCCAGTGCACCGTTGAACAGAGGTATTTTGGCAGTCGGTTTCAGTCCTATCTGGTCGAAGCACTCTTCACGATAAGAGAGCACCCATGCCGTGTTTCCGGTGAAAGCGTGTTTCAGACGCTCGCCTATCATCTGGTACAGTCCCAGCAGATTATTGGTAGAAATACGTTCCCCATAAGGCGGATTGGTGATAATCATGGACTTTTCCGCCGGCTGTTCAAACTGCTGGAAGGGCTGCAACTTCAAGACAATGTCTTTCGATACACCTGCTGCCTTGATGTTGTGCGTTGCTATTTCGTTAGCCTGCGGATTATTGTCGTATCCGTATATCTTATGTGTAAACTCACATTCCTGACTGTCGTCGTTGTAAATCGTATCGAATAAATCCTGGTCGAAATCATTCCACTTCTCAAAAGCAAATTCCTTACGGAATACTCCCGGAGCAATGTTACGTGCAATCAGTGCCGCCTCAATGGGGATGGTACCCGAACCACACATCGGATCAATCAAATCACATTCTCCTTTCCAGCCCGTCATGAGGATCATTCCGGCAGCCAGTACTTCGTTCAACGGAGCTTCTACCGCTTCCTGGCGATAACCGCGGCGGTGTAGTGACTCACCCGATGAGTCGAGCGAAAGCGTACACGTGGTTTGTGCAATGTGTATATTCAGCAGTACATCCGGGCGGTTGATTCGTACGGACGGACGTTTGTTGAATTTCTCGCGGAAATAATCTACAATGGCATCTTTTACTTTATAAGATACAAACTTAGAGTGACGGAATTCTTCGCTGAACACAACGGCATCTACAGCAAATGTTTTCTCCACATCCAAGATGTTTTCCCAGCTGATAGCTTTGATTTGTTCATAGACTTCATCAGCATCTTTGGCAATGAAGTTCTTGATCGGTTTCAGGATACGGATTGCTGTGCGCAAGCAGAAGTTTGCCTTGTACATCATTTCCTTGTCTCCACTGAAAGACACCATGCGTCGGCCTATTTCTATGTCGTTTGCCCCTAATGCAGTCAGTTCTTGTGCTAATACTTCTTCCAGACCTTGAAAGGTCTTGGCAATCATTTGAAAGGATTCCATCTGTTTATTATTGATTTTACGATTTACAATTTTACGGTTGAAGCTGCTGTAACTTCTTCTGTATCTATTGTTTCTATTGATGATTACTATTCTCTTAATATCCCTTTTACGGAACACTTGTACTTCTCGGATGTAACGCTTGTGTCTCTCTTCCGAAACACTTGTGTTGCTCAGCCGGAACGCTTGTGTCCCTCAACCGGGGCGCTTGCTTGCTGACTGCCGGTTACTTTTTGGCTTTAGTCTGTACAATTCTTGCTCCGGCCGGAACGTCTTCCGTCACCCAGATATTACCACCTACCGTGGCCCCCTGTCCGATAGTGATACGTCCTAAAATGGTGGCATTGGAATAGACGATTACATTGTCTTCCAGTATCGGGTGGCGTGGGATACCCTTGATCGGTTTACCGTCCGCATCCAATGGAAAGCTCTTGGCACCCAGAGTTACGCCTTGATACAACTTCACGTTATTTCCGATGACGCACGTCTCCCCGATTACCACACCCGTTCCGTGGTCTATGGTGAAGTGGCTGCCGATGGCGGCACCCGGGTGAATATCGATTCCTGTTTCGCTGTGAGCCATTTCAGTGATGATACGCGGAATAAGGGGCACACCGAGTTTCAGTAACTCATGCGCAATGCGGTAATTGCTGATGGCACGTATGGCGGGATAACAACTGATTACTTCTCCGAAACTGTGTGCTGCCGGATCTCCATTGTAGGCGGCTGCCACATCAGTGGCCAGCACACGGCGCATTCCCGGCAAATTACTGATGAATTTAGCGGCAATCAGTGCCGCTTCTTCACGCTGAAGTTCAGTGCAACAGGTACATTCTCCGTTTCCGGTGAAGCAAAGCCCTGCAAGTACCTGACCGGTCAGCAAGTCGAACAAGCGTTCGATGTTTACGCCGATGTGATATTTGATGGTGCGGCTGTTGACTGTGGAATTACCAAAATAACCGGGGAAGAGGATGGCACGTGATAGCTCTACAATATCTTGCAGTGCCCTAGCCGAAGGCAATGGAGTGCCGTCCGTGTGCTGATGAAACAGTCCTTTGTAAGATGAGCTTTCCGATAGTTCATCGACTGCCTGTGTCAAAATGTGAGTAAAGTTCAATGGACTCATTGGGATATCCTTTTTATAATAAGGTGGGTACAAAGGTAACTATTCTCAGCGAAAATCCCTCATTTATAGTATGAAAATCCCACAAATATGGTATTTCCTATGAACCGTTAACCCTCTATCTTTGTCATTTAGAAAGAAGAGTATAAATTAAAACCCAATATGTTATGAAAAAGATAGCAAAACAGCTCACGGATCTGGTGGGCAACACTCCCCTGATGGAGCTGAGTAATTACAATAAATCAAAGGGGCTGAAAGCCCGTCTGATCGTGAAACTGGAGTCATTTAATCCTGCCGGAAGCGTGAAAGATCGCGTGGCACTGGCAATGATTGAAGATGCCGAGACTTCCGGTTTGCTGAAACCCGGAGCGACAATCATAGAACCTACCAGTGGAAACACCGGAATAGGACTTGCATTTGTGGCCGCTTCAAAAGGTTATAAGTTGATTCTCACCATGCCCGATACCATGAGCGTTGAGCGTCGCAACTTACTGAAAGCCTTGGGTGCCGAATTGGTGCTTACGCCCGGTGCCAATGGTATGAAAGGGGCTATTGCCCGTGCTGAAGAACTGAAAGCGGCTACACCCGGTGCGGTGATTCTTCAGCAGTTTGACAACCCCGCAAATCCTGCCATGCACGAACGTACTACAGGACAGGAGATCTGGCGGGATACGGAAGGTCATGTTGATATTTTTGTTGCTGGTGTAGGGACTGGCGGAACGGTAAGTGGAGTAGGCGCCGCCTTGAAAAAACATAATCCGGCTGTAAAGGTGGTAGCGGTAGAACCGACCGACTCTCCTGTACTTTCAGGAGGTGCTCCGGGAGCACATAAGATACAAGGTATCGGTGCCGGTTTTGTTCCCAAGAACTACAATCCGGCAGTAGTGGATGAAATATTGCAGGTAACAAATGACGATGCTATCCGTACAGGACGCGAGTTGGCGCAGAAAGAAGGCCTGCTGGTAGGTATATCTTCCGGGGCGGCAGTCAGTGCAGCCACTCGTCTGGCACTTCTTCCGGAGAATGAGGGGAAAACTATTGTTGCATTATTGCCGGATACAGGCGAACGGTATCTTTCAACGTTGCTATATGCATTTGATGAATACCCGCTGTAGAATATTAGGGCTACACCCTTTCACCAAAAGGGTGTAGCTATTTGCAGTAAAGGGTGTAGCTATCCGGGGGAAAGGGTGTAGCCATTCTGAAATGGGTTTGTAACTACTCTGAGGTGACCTCGCTGGGTCGCAGTCCGAAGGATCTGCAAGTCATTTTGTCTATTTTTACTTCCCAAACCTTTACGTTGCGCACGGCAGGTTCACTGTATTTAAATTCATCGCTTGTATATTGCTGCATGATTATATCAAGTGCCTCTCTTTTTTCATCCATATCTTCGATGAAACGGACGTTTCCGTGGCATATCACGCTGCGCGACTTCATGCTGTAACTGCATGCCACCTGCCGGTGCATATACACCAACTCGTGTCCTTCGCAGAAGGTGATGCAGACACGAGGATGTTTTTCTGCCATCGTTACTTTGCTGCCTTCGGGACCGGAGTGCAGATAGATAATTCCGTCCCGGTAAGCAAAGTTCATGGGGACTACGTAAGGGTTGCCTTCCAGATCGGTGATGCCCACCGTGCAGTAAGGACATTTGCGAATGATTGCTTCAATTTCTGTCAGTTCGGTGATTGCAATTGTCTTCATAGGGCTGAATGGGTGTTTTATTCGGTGCAAAGGTAATCATTTTATTGACAAACCCCAGTCGTCTGTTGAAGAAGCGTGCGAAAAGTCCTACGATCAATGCGGCAATGATTGTACCTTCGCGTACACCTTCTATGCTTCCTGCTATCATCAGAGAAGCTGCACAGGCAAGGAGTGCAAGTGTAGTATCAAAGCCGATCTTGGTAATTCCGAATTCTTTTCCCGTACGCAAAGTGATGGCTTTCACAAAGGCTTCTCCGGATAGCATCACTACATTGGCAATTACCTCCATACTTACTCCCAGGCCAAGTATCGCACAGCCAGCTATCAGTGATAGAATCTGCGAGGCATAGCCTGCAGGAGTGAATCCTCCCAATAATGCCATCGAGCAATCTATGAAGAAACTGAAGAGTATTGCTACGGGAATTTGTAGAAACTGCTCTTTTCTGAAGTCCCTTTTCAGAAGCCATATTTGTCCGGCTATCAGCGCGGCATTCAGCAGAAGCGTGAACTGTCCCAGTGTGACGGGAAAATTTAAACTCAGTGTGTAAGGAAGGCTCGATATAGGTGAGGAGCCCAGATTTGCTTTAATAATTAAACTAATACCAAACGCATTTACAAATAAGCCCGCAATGAAAAACAGATACCGGGCTGTTAATTCTCTTTTTGCCATATTACAATCTTTTTTCTTGAGTTCATCACTGTATGGTTATGAATGAATTTACCACAGATTACACAGATTGACACAGATTCTATTTTACTGATTATTAGATTAATAAATCTGTGTGAATCTGTGTAATCTGTGGTGAGTCTTATTCATTCCTATACCGTATATATCCAATCTTTGATGAGCAAATAACCAAAATTATTAACCGCTGCAAAGTTACGGCTTCTATTGCCTGTCTCACGGTTCAAAAATCGAAGCGAATTGTTCAAAAAGTGGGATTATTTTGTTCATAAGCTCCTTTAAAACTATATTTGTACTTCAAAAATAGAACTTTATGAGTGAGGAATACCTGTTTCATACCCGGAAGAAATCCGATTTGTTTTCTTATCCTTATCGGATGGAGAGAGGGGAATTGCTGTTTTGTCTGCAAGGAGGGGTACAGCTTTACATTAACCAGCAGAAATATGCTTTAGCTGCCGGAAGTGTAATACTTGTTTTCCCCGAACAGATTACGTTTTATAAAGATGCTACAGATGACCTTGAACTGGCTGTTTTTGCTTTTTCCGCCCAGTTCCGACATGAGATTTTCTATTCGCTGCCTTCGGATAAGGTATCCTTCATGCGTGAGCATAATTATAGTTCATTCCGAGACGAAGAGTGGGATGGGATATGCAATCATTATCTTAAACTTCTGCAACAGAAATCTGTGGACAGTGATAATATATATCAACGTGAGCTGGTGATTTACTGTTGTCGGATGCTGTTTTATGAGATCTGTAATCAGTCGGAGCGTCTTTACCGGCAAACGAAGCCGAATCATTTGCGTTGGCGGTTGAAGGACCGCTTTATTGCGTTAGTGATAGAGTCGTTCAGGGAACAGCGTTCGGTGGATTATTATGCGGATAAGCTTTGTGTCACTACGCGGCATCTGAGTAAGACGATTCAACAAACGGTGGGATGCACAGCGAAAGAATGGATAGACGATTACGTGATACTTGAGCTTAAAGTGACACTTCACTCTACAGCACTTTCCATACAGGAGATAGCTAATCAGTTTAATTTCCCTGATCAATCCTATCTGGGGAGATACTTCAAGCATCATACAGGAATGTCACCCACGGCTTACAGGGAGAATTATGGTGCATAGGAGAACGAAAATTTAGGCACGTATTACGCGGATTACACGGATTTCTTTTATTAATCAACAACCCTTGATCCGTGTATTCCGCGTAATACGCGCCTTTTATTCTACCAGCGCAAAGTCCAACTGTTTCTTTTCCAGATTGGCTCGTGCTACCTTAATTGTAATTGCATCGCCCAAACTGTAGGTACGATGCTTACGGCGCCCACGCAGACAGTAGTTCTTCTCATCGAACTCGTAATAGTCATCGCCAAGATCGCGGATAGGTATCATGCCTTCGCATTTATTTTCGTTCAGTTCAACGTACAGTCCCCATTCCGTAACACCGGAAATTACACCATCGAACACTTGTCCCAGACGCTCCGTCATAAATTCTACTTGCTTGTATTTGATGGAAGCACGTTCAGCGTTGGCTGCAATTTGTTCCATATTGCTGGAGTGGTCGCAGAGGTCTTCATATTTAGTTTCGGAAACACTGCGCCCGCCATTCAGGTATTTAGTAAGCAAGCGGTGTACCATCATGTCCGGGAAACGACGGATGGGTGAGGTGAAATGTGTATAGTATTCGAATGCCAATCCATAATGTCCAATGTTGTGCGTGGAATAACGTGCTTTCTGCATGGCACGGATGGATACGGTTTCAATAAGATTCTCTTCCTTCTTGCCCTGAATATCGTCCAACAGATGATTGATGGATTTGGAAACATCTGTCTTGGTCCCACCGGTACGTATCTTGTAGCCGAAGCGGGCGATGAATTGTGCCAGGTTATCCAGTTTCTCCGGGTCTGGAAGGTCGTGGATACGGTAAGGGAATACCTTGGCCTTCTTGTTTTTCGGTACGCGACCGATTTTTTCTGCTACGGTGCGGTTGGCAAGCAACATGAATTCTTCCACCAACTTGTTGGCATCTTTGGAAACTTTGAAGTAGACGCTGATAGGTTTCCCTTTTTCGTCTATCTCAAACTTCACTTCGTAACGGTCGAAGTTGATGGCTCCGGCTACGAAACGCTTTTGACGCAATGCCTTGGCAATGGTATCCAGCATAAGGATTTCTTCTTTGAAGTCTCCTTCTTTCGTTTCAATTATTTGCTGTGCTTCCTCGTAAGTAAAGCGGCGGTCGGACTTGATTACTGTATGTACTACGCGTGAGTCTTTCACATCTCCCTTTTCGTTGATGTTGAAGATAACGGAGTACGCCAGCTTTTCTTCGTCGGGACGCAGGGAACAAATGAAGTTGCATAGACGTTCGGGAAGCATCGGGATGGTACGGTCTACAAGATACACGGATGTAGCGCGTTTTTCGGCTTCCTTGTCGATGATGCTGCCTTCGGTTACATAATGGGTAACGTCTGCAATGTGCACGCCTACTTCCCACAAGCCATCTTTCAGTTTGCGGATGGAGAGAGCATCATCAAAGTCTTTGGCATCCTTCGGGTCGATGGTGAAGGTAGTCACATTTCGGAAGTCCTCGCGTTTGGCAATTTCTTCATCGGATATTTCAGCGGGGATTTTGTCCGCAGCTTTTTCTACAGAAGAGGGGTAGACATAAGGTAGTCCGAATTCGGCAAGGATGGCGTGCATCTCTGTGGTGTTGTCACCCGCTTTGCCCAGGATGTCGATGACTTGCCCGATGGGGTTTTTCGCCTTGTCGGGCCATTCTATTACTTTCACGATGGCTTTGTCTCCCGTCTTTCCGCCTTTCAGCTTTTCTTTGGGGATGAAAATGTCATTGGCAAGCGTACGGTTTTCTGTCACCAGGAAGGCGTAGGAACTGCCTACTTCCAGTGTGCCTACAAAGGTGTCGTTGGCACGTTCCAATACTTCTATCACTTCTCCTTCGGCTTCGCAGCCACGGCGTTTGGCGTAGAAGGAAATGCGTACTTTATCATTGTTCATGGCGTGTGCCGAATTACGTTCGGCCACGAATATCGGGTCACCTCCACCTTCGGGAATGAAGGAATTCTTTCCATTGCTTTTACGCTGGAAAGTGCCTGTCATTTCCACTCCATGATTGTTCAGTTTATATTTGCTTTTCTCCACTTCGGTGATGTAATCATCCAGTAGCATATCGCTTAGGATATCCTTACACAGCATCTTCAGAGGATGCGTGGTAAGGTGGAGTTGTTCGAATATGTATTTCAGGGACAGTACCTCATCAGGTTTCGAATGGAAAAAATCCATAAGGGCAGAAATGAGTTCTTTCTTTTTCATTCGCTTGCCGGCTTTTTTTTCTTTGTTTTTGGCCATAATATATTGATTATTGAATGGATTGCATATGATAGATACAAAGAAAACAATTTTTTTGCGAATTTGCTTTGTTTCTGCCTTGAAAAGAATGGGGATGTAGGCAAAAAAGATGTAATTAGCCTGAATAATTCATAGGAGTTAGAAGATGTAAAGGAGTTAGAGGAGTCAATTAATAACCATGCAAATAAACAAATAATGATGAAGAAATACAAAATGGCTTTTATTTTATATCTTTGCGCCATTATTATTTTAATAATCAGTATAGAATGAGCGTAGAAGTTGCTTCTCTGTCTCGGGAGAAGGAAATATACAAAGTAACGATTGTTGGTAGTATTGTTAATTTTGTGCTACTTGCCTTTAAGTTTGTGGCAGGTATTCTAGGCCATAGTGCTGCTATGTTGGCAGATGCGGTTCATTCTTTATCTGATTTTGTGACGGATGTCATTGTTCTCGTGTTTGTCCGTATTTCCAATAAACCTCAGGATAAAGATCATGATTATGGACATGGGAAGTATGAAACGTTAGCCACCGCTATTATTGGAATTCTATTATTACTGGTGGGATTCGGCATTTTGTGGAATGGTGCTTTTTCTATTTGGGCTTTTATGAAAGGAGAACAACTGGAGGCACCTGGAATGGTGGCACTGATAGCTGCTCTTATTTCTATTTTGCTGAAGGAGATATTATATCAATATACAGTTATTAAGGGGAAGAATTTGAATTCACAGGCAGTAGTAGCCAATGCCTGGCACCATCGGAGCGACGCTTTTTCGTCTATAGGAACGGCTATAGGTATTGGAGGTGCAATCTTGTTGGGCGAACATTGGCGGGTACTCGATCCGATAGCTGCTGTGATTGTCAGTTTCTTTATAATGAAGGTAGCTATTCAACTGTTGATTCCTTGTGTTGACGAGTTGCTTGAAAAGTCTTTGCCGGATGAAGTGGAGAAAGATATTGAGCAAGCATTGCTCTCTTTTCCCGGAGTTAGTGAGCCGCACCATCTCCGTACGAGGCGTATCGGTAGTTATTGTGCGATTGAGGTACACGTGCGCATGGACGGGGGGATTACGTTGGAAGAAGCTCATACTACGGCTACGGCTATTGAACATAAATTAAAAACAATGCTTGGCGAAGGTACGCTGATTAATATTCATGTAGAACCCAAGAAGTAATGGAAAGTATATTAATAACAGGAGCCAGTGGATTTATCGGAAGTTTCATCGTGGAAGAGGCGTTGAAGCGGAAGTTCGGCGTGTGGGCGGGCATCCGTTCGAGCAGCAGCCGGGAATATCTGCGAAACCGTAAGATACACATTCTGGAACTGGATTTTGCACACCCCAATGAATTGCGTGCGCAGCTTTCCGGCCATAAGGGAACATATAATAAGTTCGATTATATCATCCATTGTGCCGGTGTCACCAAATGTACCGACAAACGGGAGTTTGACCGGGTGAATTATTTGCAGACGAAATACTTTGTCGATACTCTTCGTGAACTGAATATGATACCGAAGCAATTTATCTATATCAGTACGCTGAGCGTGTTTGGCCCTGTTCATGAGAAAACTTATCAGCCGATTACGGAAGAAGACTCCCCTATGCCCAATACTGCTTACGGGCTGAGTAAACTTAAAGCGGAGCTTTATTTGCAAAGTATTCCTGCTTTTCCTTATGTCATCTATCGCCCCACGGGAGTGTACGGTCCGCGTGAAAAAGATTACTACCTGATGGCTAAGTCCATCAAGCAGCACACGGACTTTGCTGTTGGCTTTCGCCGGCAGGATCTGACATTTGTTTATGTGAAAGATATTGTGCAAGCTGTATTCCTCGGTATTGAAAAACAGGCATGCCGACGCGCCTATTTCCTGGCAGACGGACAGGTGTATCGTAGCCGCGCTTTTTCCGACCTGATCCGAAAAGAATTGGGTAATCCGTTTGTAATTCGGGTGATATGCCCATTAATTATATTGAAAGTTGTATCTTTGCTCGCTGAATTCTGGGCGGTGCGTAGCAAGAAGCCCAGCACTCTCAATTCTGATAAGTATAACATAATGAAACAACGCAATTGGCAATGTGACATCGGCCCGGCTG
>ERZ773133.1847-NODE-1847-length-21708-cov-15.319355_pt1 | contig 21708 bp, 20 predicted proteins | sample MGYA00580861_ERZ773133 | MGnify/ENA primary metagenome ERZ773133 (study PRJEB29015, sample SAMEA2737844) | human gut metagenome | biome: human gut; feature: human-associated habitat; material: faeces | place: China | collected 2012 ...
AAGAGCTGCTCAGCCTGCGGAATCGGGTGCGGTGTACATGGCTTCGCCATGAATCTTCTGTAATTCGTTACCGATTGCAACCGCGCCTTACTATCGTGAGGCGCGAGTGACGTTTGCTCGGCGGCAGACTGCTTGCTGAATGCGGCATTGCTGCGCTCGCCGCATTGATGAGGCTGGCGGTAGACGGAAATTAGGCTGCACTTCTACAAGATCAGCAGAGCGGCAGCGGATAGTAGGAGTAGGCCAAATCGTCTTGCAATGCTAACGCGGCAACGCCGCACACAGGCACTCTCATTCCGGAGGCACAAAAGTCATTCGAGCCCGAGACTGCCAATCAAAAACCTTTCTCTTGGGGGATTTAAAGGGGGCCATTCTCTTTTGTGAAAGAGAATGGCCCCCTTTTGTGCCGCGGCGCGCACGCCGCTTTCCCCTCCCGCATAGTGCGGGAGAATATCAATCCCTTTGATAAATCGCCAGCCCAAACGCCAGTTTGACACTAAGCTCCTGAGCCTGCTCAGCTTTTTGCTGATCCTTGGCCCCCGTCTTATAATAGTACGGCGTCATGCGGAACAAAGATAGAATATCCTCATTACAGGATAAATGAATGATATCGCGCACTTCGCGCGTTTCGACGAGCGTGAAGCCCTCAGTCGTAAGCGGCGTGGGCGGGTTGTCGCGCGGCGTGTCGTAGATGAGCGCCTTGAGTTCCCACAGATGCTCGCGCAGGGGATAGGCGCGCAGAAGATAGCCTCCCGGCTTCAGCACGCGCGCAAATTCCTCCGGCACGAAAGGGGAGAAGATATTGAGCACCTCGTCGACGCTGCCGTCTTCGACCGGCAGGTGCGCGCACGAGGCGACACAGAGCGTAAAGTCCGGCGAGCGCTTCGATGCGTACTGGAGCGCGGTCTTCGAGATGTCGACGCCTAAAAGCTCGCCGTGCTTGCCCGCTTTTTCGATGGCGCGCAGAACGGCAAGAGAATAAATCCCCTCGCCGCAGCCTGCGTCGAGGACCGTCGCCTCCTTAGGCGCGAATTCCGCCGCCGCGTCCGCAACGGCGGCGATGAAGTGGTCGTAATAGCCCTTGTCCAAAAAGTCGCGGCGGGCGCGTACCATGAGCTTGTCATCCCCGTGGTGGCCCTGCGAGGAGTTGAGCAGGAGGTTGACGTATCCGCTCTTGGCGATGTCGAAGCTGTGGTTTTTCGGGCAGAGATAGGCCCCCGCGCGTTTTTCAAGCGCCCCAGCGCAGACGGGGCAGCGCAAATTGACCATCAGAACAGCCCCACCTGCTGCGGCACCTCGCTCCGGCCGAGCGAGCGGAGCTGCTGCTGGTTTTCCTCGGCCAGCGCATCGGCGATGGCGATCTTGCGGACGATATTTTTCATCGTCTCGTCAAAGAGCGTCCCGTCGCGGTAGTCCGCGGGGAAGATGAAGTCCACGCGCCCCTTGGCGAGCAGGTCCTCCACGCCCGCGCGGTTGCTGTCCTGATACACGGCCACCGCCTGCCCGCCGTAGGCGCGCATCATCTTCATGCACGGCACGTCGGAAAGGCCGTCGCCGATGTAGATCATGTTCGTGAACGGGATGCGCTTGGAGTCGTCGGGCATCGAAGCGTTGAGCTCCTTGTCCTTCGCGACGTCGAGTATTCCCTTGTTGATGCGGTAGACAAACTGGGTCTTGTTTGTGAAGTTGACGTCGAGCTTCGGCCACGAGGCGAGGCCCTCTTCGTTGTAGAAAAACTCACAGGCGTAAATTTCCTTAAATTCGTGGCTCACGCCGCTGCCCTCGATGATCTCGCGCAGGCCGGAGGAGAGCACGTAGTGCTCGATCTCCACGCCCAGCGTTTCGCCGAAGGCGTTGATGCGCGAGAACCAGTCCTGCACGCCGGGGAACAGCTCGATCGCATGTCCGCAGGAGACGAGGTAGTCGCGGTCCAGGCGGATGCCCTTTTTGCGGCACTCCTCGATCATCGTGTACATGTAGGCGAGCAGGCCGTCCATGCGGTTCTCAAAGCCGAAGGAATTCGCGATGCTCCAGAACTCGCCGGGCGTGTAGCCGAGCGAGGGGATGAACGTATAGTCCTGCATGTCGGTCGTGCAGAGGGTCTTGTCAAAGTCGTAGAGAAAGGCGATGATGGGCTTTTTGTTCATGTCGTCTCCTTTTCGCCGCGCTGCGGCCAAAGAAAAAGTAAAAGGGCGGTCTGAAACCGGCTCCTCTGTGGAGTCGGCCAAAACCGCCCTTTTGCTGTTACTCTTCTCCGTGATAGTTGCGGCCAAACTTGAGGTCATCCAGACGGATGGCATGGCTGGCCGTTTCTACAAACGGGCTGTCGTCCGGCTCGAGCGGCTCTGCCTTGGGCTCCTCGGCCTTCGGCGCGCTCTGCTCTTCCGCTGGAGCGGTCTCCTGCGTCTTTTCGGGCGCGGCCTCCTCCGCCGCGGGGCGGAAGGACGCGAGGATATTTTCCTCGATGGCGTTCACGTCGGCCTCGGTCTTCTGCTCGGTCTTTTCGCCGCCCGCGATCTCCTCGGGCGTTAGGTCGGGCGCGCGCTCGATGAGCGCAAGCTGCGCCTGCGCAAGCTCGCGCGTCTTCTGCAAAAATTCCGCGGTCGCGGCCTTGGCCGCGTTCAATCGGCGCTGCTCGAGCTCGACATCGCTCTGCAGCGCGCCGATCTTGGCGCGGGCTTCGTCCTCCGCGCCGGCGAGCACGGCCTTTTTCTTCTCCTCGGCCTCTTCGACCATGGTGTTGGCCATGCGCTGGGCGGTCAGGAGGGCGGCGCGCATGGAATCCTCCGTCGCGCGGTACTCCTCCACCTTGTCGACCAGCACCTTGAGCTTGGCCTTGAGGGCGGCGTTTTCTTTATAGAGCGAGGTATAATCGTCGGTCAGCTCGTCGAGAAACTCGTCGACCATCGCCATATTATACCCGCCGAAGGCCGCTTTGCTGAAAGCGCGGCCGGAAACTTCCTGCGGTGTCAGCATGCTATCCCACTCTCCGTTTCTTTACAGGTAGAGGCCGTTATTTTCCAGCTCGTCGATCAGATCGCCCATGATATCCACATGATAGGGCGTGATGATGTACGTGTTGGCCGCGACCTTTTTGATCTTGCCCTCGCCCGCGTAGGCCACGCCGGAGAGGAAGTCGATCAGTCTTCTTGCAATGTCCTTGTTCGTGGACTCAAGGTTGATGACCACCGTGCGCTTTTCCTTCAGATGGTCGGCGATCTCGCTCGCGTTTTCAAAGCGCTCGGGCTTGACGAGCACGACCTTGAGCTGCGTGGTCGCGTTGATGTTCACGACCTTGTTGCGGCGGTCCTCCGCCTTGCGCTCGGCGCTGCGGCGGTCGGCAAAGGCGCCCGTGTCGCCGCGGTCTCTCAGATCGGGGAAATCATCTTCATATTCCTCGTCCTCATCCTCGTAGGGGTGAGCCCACTTTTTCAGATCATCCAAAATACCCATGGTATCAAGACCTCCTCGATCAAATCGTATAATTGCGGGCGCCGAAAATCGCCGTGCCGACGCGCACCATCGTCGCGCCTGCGCGCACCGCGTCTTCGTAGTCGCCGCTCATGCCCATTGACAGTATATCAAGTGTATTATCATACAACTTGGCATTGATGTCAACAAAAAGTGCATGAACTTTTTCAAAGTAGGGCAGGCTGCCGTGCTCGCCCTCGGCGACCGGCGGGATACACATGAGGCCGCGCACGCGGACATTTGCGCACTTTTTGGCCTCTTCCGCCGCCTGCTCCAGGCTCTCGGGCGCAAAGCCGCTCTTGGCCTCCTCGCCGCCGATATTCACCTCAAGCAGGATATCCTGCACGATGCCCAGCTTCTCGGCCTGCTTGTCGATGGCAGAGAGCAGTTCGAGCGAGCCGACCGATTCGATCATCGCGACCTTGCCAACGACATTTTTCACCTTGTTGCGCTGGAGGTGGCCGATAAAGTGCAGGGGCGCGCCGTCATAGGCGTGCTCGGCGAGCTTTTTCGTCATCTCCTGCTCGCGGTTCTCGCCCAGCACGTCGATGCCCGCGGCGATGGCCTGACGGCAGGCGTCCGCGTCGTTCATCTTGCTCGCGCCGACGAGGGTAATTTCGCTTACGTCGCGGCCCGCCTCTTTGGCGGCCGCGGCAATGTTTGCGCGCACGCGCGCGATGTTTTCAGCAATGCTCATTTCTAATCTACGACCTTTCCGTTATATAGCTCCCCTGCCGAAACGATGACCTCATCGTTCGGGCGCAGGGTGTAAAGGGACTTTTGGCTCTCCGTGGCGGCTTCGATCGTGCCGGGCTCCACCAGACAGTAGTCGCTGCCCTGATAGACGATGCTCACAGGCTTGAAGTACGCCACGCGCCCGACGAGGCAGTAAACGCCTGACACGCCGTTTTCATCCACGCGCAGCGCGTTTTTCGGCACGCGCAGGCCGTCGTATGCGCTGATGATGAGCTCGGCGTTCTGCTCACGCAGCAGCGTCATGTATGATAAGTACCGCGTGCTCTTGAGCACGATCAGGCATTTGCCGTTCTCCGCGGCGCTGATGCGCGTGAGCGTGACGGGCAGGTCAAAGCCGACGCCCGACGCCATGCGGAGCGTCAGCCTGCTGTTCTCCTTCAGGGACGCGGCGTCCTTCTCGTTCACGTTCGCGGCGAAGTACCACGCGCTGCCCTGAATGAGCTTGCCCACCGTGGTCGAAACGCTCTGCGGCGCGGCGGACGAAAGCTGCGAGGGCGTCATCGTCTCAAGGACCTCCGGCGTCAGCACGCTCTCGTACCCGTCGGCCACGGCGCTGTAAGTCCCAGACACGGGCGCTGTGATGCGCGTCGTGCCGCCGCTCGCCGCGCCCGAGAGCGCGGTGATCTGCGCGTTCAGCTCGTCGAGCTTCGCCGTTAAGTCATCGCTGCCGTTGTAGGCGTATTCGCGCTTCAAGACCGTCGTTTTGAGCTGGGGGATCAGCGTGTCGAGCGAGCTGTACGCGCCCGACTCGTAGGCCGCGCGCACGGAGATGATCTGCTCGCGGATGTCGGTATCCAGACGCAGCGCGGTGGCCGCGTCGCTCGAGGCGCTCTTGGCGTACTCAAGCTGCTCTTTCTGCGCGCGCAGCGTCTCGAGCTGCTGCGTGGCGTTCAGCGCGTCGGCCGAGCGGTAGACGGAGGCGATGGTGTCGCCCTGGCCCACGCGCTCGCCCTCGGCGTGCTTGAGCTCGATGAGCGTTTCATTGCAGTCCACGACCTGCTCGTTGCGCACCACGTAGCCCCGCAGGGCAATGGACCGCTCGCTGTGATAGCGGTAGACGAGCGTCGTCGTCTCGGGACTGACAAAGTAGTTGTAGCCCTGCACGGCGAAATACCCGATGACCGCCAAAAGGAGCAGGATCGTGATGATCTTTGTGGAAACGGATGTAGATTTCATGGCACACTCCCGGATCAGGCGTGCTTACTCCTCGCTTTCCTCCGCGCCTTTGAGGTCGATGGCCGCGATGGGCACGATCGTTGAGATCGCGTGCTTGTAGAGCATCTGCTGCTTGCCGTCGCTCTCCAAGATGACGACAAAGCTGTCAAAGCCCGTGATGACACCGCGCATCTGGAAGCCGTTGACGAGAAATACCGTCACGCTCATGCGATTGCGGCGCGCAGAGAGGAGAAATAGGTCCTGAAGGTTTGCGATTTTTTTCATGGCTTTTCTTTCCTTTCTTTTTTGCGGACGGCTTGTCCGCGTTAAAGTCAGGATACGCCATAGGTATGGAGAATTTCTGTCGAAAAAGCGAGGCAATCGGGGAGAATCCTCGTTTTTTTCCAATAAAACCAGTGGATGCTGGGGTCGCGCCGCAGCCACGTGAGCTGGCGCTTGGCATACTGGCGGGAGCGGAGCTTGATCTCGTCGATGGCCTCCTCGCGCGCGGCCTCGCCGTCCAAGTAGGCAAGCGTCTCCTTATACCCGATGGCCTGCATGGCCGTCACGTCGCGGGGAAGTCCGGAATCGAGCAGCGCTCTGACCTCGTCGAAAAGCCCCGCCTCGACCATTTTGTCGACGCGGAGGTCGATGGCGCGCTTCATGTCGTCCCGATCCTCATAGGCAAGGCCGATGCGCACGGAATCGTAGCGCGGGGGGATGAGTTTCGTCTCCGCGTTGTGCTGTGCCATGGTCTTGCCGGTCTCGTAGTAGACCTCGAGCGCGCGGAGGATGCGCTTTTTGTCGTTCAAATGGAGATTTCCGGCGGTCTCGGGGTCGATGCGTCGGAGCTCGACGAACATCGCCTCGCCGCCCTCCTTGTCCCAGCGGGATTCCAACTCCGCGCGGTATCTGCCGTCCTTGTCACCGCCGGCGAAGCCGTGACCGGCGAGCAGGGCATTGAGGTAAAGCCCCGTGCCGCCGACGATGACGGGCTGCTTCCCGCGCGAGAGGATATCGTCGACGCACTTCGCCGCGTCGTCCGCGTAGCGGGCGACGGAGTAGTTTTCCCGCGGGTCGGCGACGCCGACCATGTGATGCGGGACGCCCTGCATCTCCTCCGCCGTCGGCGCGGCGGTACCGATGACCATGCCGCGGTAGATCTGCATCGAGTCGCAGGAGACGACCTCGCCGCCGAGCATTTTCGCAAGCTCGACACCGAGCCACGTTTTGCCGCAGCCCGTCGGGCCGACGACGCATACGAGTTTCATTTTCTCCCTCCTGCGCTCACGCGCGCTTGAACATTTTTTCCAGCTCGTACTTCGTGAGCTTGGCTTTCACGGGCCGTCCGTGCGGGCAGAACTGCACCTCGCCGCTCTGCACCTTGTCGACGAGCACGCGCAGCTCGCTTAAATCGCTCTTCCATCCACCCTTGATGGCCGCCTTGCAGGCCATCGTGTGCAGCAGCGCGTCGCGCGCGGCGGCGGGGTCGACGGTGTGGGCGGTGACGAGCTTGTCGGCGAGCTCTTCGAGCGCGGGGATGGCGTCGCCGCTGTCGATATCGGCGGGGATGGCGCGCAGAATGAGGCTCCCGCCGCCGAACTCCTCGCACTCAAAGCCGAATTCGCGCAGAAGCTCCAAATTCGCCGCAAGCGCGCTGTACTCCTCGGCGGCGAACTCCGCCACGAGGGGAGCGAGCAGGGCCTGACACATCAGTGGCTCCTGGTTGGCCTTCATGCGGTCGAAATTCACGCGCTCGTGCGCGGCGTGCTTGTCGATGAGCCAGACGTTTTTATCCTCGTCCTCGCAGACGATGTAGGTGTCGAGCACCTCGCCCGCGATGCGCCACGGCGCGGCGGACGGGGGAACGAACGTCGTCTGCTCGATCTCGGGCTCTTCCTGCTTCGCAGGGGCAAACACGGGGACGGCGGGCGCTTCCGGCTCGGGCTCTGCCGCAGTCTCCGCCGCCGGTCCGATGATCGGGCCGGTCACGACGGGGCGGGCGTCTTCCTCGGGCATCGGCAGCGTGACGACCTCGTCGTCATGGTTTTCCACAGAATGGACAGACTTTTCCACAGGCTGTGACTGCTGTGCTGACAGTACCGGCGCGGAAACCGGCGTTTCATGGCGCACATAGTCGGAAAGCGCCGCTTTGCCGCCGCTCTGCGTGTCGATGGCGGGCACTCTCGTCTGCCACTGCGGGGCGGGCGAGGGCTCCACCGGCGCGCTTTGCGGCACGGACACGGGACGCGCACCGGCAGGTGTATAGGCGGGCTTTTCCGCCGTCTTCCGGCTCTCGCGGTACTGCTGTGAGGTCATGTTGGCGAAGAAATCGCCGCGCGGATTCTGCACTTGAGACGCGGGCTTCGGCTGGGGGCGCTCGGTCTCCTCGCGCTTGTCGAGCGCGGCCATGACCGCGTGGTAAACGAGATCAAACACGCGCTTTTCGCCCACGAACTTCACGATGGTCTTGGCAGGGTGGACGTTCACATCCACCATGTCGCGCGGCAGCTCGACGAGCAGCACGCAGCCGGGGAACTTGCCCTTCATCATGCGGTTGGAGTACGCTTCTTCGAGCGCGGCGGTGAGAAGCTGGGATTTGACGAGCCGCCCGTTGACGAAAAACGTCTGCATGCCGCGCGTGCCGCGCGAGGCGATGGGCGAGGTCACAAAGCCCGTGACGCCCATGTCGCCGTCCGTGCCCTTGACCTCAAGGAGCGAGAGCGTGAACTCACGCCCGAGAGAGGCGTAAATGGCGGAGCGCAGCGCGCCGTCGCCGGGGGTCAAAAGCGTCTGCGTGCCGTCCTTGATGAGCTTGAACGACACCTCCGGATGCGAGAGCGCAAGGTGCCCGACAAGGCCCGCGATGGCCGTGGCCTCCGCGCTGTCGCGCTTCATAAACTTTAAGCGCGCAGGCGTGTTGTAGAAGAGGTCGCGCACGATGATGCTCGTGCCTTCGGGGCAGCCCGCGTCCTCGACCGTGCCGGGGACGCCGCCCTCCAGGTGGAGCTTCGCGCCGCTGAGCGCACCGCGCTCGCGCGAGAAAATGTCGAGCCGAGAAACGGAAGAGATCGCCGCGAGCGCCTCGCCGCGGAAGCCCAGCGTGCCGATGGCGGCCAAATCCTCCGCCGTGCGCAGCTTGCTCGTCGCGTGGCGCAGAAAAGCCGTCGGCAGCTCGCTTGGCGCGATGCCGCAGCCGTCGTCGCTGACGCGAAGATAGGTCATGCCGCCGTTTTTCATCTCCACCGTCACGCTCTGCGCGCCGGCGTCGATGGCGTTTTCCAGCAGCTCCTTGACAACGCTCGCGGGGCGCTCGACCACCTCGCCCGCGGCGATGAGGTCGGCGACATGCGGCGATAATTGCTGAATATGGGGCATTGATTTCCTCCTTTTAGGAAGCGATGGTGAAAAGGGAAAGGGCATTGACGAGCATGTGGAGCAGGATCGACGTCCACAGTGTGCCCGAATGCTCATACGCCCAGGCGAACACAAGGCCGGGCACAAGGTATTGCAGCATCAAAATGAGATAGCCTAAGTCCCAGTTGGACACCGCCGCCGTCCACACGTGTAAAAACGCGAACAGCGCGCAGGAGAGGATATAGGCGAATATTCTGCTCTTTTCTTTGAGACACCCGAACACGAGGCCGCGGAAGAGCACCTCCTCCACAAACGGCGCGAGCAGCACGACGATCAGCGCCGTCATGCGCGGGGCGGAGGCCACCTGCGCGGCGATGGTCATGTCGTTTAAGTTCGTGCGGCTGTTAAAAAGCACGTTGCACACGCGGAATATTAGCTCGTTCGCGCCGTAGAAGACGAGAAGTCCCAGCAGCATCGTCGAAAGCGCGCGGTTCAAATTGTCGAGAAAGCGCGAGGACGTGTGCGCAAGGTAGGAGTGGAACAGCAGCACCGTGACGGCGAAGAGCGTGTAGTAATAGAGCACATTGCGCAGGGAATCGTTGATGGTGGTGTCGAGCACGACCTCCAGAAGGTCGAATATTCTTGTTGCCAAAAGCGGCATCACCAGAAGATAGACGAGGAAGAAGATCGTTCCGGCGACGCGCTCGGTGCGGTTCATGCCGCCGGAGGCGGTTTTCTTTTTTGCCATGGGGAGACCTCTTTTCCGGGGAAATTACGAAATCTTCTGCTTGAGCTCGTAGAGGAGCTGCATCGCCTCGATGGGGGACATCGTGTCCGGCTGGGCGCGGCGGATGGCCGCGAGCACCTCAGCCTCGCCGATCGCGTCGAGACTGACCTGCTCGGTCTCCTCGCGCGGCTTTGCCTGATACGCGCCGCCCTGCTCAAGCTCTTTTAAGATGACGTTCGCGCGCTTGACGACCTCGTTGGGTAGACCCGCGAGCTTTGCGACCTCGATGCCGTAGCTGCGGTCGGCGCCGCCGGGGACGATCTTGCGCAGGAAGATGAGCTCGTCGCCGCGCTTTTTGATGGAAATGCTGTAATTCTTTACGCCGGGAAGAATGCCCTCAAGCTCGGTAAGCTCGTGATAGTGCGTGGCGAAGAGCGTCTTCGCGCCAAGCTTTTTGGGGTCGGCGCAGAATTCGAGCACCGCGCGGGCGATGCTCATGCCGTCGAACGTCGACGTGCCGCGGCCGATCTCGTCGAGAATAAGCAGGGACTTGGGCGTTGCCTGATGCAATATCTCGCTCACCTCGGTCATCTCGACCATGAAGGTGGACTGGCCGCCGGCTAAGTCGTCGCTCGCGCCGATACGCGTGAAGATGCGGTCGACCACGCCGATGCGCGCGCTCTTGGCGGGCACGAACGAGCCGATCTGCGCCATGAGCGTGATGAGCGCGACCTGACGCATGTAGGTCGACTTACCGGCCATGTTGGGGCCGGTGATGATGGCGGCGCGGTCCTCGCGCTCGCCCATGTAGGTGTCGTTCGGGACGAAGAGCGCGTCTTTGAGCACGCGCTCGACGACGGGGTGGCGGCCGTCGTGAATTTCGATGACGCCGCTGTCGTCCACGCTCGGACGGCAATAGTTGTTGTTCACCGCGACGGACGCGAGCGAGCAGAGCGTGTCGAGCTCGGCGATGAGCCCCGCCGCGCGCTGGATGCGCACGCTCTCGGCGGTAACGGATTCGCGCAGGGCGGTGAAAATTTCAAATTCGAGCGCCTTGTCGCGATCTCCCGCGGTCAAAATCTCCTGCTCAAGGTTTTTAAGTTCCTCGGTGATGTAGCGCTCGCCGTTCACGAGCGTCTGCTTGCGGATGTAAGTGTCGGGGACGAGGTCCTTAAAGGAGTTCGAGACCTCGATATAGTAGCCGAAGACCTTGTTGTAGCCGATCTTCAGCGTGCGGATGCCGGTCTTTTCCTTCTCGCGCGTCTCGATGTCGGCGAGAAGCCCCTTGCCGCCCGACAAAATCTCGTGCAGGCGGTCGACCTCGGCATTGAAGCCCTTGCGGATGAAGCCGCCCTCACGCACGGAAAACGGCGGCTCATCGACGAGCGTGTCGCGGATGCTCTGCGCCACGTCGGTGAGCGTGTCGAGCTCGTTGTCTAACTCATGCAGCCTGCCCGTCGTGAACGCCGTAAGCTGGGCTTTGACCTCCGTGATGCGCTCGATGGAGTTGCGCAGCGACGCAAAGTCGCGCCCGCCCGCCGTGCCGTAGGCGATGCGGCCGATGAGACGCTCCATGTCGCTGATGCCGGAGAGCGCCAAAATCATCTCTTCGCGCGCAACAGTGTTCTTTGTCAGCGCCTCGACCGCGCCGAGGCGGCGCTCGATGGCCGCAACATCGCGCAGCGGGCGCGTCAGCCACGCGCGCAGATTGCGCGCGCCCATGGCGGTCTTCGTCTTGTCGAGCACCCAGAGGAGGCTCCCGCGCTTTTCCTTGGCGCGGATGGTCTCGGTCAGCTCCAGATTGCGCCGCGCGGAGAGGTCAAGCTCCATGAAGCGGCCCTGCTCGTAGTATTCTAAATCCTTGATGTAGGAAAGATCGGTCTTCTGCGTCTCGTGCAGATACGAGAGCAGCGCGCCCAGCGCCAGCGCCGCCGCGGGGTTGTTGCGCGGAAGGCTTGCAAAGCGCTCCTCGCCAAACTGCGCGCGGATGGCTTTTTCGCACGCTTTGAGCTCAAATCGGTTCTCGCCGCGCTCGACCGCGCAGGACAGCTTATCGCGAAGGTATTCGACCAGCTCACCGTTGTCGTAAGCACCCGCGCTCAGCACCGCCTCGGCGGGGGAGAAACGGGATAACTCGTTATACAGGTGCTCTGCGCGGTCGTCGCCCGAAAAGGCGGTCACGTGCGTGTGACCGGTCGTCATGTCGCAGAAGGCCGCGCCGGCGTTCTGCCCGTCCAAAAAGATGCCACAGAGGAAGTTGCCGCGCCGGTCGTCGAGGCATGCGCTGTCGATGACCGTGCCGGGCGTGATGACGCGGATGATATCGCGCTTGACAAGGCCCTTGGCGAGCGCAGGGTCCTCGGTCTGCTCGCAGATGGCGACCTTGTAGCCCTTGGCGATCAGGCGCGCGATGTAGGCGTCGCTCGAATGATAGGGAATGCCGCACATCGGCGTCTGATCCTCCGCCGCCTTGCCGCGGTCGCGGGTCGTCAGCGTCAAATCGAGCTCGCGCGAGGCGAGCTGAGCATCCTCGTTGAACATCTCGTAGAAGTCGCCCAAGCGGAAAAAGAGGATCGAATCCTTATTCTGTTCCTTGATCTCCAAATACTGCTTCATCATCGGCGTGATCTCGGCCATGATTCGTCCTCGCTTTCTTTCTCTCTAAAATCTAAAATTTACACGGTAAAGTCGGAGCCCGCGGGCATTTCGCCGAGGCGGTCGCCGAGCTTACGTTTCAATCTTTCATAGGCTTCCTTGCCCGTGCAGTGGCCCGTGAAGTAGTGCGCGACCTTATCGCCGCGCAGCTTTTCGCCCACGGCGTCGACCAGCTCGTCCGGCTCGCTCTTGCCGAGCGAGGGGTTATAGAGGTGGAAGCCCGCAAACACCGCGTCGGGCGCTCTGCCGAGCACGTCCTCGGCACTCTTCAGGATATTTACGATGCCGCAGTGCGCGCAGCCCGCGAACAGCGCGGTCTTGCCGTTTTCCGTGACCAATAGATCCTGCTCGTGGCGGAACGTGTCGCGCGGATAGTCCTCACCGATCTTCTCGCGCAGCGTGTCGTTCGCGCCGCTCCACAGCTCGCGGCCCGGAACGGCGGAGAAAACCGTCAGTTCTTCGTCAAGCTTCTGCACGCCATCGCAGAGAACGAAGCGGTCCTCGTAATTCTTGAGCACCGCGTCCATGCCGATGTAGGCGCACTTGCTGGGCGTGACGACGTAGTACTGGCCCCAGACGGCCTTCTGCATATAGACCTTGGCGCGGTCGTTCAGCTTCAAGAACGCTTCGAGGCCGCCGCAGTGGTCGTTGTGCGCGTGGGACAAAAAGGCGATGTCGACCTTCGTCAAATCGACGCCGAGCGCCTTGGCATTGTCGATAAACTGCGCGTCTGGGCCCATGTCGAAAAGAATTTTGTGCTTGTCGGTCTCAATATACATCGACAGGCCGTGCGCGCAGGCGACGGTGTCTCTGCACGTGCTGTTTTCCATCAAAATGACAACTTTCATCAAAAAGCCCCCTTTTCTTTATTCCTCTACCGCTTCGCCGTAGAGCGCCCAAGTGTTGCTGTCGGTGATCTTCGCTTTGGCAAATGTGCCGATCAGGGCCTTGTCGCCCTTCATGCGCACGAGGCGGTTGCCCTCCGTGCGCGCGGCGAGGGGGAAGGCCTCGTCGTCGCTCTCGCCGTCGACCAGCACCTTGACCGTCCTGCCGATGTAGGCTGCGTGCTTTTTCGCGCTGATGGCGTTCTGCGCGTCGACGAGCTTTTCAAACCAGACCTGCTTTTCCTCGCGCGAGACGGGGTCGTCCATCTTCGCCGCCGGCGTGCCGGGACGCGGGGAGAAAATAAAGGTGAAGAGCGCGTCGAACTGCGTCTTTTCTACAAGATCGACAGTCTGCATCGCTTCGTCCTCGGTCTCTCCCGGGAAGCCGATGATGACGTCGCTCGTGAGCACCATGCTTGGCATGACGCTTCGCGCGTAGGCGATCATTTCCTCGTACTTTGCGCGCGTATAGGGGCGGTTCATCGCTTTTAGAACGCGGTCGCACCCGGACTGGACAGGGAGGTGGAGCTGCTTTGCAACATGCTCGCAGCGCGCCATCGTGTCGAAGAGCTTGTTGGTCGCGTCCTTCGGCTGGCTCGACATAAAGCGCAGCCAGTAGTCGCCGGGGATGGCGTTGATGGCGGCGAGAAGATCGGCAAAGTCGTAATCGGTGTCCAAATCCTTGCCGTAGCTGTTCACGTTCTGGCCGAGGAGGGTGATCTCCTTGTAGCCCTCGGCGATGAGGCCGCGGCACTCCTCGATGATCTTCTCCGGCTCGCGGCTGCGCTCGCGTCCGCGGACGTAGGGCACGATGCAGTACGAGCAGAAGTTATTGCACCCGTACATGATGCTGACCCACGCGCGCACGCCGCCCTCGCGCACGATGGGAAGATCCTCGGCGATACGGCCATGCTCGTTCTCGATGGAGAAAACGCGCTTATTCTTGGTGTACACCTCGTGCAGCAGCTCGGGGAGCCGCCATTCGGCCTGGGGGCCGAGCACAAGGTCGACGTGATGGTAGGAATTTTTTACCTTGTCGGCCACGACCTTCTGCTGCGCCATGCAGCCGCAGAGGCAGATGATCTGGTCCGGCTTGGCGGCCTTCGTGTGACTGAGGCGGCCCAAGTGGCCGTAAACGCGCTTTTCCGCGTGCTCGCGGATGGCGCAGGTGTTGAGCAGGATGACGTCGGCCTGATTTTCGTCGCGCGTGAGCTCGTAGCCCATCTCGCGCAGCATGCCCATGAGCACCTCGCCGTCTGCCACGTTCTGCTGGCAGCCGAACGTGTCGACCAGCGCGAGCGGCGTGCGGGTGCGGCGGTCGTTCATCTCGCGCATCTTGCGCGTAAATTCCTTCTGACGCGCGAGCTCCTGCTCGCTGACGATGACTTCTTTGCGTTCCAAGGGATGTTTCCTCCCGAATCTCGATAGTTTAGCAATATAGTATATCATGTTCGCGAGAGCGTGGCAAGGCCGCAGCGCGGCTTCCGGCGCGAAAAATCCACAGCTTTCATAATTCCGGTGACTTTTCCGCACCCATATGGTATGCTATGGAAAACCTGAACTCCAAAGGAGGGCTTTCCATGGCGGCGTTTTATCAAAAATTTCTGCGCAAGCATCTTGACCTATCGTCTCTCAGCGTGATGCGGCGGGAGGACAACGATCCCTATTTCTGCACGCCCAAGGGCGCTTCTATCTTCGGCTGGGCGGGCGTGGACGGCATCCACTTCTGCTTTGTCCGCGGTTTTGGCGAAACGGTCTTCGCCGTGAGCCCGATGAACGGTGGCAAGGACTGCGTGCACGTCATCGCGCGCGATTTCAGCGATTTTCTGCGCCTGCTGCTTGCGGCCGGCGACAGTGCGGCGCTCGAGCAGGCGTGGCAGTGGGACGAGGCGCAATTCGACGCCTTCCTTGCCGAGAATCCGCCGACGGACGAGCAGAAGGCGGTGCTCTCGCAGATCACCACAGTCTTTTCCCTCACGCCGATGGAGCGGCCGTGGCAATACCTGCGCAAGCTGCAAGCGGAGTTCGATCTCAGCAAGCTCAAATTCACCGAGGACTTTTATGACCCCGAAATGAATCCCGACGCGCCCGAACAGAAAGAGGACTGGAAGGTCTACTTTGACGGCAGCTTTTGGGGCCACCACGGCCGCGAGCGCGCGGGCAGGGAAATGCCTGTACAAAAGTGGTTTTCGTGGGCGGGGCGCGACTGGTTCGTGCCGTCGGTCTACGTTTGTGCAAAGGCCATTGTCGTTGATTTTTGTATGCGCACGGAGGCTTCCGCGCTGCGCGGCTTTATGGAAAAGTGGGGGATCGATCCCGAAAGCGACGAGTCCATCGACTTCTCGCGCGACGAACGCGAACAGATGGAGCGCGAGCACCCGCTCAGCCTCGGTTTTACCCCCAGCCTCACCTTGAACGGTGCGAAGCTCCGCACGAGCCACGGCTGCGGCGTCATTTTCCTGCCGGAGCAGCCCGGCTTATGCGCCGACGCAGAGCCCGCCATGGCGCACTACGGCCTCGACCGCGCGTATGGCTGGAGCATCCGCCGCGCGGCGTTCCCGTTCGTCACGAAGCGCGCGCCGAAGCTCAAATCACTCGCCGTCACGATGACGGCGGACGAGGTGCGCGTCCCCGGCCCGCGCTTCCGCGCGGACAAGGCGGGCGATACGTTTGCCTTCTCCTACCGCGGCACAGAGTATACGCTCGCCGTGCAGGAGGTCGAGCCGCAGGAACTGCCGCGCGAGCGCATGAATCTCGACCCGCGGTTCGACTATCCGACGCATTTTACGGCCATCAGTTACACGCTCATGCCCGAGCCGTCGGAACACTCGATCTTCGTCGAGGACTGCGCCGAGAGCGACCGCCCGCGTCAGGTCAGACGTGAGACCGCTTCCTTTGCGCCCGAGGCGCAGAACGACTTCTGCTTCGGCATCATCGGCGGCGCGGACGGGCCGGTCGCCATCGTTGTGGGCGAAGCGGCGCAGGGGAAGCTCCGCACCGCGTGCTCGTCGCTGCACTTTGAACCTGTCGACCATGTCGACTGGCGCATCGGCTTCCGCGAAACTCCGTGGGAAGCGGGGACGTTCGCGCTTATCTAACTACTTTTTCTGCGATCTCCGGTACTCCGTCGGCAGGACGCCGAAGGCCTTGTGGAATTCGGTGGAAAACTTGCTCTGGCTCTCGTAGCCGACGGCGCGCGCGACCTGCGCGACGTTCTCGTCGCCCTCGAGCAGCAGCTTTGCCGCGTGCTGCATGCGGTGCTCGCGAATGTGCGAGGCGAGCGAGCTGCCGTAGACGGACTTGAAGAGCGCCTTCATCGTCGAGGGGTTCATCAAAAACATGCGCGACAGCTCGTCGATCGTCACGCGGCTTGAAAGGTGCTGCGTCAGATAGTCGTGCACGGCGCGGATGGTCTCGATCTGCTCACTCGTGCCGCCGCCCTCGTACACCTCGGCGTCGAGCGGGGGCAGGTGCGGCGCGCCGGTGGCGGCCTTGCTCTCCTCCTCGGGACACGAAATCTCCATCGTGCGCTCGATCATGCGGTGCAATAGCTGCGCCTGCTCGCTGTCCGACGCGCGGTAGTAGACCTCCTTCCCCACGCGGCGCGAGACGAGAAGTCCGCTCTCACGCAGCTGCCTCAAATGGTGCGACACCGCGGGCGAGCTCATGCCGACCATCGCGGAGAGGTCGATGACGCACTCCTCGCAGTGGCACAGCAGCCAGAAAATGCGCACGCGGCTGCTGTCGGAGAGCTGCTTGAACACGTCCGCCACGGTCTGGAAGCTGCCGATCGTCTCCACCGATTCCTGCAGCTCCCGCATCGTGCCCTCGTCGCTGTGCTGGTGGGGTAAATGCACTTCGCTCATCGTTGTTCCGCCTTTCTTTTTGGGGCCTGCGGGCGCGTCCGTATCCCGTTTAGAAGTTTGTTTCGCCCGAACGGAAGAGACATGCGTGCAGCCCTTGACTTTTGCCTTTGCGGACATTATAGTACGGTCATCAAGATTAAACAAGCACTTAATCGTTAAATATTTTGTGCCGAAAAGGAGAAACATACCATGAAAAAGACCTATCAGATCGAAGTCGACTGCGCCAACTGCGCCAACCTCATGGAAGAAGCCACCAAGAAGACCGAGGGCGTCGCCGACGCCGTCGTGAACTTCATGACCCAGAAGATGACCGTCGAGTTCGCCGAGGGTCAAGACCCCAAGGCCGTGATGAAGGCCGTCCTCAAGAATTGCAAGAAGGTCGAGGACGACTGCGAGATCTATCTGTAAGAGATCTTCTCCCTCTCACGCCCCGGACGAACGCACCGGGGCGCTTTCTTAGGCAAAATTCAAATTCTCCCCCTTCAAGGAGGTCATCTTTATGACGAAAAAGCAAAAAAAGATGCTTTACCGCATCCTGATCGCGGCGGTGCTGTTCCTCGCCGCGAAATTCATTCCCATGCCGATGCTCGTCTCCACCGCGCTCTACTTCGCCGCCTATGTCACCATCGGCTACGACATTCTGCGCAAGGCATGGAAGGGCATCTGCAACCATCAGGTGTTCGACGAAAACTTCCTGATGGCGGTCGCCACGATCGGCGCCATCGCGCTCGCCATCTATGAAAAGAGCGGCGACTATGCCGAGGCCGTGGCGGTCATGCTCTTCTACCAGATCGGCGAGCTGTTCCAGAGCTACGCCGTCGGCAAGTCCCGCCGCAACATCACGGCGCTGATGGACATCCGCCCCGACTACGCCAACATCGAGCACGACGGCAAGCTCGAACAGGTCGACCCCGACGACGTGGCCGTCGGCACGGTCATCACCGTCCAGCCGGGCGAGAAAATTCCTATCGACGGCGAGATCGTCGAGGGCGCGTCCACGCTCAACACCGCGGCGCTGACGGGCGAGAGCCTCCCGCGCGACGTGATGACCGGCGACGAGGTCATCAGCGGCTGCATCAACATGACGGGCGTTCTAAAGGTCAAGACAACGAAGGCCTTCGGCGAGTCTACGGTGTCCAAGATTTTGGAGCTGATGGAAAACTCCAGCTCGCACAAGTCCCGCTCCGAGGCGTTCATCTCCCGCTTTGCCCGCGTCTATACTCCCGCCGTGTGCTACAGCGCGCTGGCGCTGGCCATTCTTCCGCCGGTCATCAATCTTTTGATGGGCAATGCCGCCTCGTGGGGCGTGTGGGTCTACCGCGCGCTCACGTTCCTTGTCATCTCGTGTCCCTGCGCGCTGGTCATCAGCATCCCGCTCAGCTTCTTCGCGGGCCTCGGCGGCGCAGGACACGAGGGCATTCTCATCAAGGGCTCGAACTACTTGGAGGCCCTGTCGAAAACCAAGATCGTCGTCTTCGACAAGACCGGCACGCTCACGCAGGGCGTGTTCGAGGTCACGGGCGTGCACCACAGCCCGATGGAGGACCGCAAGCTGCTTGAATACGCGGCACTCGCCGAGTGCGCATCCTCGCACCCCATCAGCAGGAGCTTACAGAAGGCCTGCGGCGTGGAGCTCGACCGCTCCCGCGTGACGGACATCGAAGAGCGCGGCGGCCGCGGCGTGGTCGCGGCCGTGGACGGCCACAGTGTGGCCGCGGGCAACGGCAAGCTCATGGATGAACTCGGCGTCAAGTGGCAGGAGTGCCGCAGCGTCGGCACGATCGTCCACATGGCGGTCGACGGCGAGTACGCCGGCCATATCGTGATCTCCGACGTGGTAAAGAGCGACGCGCGCGATGCCATCGCGGCCCTCAAGCGCGCGGGCGTGCAGAAGACCGTCATGCTCACGGGCGACATCAAGAAGGTCGCCGATCACGTGGCGCAGGAGCTCGGCGTCGACGAAGTGCACGCAGAGCTGCTCCCGGGCGACAAGGTCGCGCGCCTCGAGCGCCTGCTGGGTGAAAAGGGCAAGGATGACTGCCTCGCTTTCGTCGGCGACGGCATCAACGACGCGCCCGTGCTCTCCCGCGCGGATATCGGCATCGCGATGGGCGCGATGGGCTCCGACGCCGCCATTGAGGCAGCGGACGTCGTGCTGATGGACGACGATCCAATGAAGATCGCCAAGGGCATCCAGATCTCGCGCAAGTGCATCCGCATCGTGTACGAGAACATCGTCTTCTCGCTCGGCGTGAAGCTGACGTGCCTGCTGCTCGTCGCCATCGGTATCGCCAACATGTGGATGGGCATCTTCGCCGACGTCGGCGTGATGGTCTTAGCGGTTCTCAATGCAATCAGAGCGCTGCGCACTTCAAAAAACTGACAAAGTCAGTTTTTTGAGCAGAATTTCACTGCGCTCAGCGCACGCGCCAAAGGCGCGCACGTTCGCTCCGTGCAAAGTGTTTTTTGGCACGCACATGTCGTTCCAAAAAACGATTTCAATTTATTTGCGCCGTGCGCGGCGCAAAGTCTGCGACACTTTTACAAACGAGAGGACGGCATTTGCCGTCCTCTTTTTGTTGTGCATTGCAATGCAGGCTTTCTTTTCGTATAATGACCGTATCAAAACGATTTTGGAGGATACTGCCATGAAGGTCAGCGTGATCCAGATGAATATGCGCTCGCTGGAGAGCAAAGCGAACTTTGACCGCGCAGAGGCGCTCGTGCGCCGCGCTGTCGGGGAAAACGGCCCCGACGTTGTCGTCCTGCCCGAGACGTGGAACACGGGATTCATGCCCGCGGGCGACCTTGCCGCGGCGAGCGATGAAAACGCGAAAGCCGTGCGCGCGCGCTTTTCCCCGCTCGCGCGCGAGCTGAACGTCAACATCGTCGCGGGAAGCGTGTCGAATCTCCGCAATGGCAAGATCTACAACACCGCCTGCGTCTTTGACCGCGCGGGCGCGTGCATTGCCGAATACGACAAGACCCATCCCTTCACGCCGATGGGCGAGCACGAGGTCTACACCCCCGGCGATCACCTCGTCACCTTCACGCTGGATAGCGTGCGCTGCGGCCTTCTCATCTGCTACGAGGTGCGCTTTCCCGAGCTGTGGCGCACGCTGGCGCTGCGCGGAGCGCAGGTCATGTTCCTGCCCGCCCAGTGGACGGCCGCGCGGCAGTACCACTGGGAAACGCTCACCGCCGCCCGCGCGATCGAAAACCAGCTCTTTGTCGTCTCGTGCAACGCCTGCGGCGAGCGCGACGGCACGCTGTACGGCGGTTTTTCGCGCATCATCGACCCGCTGGGCGCGGTCTTAGCCCAAGGCGGCGGTGAAGATGAGATCGTCACCGCCGCCTTGGACCTTTCCTCCATCGCGCCCCTCCGCAAAGCCGTCCCCGTTTTCCACGACCGGCGGCCGGAGCTTTACCGCCTGTAAGGCGGCAAAAAACGACAGCAAAAGAGGCATCAACGGAAATGAAGATCACCCTGCTTGCATCGTTTCTCGTCATGGCGGCGTATTTTCTCCTGCTGTACGCCGGCGTCGGGCTCATTCAGGAGAAGAAATTCTTCTCCGCGCCGCGCGAGGTCTTCGCCGCCGTTCCTGAGAGAAAAGCCGAGCGCTTCCGCGGCGCGCATATCCTCGGCTGGTGCCTCGGCATCTTGGCGATGCTGCTGTTTCTCGGCGCGGCAGTCCTCGCCGCGTGGGACGGCGTTCGGAACGGTGTCACCTTCGGCGCGTTTTTCACGCGGTATCTCGTGATCCTCTATGTCATGGAGGCCTACGACATTCTCTTTTTCGACTGGGTGCTGCTGTGCCATTCGAACTTCTTTCCTCATTTTTACCCCGAGGTCAAGGGCATCGCTGCCCCGCAGCTGTTCGGGTACAATAAAAAAGCGCATCTTACGCACTTTCTGCTCTACATCCCCCTCTCCGCCGCCCTCGCGTGGGGTTGCACGCTTTTTTGAGGTACAATTTCACATCAAAATTTAATAGGACAAGGAGACACACACGATGAACCGCAAAAAGAGAAAAACGGCCCTCATTCTTCTGGTTGCTGTCCTTTGCGCCATCGTCCTGCTCGGCATCCGCGGGACGCGAAAAACCATCGACAAAACAGTCCCCGTAAGGGTCTACGAGGACAACAGCACAACTTATACTCCCTCCTCCATCACCATTTCCGGCACGCTCAGGAAAACATGGTCTTCCACCAGCTTCGTGGGGACCTTTGCCATGGAAAGTTACGAGCCCTCGTGCAGAGACGGCGTCAAAGCCAAAATCAACTGGGGGGACAACGAGTATCCGATCCTCACCTTTTTCTACGCGGGCAACTTTTCACAGCTCGACGTGAAAAGCATCGACATCGACAAAGGCATGGACCGCATGATGGTCACCCTGAACGACGGCACGATCATCGCCTCAGAAAACTACTTTGTCCCCACAGAAGCAATGAACGGCAACTAACTGTAATTTTTCCCGCCGCCTTTGCCGCCTCCGGCGGCAAACAGGCAAAATCCCTCCCGTGCCGCATTCGCTGCCTCCGGCAGCGAACAGGCCCTCCGCACTAAAAATCGACGCACCAACTCCCGTCTCGCACCCGCCGCATTTTCTGCCCTACGGGCAGAAAACAGGCTCCCCGCGCCGCGCACGGCGCAAAGCGTTGCAGACTTTGCCGCCGCGCACGGCGGCAAATAAATTTCAATCGTAAATTCCAACGACATGTGCGTTGGAATTTACACTTCTCAGCCCGCAAGTGTGGAATTCGCCCGCCAATGGCGGGCGAATTATGCACGCAGCGGGCTGCCATCCCCCCTCAAAAAAGAGAGGCTGGCCAAATG
>ERZ773133.1848-NODE-1848-length-21683-cov-14.828602_pt1 | contig 21683 bp, 19 predicted proteins | sample MGYA00580861_ERZ773133 | MGnify/ENA primary metagenome ERZ773133 (study PRJEB29015, sample SAMEA2737844) | human gut metagenome | biome: human gut; feature: human-associated habitat; material: faeces | place: China | collected 2012 ...
CACCCCACTTCTTAGATAGTATATCATACTGTCTAACAAATGGGGTGCAGTTCACACGGGTTCGGGACGCTTCTTTTGAATCAGGGAGCAGGCTGTCACTCCTGCAAAAAGTACATGTTCACCTCCGCGCGGGCGATGAGGCGTTCTTCTTCGTCGGTGATGTTGACCTCGAAAAAGCCGACATGGCCGCCGACTTTGACCTCGCGGCAGATGGCGGTGAGCATTTTGGCGTGCGCGGCAGAGCGCAGGTAGTTGATCGAGCCGCTGAGCGTCACGTTGCGCCGGCCATACTTAATGCGCGCGAACGCGCCCGCGGCGGTGTCGGCCATCGTGTAGAGGAAGCCTCCGTGCACGCCGCCCCAGACGTTGCGGCTCAGATCGGTGACCTCGGCCTTGAGCACGCTCTTTTCCTCGTCGACCGAGATGATGCGGATGCCGTTGTGGCGGATGAAGCCGTTGGACTCATTTTGCAGCATTTCCTGATAATTTTCGATCATAGTGCGTCAGTCTCCTTTGTTTTGGGAAGATCAGATGAGCACAGCATAGCAGAATCGGCGCGCCTGCGCAACAGGGAAGAGAGACATCAACAATATGTAATTTGTTTGAAAATCCCCCAATAGAGCGGGGAAAATACACGAAAGATTGATAAAAAATTGACAACTTTTCAATAAAATCCACCCGTACAGTAGATTTGTCTGGTGAATTTGACAGATATTGGAGGGCAAGATTGTAAAAAGCGCAGAAATCATCTGATGAGCAGAGGAAAGCGTTGACATTTGCCGAAATTGGGTATATGGTTACTACCATGTTAAGGGTGCAGAACAAAATGGCACGCAAGACATGAGTATATTTGATTGGAGTTCGACATGAACGAAACGGGGCGCGTCTCAGCAAGTGACTTGGTTGTCAATAATATTCGCAGCAAGATCCAGAGAGGCGAACTGAAGGTGGGTGATCGTCTGCCGGTTGAAGCTGATCTTGCCAGAGAGCTGAACGTTGGCCGTTCTTCTCTGCGCGAGGGGATCAAGATCCTCACGGCCTACGGTGTGGTCGAGTCCCGCCAGGGCGAGGGAACGTTCATTACGGACAATGTGGCAAGCAATTTTTTTGAGTTTATGGGCTTTTTCCCCAGCAAGGAGAATACCGAATATCTCATTGAATTGCGCCGCGTGATCGAAGTCGGCAACATCGCCGCCATCTATGACCGCGTGACGCCGCAGCAGTACGAGCGGCTGGAAAAGATGGTCGACGTGTTCGATGAAGAGCACACGCTTGATGAATATGTGGAAGCGGATTACAATTTCCACAATATGCTCATTGAGATCACCGGCAACCCCATGCTCATTCAGGTCAACAACATGATCGCGCGTATGCGCCGCGAGTTGCTCTATCGCCTGTTTTCCCACGAGGAAATCATTCAGGATGCCCGTGTCTCTCACAGAGAAATTTTCAACAGCCTGAAGGCAAAGGACCGCGATGCCTGCATTTCCGCAGTTGCAAAGCATATCAGCACCACGAAGGATCGTGTCGAGATCGTCTATTAAGGCGTTTTTGTTTTAAAGTCATCAGATGATATGACGTCAGGTGACAAGATGATATTAATAATTTTGCATGGACGATGGCATATTGTATCACCTGTATGCTGTATTGAACCAGATATACCATACCGCACCGCGGCAGAAAAAAGGAGGTGCTCATTCCGAAACCGCGAGTAAGCACTTGATTCTTACCCCCTCTCAAATTACCAAAGCAATTTCAAAACAACAGAACGACAGAAAAGGATGGATTTACACATGAAAAAGACTTCTCGTATTCTTGCCCTTCTGCTTAGCCTGGTCGCTGTTTTCTCCCTCTTCGGCTGCGGCAGCAAGGACTCCGGCGACAGCAACGACGGCAGCGATTCTTCTGATGACGGCACCGTCTACACCATTTCCTGGGCACACTCCTCCTCCACCAACGACCGTCTCGCTCTCGCGACTGAGAAGATGGCGGCTGAGCTCGAAGAGGCTTCCAATGGCCGTCTGAAGATCGAGCACTATCCCGCTTCCCAGCTCGGCGCCGAGCGTGAGATCCTCGAGGGCGTCGCCCTTGGCACCATCGACTGCGGCATCATCTCCTCCGGCGTGGTTGCTGGCTTCAGCAACTCCGTTTATGTCACCAACATGCCTTACCTGATCGACGATCGTGAGATCGGCTGGAAGGTCTATGACGGTGAGTTCGGCCAGATGCTCGGTCAGAAGACCGAAGAAGAGGGCGGCTGGAAGTTCCTCGGCTGGTGCGATAACAGCCTGCGTATGTTCTCCAACACCAAGCACGAGATCCAGACCCCCGCTGATATGGTCGGCCTGAAGATCCGCACCCAGGAGAACGACATCCACATGGCGATCGTCAACAGCCTCGGTGCTTCCGCGACTCCCGTGGCTTTCTCCGAGCTGTACACCGCTCTCCAGCAGGGCACTGTTGACGGTCAGGAAAACGGTATCGCTCTGACCTACTCCATGGGCTTCAACGAGGTCGTCAAGTACCTCACCTACCTGCCCCACATCTATGACCCGTACATCGTCTGCATGAGTAACGCCAAGTGGAACAGCCTGCCCTCCGACCTTCAGGAGCTGATGCAGGAGTACGCCACCAAGTACTGCCAGTATGAGCGCGAGTTCAACCTGCAGAACGACGAAGAGTACCTGCAGAAGATGGTCGATGCCGGCCTGCAGGTCTACTATCCCACCGAGGAGCAGGCTCAGCAGTTCGTCGACGCCACCGCTGGTGTTGAGGACCTGATCCGCGCCAAGGTCGGCGACGAGCTGGTCGACGCCTACAAGGATGCTGTTGCCGCCGCCAAGGCAGAGTAACAACGACTTTTGACTGACCGGCGCTGCGGTCTGCCGGAAAACCGGCAGACCGCAGGCCATTTATAGAAACCTAAGGAGGTTCGACCTTTCGTGAAACGTATTCTTGACTTTTTCGATAACGTTCCGGTCACCAAGTTCATCTCGTCTGTGTTTATCCTGGCGATGTCCGTCATCATGGTGATGAACGTGATCCTGCGTTATTGCTTCCATTTCTCCTTCAACTGGAGCGATGAGATCATCCGCTATCTGTGCATCTACATGTCCTTCTTGGGCATGGCTGCAAGCTGGAAGTACGGCACGCACATTGGCGTGACGGTCTTCGTGGAAAAAATGTTCCCCGAAAAGAGCCCAAGTACTTCCGCCTCCTCTCCGACATCGTGACGATCATCTTCCTCGCGCTTCTGAGCTATTTCGGTTTTGTTCTCGTGGGTCGTATCGTTGCAAGCTCTCAGACTTCTCCCGCACTGCACCTTCCCATGTACCTGATCTATGGCACCGTGCCCGCAAGCGCGCTGCTTTCCATCATCCAGATGCTGCTGCAGATCTTCCGTCATAAGAGCTACCTGCAGCCGCGCGAGTAAGTCTGCAAAACCGTGAATACAAGTATGAGGTGATATTTAAGTGGTTATTGCTACGTTATTTATTTCGCTGGCAGTGCTCATCGTGATCGGCGCGCCGATCGCGGTCTGCATCGGCTTTGCCCCCATCGCGGCGCTCGTCGCCGACGGTCAGGCGTCCCAGCTCTTCGTCGCCGCGCAGAGAATGGTCACTGCGCTCGACTCCACCGTTCTGGTGGCTATCCCCCTGTTCGTTCTTGCCGGCGTCATCATGGGCAAGGGCGGTATCTCCAAGCAGATCGTCAACCTGTGCTATGAGCTCTTCGGCTGGATGCCCGGCTCCCTCGGCGTGGTTACGGTTATCGCCTGTATGTTCTTCGCTGCAATCTCCGGTTCCGCACCGGCGACCGTTGCCGCAATCGGCGGCATCCTGATCCCCCAGATGATTGACGACGGCTATCCCGCAGGCTTTTCTGCGGCGCTGGCTGCTTCGGCCGGTATCATCGGCTGCATCATTCCCCCCAGCATCCCCTTCGTTAACTACGCTCTGATCACCGGCGAGTCGGTCAGCGACCTGTTTGCCGCCGGTGTTGTCCCCGGTATCCTGATGGGTGTTGTCCTCTGCATCTGGACCGTCATCCTGGCTAACAAGTACGGCTGGGGCTCCCGCAAGAAGGGCATCAGCCTGCGCGGCGTGTGGAAGGCTTTCTGCAGCGCCATCTACGCGATCTTAATGCCCGTTATCATCCTTGGCGGTATCTACTCCGGTCTCTTCACCCCGACCGAGGCTGCTGCTGTCGCAGCGGTGTACGGCGCGATCGTGTCCCTGTTCATCTATCGCGGCATCAAGCTGCGCGATATGCTGGACATCGGCTTTGAGGCGGTCCGCACCTCCTGCATGATCATGTTCATCTGCGCAACGGCCAACATCTTCAGCTTTGTCGTCACGCGCCAGCAGGTGCCTGCCAAGCTCTCCTCCCTGATCCTCGGCGTCACGGATAACTGGGTCGTCATCCTGCTTATCATCAACGTGATCCTGCTGATCAACGGCTGCTTCATGGAGACCACGGCTTCCACCTATATCTACACCCCGATCCTCTTCCCGCTCATCAGCGCTCTTGGCTACAACCCCATCCAGTTCGGTGTTGTCATGGTCATGAACCTGACGCTCGGCCTCATCACCCCGCCGCTTGGCATCAACCTCTTCGTGGCGCAGGGCGTCGACCGGCGTGTTTCGTTCGGAGCACAGGTCAAACAAGTTATGCCAATGTTTATCCTATTGGTCGTTGTGCTGATGCTTGTTACGTATATCCCGGGCCTGTCCCTGTGCCTGATCGGCGGCGGCAACTAAGCCAACTAAACGCAGTTTCAAAATTTATTTAAGATAGAAGGAAACACTCATGAAAGACTTCAGCTTCAAAATTCCTCAGGACATCATCTTCGGCAAGGGCTCTCTTTCCCGTCTGCCCGAAGTGCTGAAGGAAGCCAACTGCAAGAAGGTCCTTCTCGTCAGTGACCACGGCCTTGAGTCCGTCGGCGTTGTCGCCAAGGTCGAAAAGATCATCACCGAGGCAGGCCTCGGCTACGCCCAGTTCCTGGATCTGCAGCCCAACCCCACCATCGACAACGTGAACGCTGCCCTCGAAGTTTATAAGAGCAGCGGCGCTGAGAGCATCATCGCCCTCGGCGGCGGCGGCCCGATGGACGTCGCTAAGTCCGTTGGCCTGCTCGCCACCTACGGCGGCAAGGTCACCGACTATGCCGGCTTCGGCAAGGTCCCCGGTCCGGTCGTCCCGATGATCGCGATCCCCACCACCGCCGGTACCGGCAGCGAAGTGACCGCCTCCTCCGTCATCACCGACTCTGAGACCCACTTCAAGATGGCTGTCATCAGCTACTACCTGATCCCCGGCTACGCCCTGCTCGATCCCGAGCTCATCATGACCGTTCCCGCCAAGATCGCGGCGGCCTGCGGCGTTGACGCTTTTGTCCACGCTGAGGAAGCCTATGTCTCCAAGATGGCGAACCCCTTCACCGATGCCATGGCCGAAAAGGCGATGGAGCTCATCGGCGGCAACATCCGTCAGTTTGTCGCCTCCCGTGACAACGAAGAGGCTGCCTGCAACATGATGCTCGGCTCTACCCTCGCCGGTATCGCGTTTGCCTGGGCCAAGCTCGGCGACGTTCACGCCATGAGCCACCCTGTCAGCGGCTTCTTCGGCGTCGCGCACGGCGTTGCCAACGCGATCCTGCTGCCCACCATCGTTGAGTTCAACGCACTGGCGGACAACGGCCGTTACCGCAAGATCTACAACTACATCACCAACGGCAAGAAGGCCGATGATTCCTTCGTTCCCCAGATGCTCGTCGACGAGCTCAAGAAGCTCAACGCCGAGCTGGGTATCCCTGCAAAGCTCTCCGATGTCGGCGTGACCGAGGACAAGATCCCCGCGATGGTCGCCGATACCATGAAGAGCGGCAACGTTCTGGTCAACCCGCGCCAGACCACGCCGAAGGATGTCGAAGCGCTGTATCGCAGCCTTCTGTAAGAAGGAACATCTCAGCATTGCAGTCTCTCACAAGGAGGCTGCAATGCTAAGACCCAAAAGTCTGACCATCAGACGTCACACCACCTGATTTTTCATACGATCACATTTTCCCCCTCTCAAATTTTTCATAAGGTTTCTTAATTTTCACAAATCACATTTCACAAATCAGTTCCCCAAAATCCGTTTTCAGCCGTCCGTCCGGCGATCAGGCTGGGGGAGACGAGCAAATAATTATTGATTCAAAAGGAGCAAAAGAATCATGGAAGCGAAAGAGTATTTAGAGCAGCTTGTAGCAAACGCGCGTGTGGCGCAGGCCGAATTCGAGACGTATCCGCAGGAAAAGGTGGACGCCGCCTGCCGCGCCGTGTGCAAGGCTGTGTACGATAACGCCGAGATGCTGGCCCACATGGCCGTGGACGAGACCCGCATGGGCCGCTACGACAGCAAGATCGCCAAGTGCCGCAACAAGTCCAAGACCGTTTGGCTGGGCATGAAGGGTAAGAAGAGCCGCGGCATCATCGACTGGGATGAGGACACCCAGATCGCCAAGGTCGCAAAGCCCATCGGTGTCATCGGTTCCGTCACCCCGACCACGAACCCGGTCATCACCGTCATGCACAACTCCGCCTGCGCGATGAAGTGCGGCAACGCCATCATCATCTGCCCGCATCCCCGCGCCAAGGGCGTCGGCGTCAAGACTGTTGAGCTGATGAACGCTGAGCTCGAAAAGCTCGGCATGCCCAAGAACCTGATCCAGATCATCCCCGAGCCCACCATGCAGCTCTCTGCCGGCCTGATGAGCGCTGTGGACCTGTGCATCTGCACCGGCGGCCCGAGCATGGTCAAGGCTGCCTACTCCAGCGGCAAGCCGGCCATCGGCGTCGGCCAGGGCAACGTTCAGGTCATGATCGACCGCGACGTCGACCTGAAGGAAGTGGTCGAGATGGTCATCACCGGCCGTACCTTCGATAACGGCGTTCTGTGCACCTGCGAGCAGAACATGATCGTCCCCAAGGAAAAGCGCGCTGAGGCCATCGAGTATGCCAAAGAAGCCGGCGCTTACGTCATCGACGACGAGAAGGATGCCGAGATCCTGCGCGAGACCATGTTCCCCAACGGCGCGCTGAACAAGAACATCGTCGGCGCTTCCCCCGCCGCCATCGGCAAGATGGCCGGCCTGCCGGTGCCCGAGGATGCCCGCGTAATCCTCTGCCGCACGAAAGGCGTTGCCTATGACGATGTTCTGGCCAAGGAGAAGCTCTGCCCCGTGCTGGCCCTGTTCGACTACGACAAGTGGGAAGACGCTGTTGAGATCGCCCGCGCGAACCTCAACATGGAAGGCGCTGGCCACAGCTGCGTGATCCACTCCAACACCAAGGAGCACATTGAATATGTCCCGACCCGCGTGAATGTTTCCCGTTACGGCGTCAACCAGGTTGGCGGCACGGGCCTCGGCGGTGCGATGGACAACGGCCTGAACCCGACCACGACCCTCGGCTGCGGCACCTGGGGCGGCAACAGCATCAGCGAGAACATCTACTATCACAACCTGATGAACGTCTCCCGCATCTCCTACAAGATCAAGGACAAGAAGTTCCCCACCGACGAAGAGATCTGGGCCGACTAATTTGCTTGCCATAGAAGAAGATCTCAAAGTATTCACCTCCTTCATCGCTGAACCGTTCATCGTTTTTTCACTGCTGAAAGGATCTTCTTCTGAATGAATGAAAAAAGGCTCGTCTCGGCGAGCCTTTTTTCATTATCAGTGATTTACATTCCATAAAAATTCTGCTAAATTATAAAGCATCGAAATAAGGAGAATTTTCCCATGAACGACTATCAGGCTAAATTTGTTACGCCGGAGCAGGCCGTCAAGGCCGTTCAATCCGGCGATTGGGTGGACTATGGCTTCGGCGCAGGCTTCCCCGAGCTTTTAGACAAGGCCCTCGCCGCGCGCAAGGGTGAAGTGAAGGACGTCAAGGTCCGCGGCGGCCTTGTGATCCGCCCGCGCATCGAGGTCGTCGAGGCGGACCCCGAGCAGGAGAGCTTCAGCTATTACAGCTGGCACATCGGCGACTATGAGCGCAAGCTCCAGAAAAACGGCCTTGTGAAATTCATGCCCGTCATGCTTCGCTCGCTGCCGTATCTTTACCGCGACAAGCACATCCGCTGTGACGTGGCGTTCGTTCCCGTCTCCAAGCCGGATGAGAACGGCTACTGCGGCCTCGGCATTTCGAACTATGCCTGGCGCACGATCTTTGAGAGCGCCCGCACCGTGATCTTCGAGATCAACGAGCACTATCCCAAGCTCCAGGGTGTGGACGGCTCCCACCGCGTGCACCTGTCCGAAGCGGACTACATCGTCGAGGGCGAGCATGAGCCGCTGCCCGTGCGCTCCTACCGCGCCCCCAGCGAGACCGATATCGCCATCGCCAAGATCGTGGTCGACCAGATCCCCGACGGCGCAGTGCTGTCGCTCGGCGTGGGCGGCGTGCCCTACACGGTCGCCAAGATGCTCGCCGAGTCCGACAAAAAGGACCTCGGCTGCCACACCGGCACCATTTCCGATGCGTTCCTTGAGCTCTACAAGGCGGGCAAGCTGACGAACGCGCGCAAGGAGCTCGACACCGGCCTTTCCGCGTGGAACCTTGCCATGGGCTCTCAGGAGCTCTATGACTGGCTCGACGCCGAGCCCCAGCTTTTCCACCCGGGCGATCTGGATTACATCCACTCCGTCGAGCGCATCTCGAAGCTCAGCAACGTCATCAGCATCAACGGCGGCGTGCAGCTCGACCTCATGGGTCAGGAGAACGCCGAGAGCACCGGCACCCGCCAGCTCTCCGGCATCGGCGGCCAGATGGACTTCCTCGAGGGCGCTTATCGCTCCAAGGGCGGCAAGGGCTTCATCTGCATCAACTCGTCCCGCGTGACGAAGGACGGCGAGCGCAAGAGCAACATCCTTGCCACCATCCCCGGCGGCAGCACGATCTCCGCGCCGCGCACGATGATCCAGTATGTCGCGACCGAGTACGGCATCGCGAGCCTTTCCGGCAAGACCCTGCGCGAGCGCGCCGAGGCAATGGTCTCCATCGCGCACCCCGACTTCCGCGAAGAGCTGATGAAGTACGCGCAGGAGAATTTCAAGTAATTTTAGATCAAGAAAAAGGACGATGTAGGGTAACATGGCACAGACAGTTTTGCAGCAGGTTTTGATTCTCTCGGCAATGATGATGCTCGGCTTTTTGCTGGGCAAGCTGGGCAAGGTGGATCGCAAAGGGGCAGATCTTCTTTCTATGCTGCTGCTGGATGTGTTCTTTCCCTGCAATATCCTGGCTGCGGCCAGCGGTGACTTCGGCGATATGCCGTTTTCGCAGGTGCTCAAGATCATCGCGGCGTATTTGTCGATGTTTATCCTGTTTACCTATCTGGCAAAGCCCATCGCCAAGCTCATGGGGCTGAATGAGGACGAAACGCTCGTTTTCACCCGCAGCGTTGCCTATCCCAACAACGGCTTTGTCGGCATTCCGCTCTGCTCGGCGGTATTCGGCACGGAGGGGACGGTGCTTGGTTCACTGTCCGTGCCCTGCGCCACAATCTACATGTTCCTTTTCGTCATGCAGAGCTTCCGGCGGGACAAGGAGCAGAATTTGGCCCAGCAGCTCAAAAGCCTGATGACGCCGATGAATATTTCCACCGTGGTGATGCTCATCATGCTCGCCACGGGGTGGAAATTCACCGGTGCGCCGCTCCAGTTTCTGAGCGGCATGGCGAGCTGCGTCGTGCCGACGTCGATGCTCATCATCGGCTGCCTTCTTTCGGGGAGCCCGCTGATCGATGTGCTCAAGAAGCCCATTTTGTATCTCATCACGTTCCTGCGCTGCCTTGTCATGCCGCTCATTGCGGCGGTGATCCTGCACTTTTCCGGCTGGGACCGCACGGTGTGCCTGTGCATCGTGATGGTGCTCGGGTGCAGCGTGGCGACGGTCATCAGCATCTTCGGTGTGCGCTACGACCGCTCGCCTGAGATGGCGAGCAAGAGCGTGCTGCAATCGAATCTGCTGCTGCCGGTCACGATGCCGCTGATGATGTTCATCGCCGAACGAATCTTATAAGGAGAGACGATTATGGACCTTCTGTTTACCCCCGCAAAGCTCGGCACGTGCGAGCTTAAAAACCGCATCGTCCGCTCGGCGACGAACGAGCATCTGTCCGACGCGAAAGGACAGGTGACGCCGCTCTGGGCGGATACGCTCATCGAGCTTGCGAAAAACGAGGTCGGCCTCGTCATCACCGGCCATTTCTGCGTTGATAAGGCGCAGCGCGCCGACGCGGGCCAGCCCGTGCTGGATGAGACGACGGATGAAACGCTTCTCCGCCGCGCCTGCGACGGCGTGCATCAGTACGGCGGCAAGCTTTTCTTCCAACTCAGCCACAGCGGTATCAAGGGCGTCGAGAGCGTGAACGGCGCGCCGCCCAAGCACCCCGAGGATTTTACCTTGGAAGAGCTCGACCGGCTGGTTGAGCAGTTCGCCTTTGCGGCGAAAAAGTGCAAGGACTGCGGCGCGGACGGCGTGCAGGTCCACAACGCGCACGGGTACCTGCTCTCGAACTTTTTGAATCCTGAGGAAAACCTGCGTACGGACGAGTACGGCGGGAGCCTGGAAAACCGCTTCCGCCTCATCGAGCGCATTCTGCGCGCGGTGCGCGAGGCGTGCGGCGCGGATTTCCCGATGATCGTCAAGGCCGATAGCAACGGCTGCGGCGATCTGCCCGCGCTGCTGCGGCTCTATGAGCGCTGCGGCGTGGACGGCGTGGAGGTCAGCGGTATCGACTTCAACCGCCGCGCGGGGCAGAAGACGCCGTTCTATCTGGACGCGCTCAAGGCGGCGCGCGAGGGAATCGGGATTCCGCTCTTCCCGGTCGGCGGCGTGTTCTCGCGCGGGACCGCGGAGGAGATCCTTGCACAGGGTTTCCCGCTCGTGTCGATGAGCCGCGCGCTCATCTGCGAGCCGGACTTTGCCGCAAAGCTCAAAAGCGGCGCGCAGGACGAGAGCAAATGCCTCGCCTGCAACGGCTGCTACACAATCTATCGAAAGCGCTTTGTGCGCTGCGTGCAGCATCAAGACGAGATCGAGCAGTTCAAAACCATCCCGTGGTAAAGAAAAACGGCAGAGCCGGCGCAAAATGCGCCGGCTCTGTTTTCATTGTTCGATGACACTTTATCATGTTAACAAAATGGAAAAGCGCGCAGCCTTCGAATTCTATGGACATTACCGATTGCATTCTGTCGGGATTTGCCATATACTGCAATAAAATTCAGCATTTCTACGCGCCGCTTGAAAAATCGGGCTGCCGCGGCGATCTGCAAGGAGGAGTCACCCATGAAGCGAAACTTTATTGCCAAGCGCTTCCAGAGCGCAGGGACCGGCCTGACGCTCGACACCGCGGCGCTGGCCAAATACAAGGACATTGTCGACCTGAGCATCGGCGACACGGACTTTACGACCGATGAGGCCATCATCAACGCGGCCTTCCGCGACGCCAAAGCCGGCCACACTCACTACGGCGACCCCAAGGGCGACCCCGAGCTCATCTCCGCGGTCTGCAAGGCGTGGGAGGAGGACTTTGACCAGACCCTTCCGCGTGACCACGTGCTCGTGAGCGCGTCGAGCTGCCTCGGCATGTCGCTGGCAATGTTTGCCATCCTCAATCCCGGCGACGAGGTCATCGTCTTTTCCCCGTATTTCGCGCTGTATCGCGCGCAGATCGAACTGGCGGGCGGCGTGTGCGTCGATGTGCCGACCTACGCCGAGGAGGACTATGCCATCAGCGAAGAGCGCCTGCGCGTTGCCATCACGCCGCGCACGAAGGCCATCATTTTCAATAACCCCACGAACCCCACCGGCATGGGCTACGATTTGTCCACAATGGAGATGCTTGCCCGCGTGGCAAAGGAATATGATCTTCTCATCGCGGCGGACGAGATTTATACGACCTACATCTACGAAGGCGATTTCCGCCCCATCCGCACGCTGCCCGGCATGGCCGAGCGCACCATCACGCTCAACAGCTTTTCCAAGAACTTCCTGATGACCGGCTGGCGCGTGGGCGTCATCATCGCCGAGCCGGAATTCCTCGACGTGATGAACCGTATCAACGGCTCGCTCGTCTACTCCGCGCCGTCCATCTCTCAGCGCGCGGGGATTCAGGCGCTTGAGATGCGCAAGGAGATCCGCGAGAAGTACGTGACGGCGTACCGCGACCGCATCTTCTACTCTGCCGACCGCATCGAGAAGATCCCGTATCTGAGCCTCGTGCGCCCGAAGGGCACGTTCTACCTCTTCCCCGGCGTGGAGAAGACGGGCCTCGACGACAAGCAGTTCTGCAAGGAGTTACTTGAGCGCGCGCACGTGCTCGTCAGCGCAGGCAGCCCGTTCGGCAAGACCGGTGCAAACCACTTCCGCATCGCCTGCACCGTCGGCATCGATCAGCTGAAGCAGGCCTTCGACCGCATGGAGAAGCTGGAATTCTGAGAATTCCGCTTGTGTCCGTAAGACGGGCATGGTAAAATCAAAAGATAACGAAAAAGCTGCCGTTTTTCGGCAGCTTTTTTCAAAAGGAGGGGCGCTTATGCAGGAAAAGTCGAAACCTGTGGATAACCTGCGCGCGGACGCGGAGAAAATCATCACGCGCGCCATCGCGGCGGTGCTGCCGGACGCGGCGGTCGAGCGCGCGCTGAAAGGCAAGACCTTTTTAGGAAGGGTGTACCTCGTCGCGGCGGGAAAGGCCGCGTGGCAGATGGCGCGCGCCGCCCGCGCGTGTTTGCAGGATAATTTCTGCGGCGGTGTGGTCGTGACGAAGTACGGTCACGTGAAAGGTGAGATCGCGAATGTCGCGTGCTTTGAGGGCGGGCATCCCGTGCCGGACGAAAACTCCCTGCGCGGCACGGACGCCGCGCTCGCGCTGACGGAAGATTTGACCGAAAGCGACACGGTCGTCTTTCTGCTCTCGGGCGGCGGCAGCGCGCTTTTTGAAAAGCCGCTGCTTCCGCTTGCGGAATTGCAGGACGTCACGAATCAGCTCCTTGCCGCGGGCGCGGACATCGTGGAGATCAACACGATCCGCAAGCGGCTTTCCGCCGTCAAGGGCGGACGCTTCGCCCGGCACTGCGCGCCGGCGCAGGTCTTCGCTGTCGTGCTGAGCGATATTCTGGGCGACCCGCTCGACATGATCGCCTCGGGCCCCGCGTATCCCGACAGCTCAAGCTGTGCGCAGGCGCTCGATATTGCGAAAAGGTACGGCCTGCGCCTGTCGGAGCGGGCGTGGGTGCTTCTGGCGCAGGAGACGCCGAAAACGCTTACAAATGTCGAAACGCAGATCACCGGCAGCGTGCGCGAGCTCTGCGCGGCGGCCGCCGCGGCGTGCGAAGCGCTCGGCTACGAGCCGATGATACTCACCGATTGCCTCTGCTGTGAGGCGCGCGAGGCGGGGAGCATGCTTGCTTCCATTGCGCGCACGCATGCGCGTGACGGGAAAAACCTTGCGTTCCTCATGGGCGGCGAAACGGTCGTCCACCTGAGGGGAAAGGGCCTCGGCGGGCGCAATCAGGAGATCGCGCTGTCCGCAGCGCTCGGCATCGAGGGGCTTTTGAACGCCCTCACTTTCTCCGTCGGCTCCGACGGAACCGACGGACCGACCGATGCCGCGGGCGGCATTGCCGACGGCGAGACCGCGCAGCTGATGCGCCAAAAGGGTGTTGACGCTGTGCAGTCGCTCAATGATAACGACGCCTACCACGCGCTCGACGCAGTTGGAGCACTCATCAGAACCGGCGCGACGGGCACGAATGTCAATGACGTCTCCGTCCTGCTGCTGAGCGCGGAATGAGTTTACAAAATGACGTAAACTGTGCTATACTGCCCCTTGCCCGCGCGTGTGCGGGATGAGATTTGAAACAGCGCCCAATCGGGCGGGAGGAACCTTTTATGACAGTGTTTGACAGAATTTACAACGCGGCGCTCCTGCCGCAGATCAAGACCGGCAGCGCGGACGACGCGGTGCTTGCGGCAAAAGCGCTGCTTTCCGGCGGTGTGGACGCGATGGAACTCGTCTGCCGTTCGGACGACGAGGCCGCGGCCATCGCCGCGGTGCAGGAGCAGTGTCCGGACATGCTCGTAGGCGCGCAGTGCGCCACGTGGGAGGCCTGTGAAAAGGCCGCGGAGAGCGGCGCGCAGTTTTTGACCACACCCGGCTACAGCGAGAAGATCGTCGCATGGTGCGACGAGCGCGGGATTCCCGTCATCCCCGGCTGCGTGACGCCGAGCGAGATTATGGCGGCGACGGTGCAGGGCGTGCGCATCGTCAAGTTTTTCCCCGCGGAGGCGTTCGGCGGCATGAAGACGCTGGCCTCGCTCGCGGAGGTGTTTGAGGGCGTCAAGTTCCTGCCCTGCGGCGGTATCGACAACGAAAATCTTGCGGATTATGTCGAAGCGCCGTTCGTGCAGGCAGTCGGCGGCAGCTGGCTCTGCACGGCGGGCGATATCGCGACGCGCAGCTTCGAGGCTGTCACCGAGCGCTGCAAGGCGGCGCGCGCCATCGTCCTCGGCTTTACGCTCGGCCATGTCGGCGTGAACGCGGCAAATGCGGAGGAATCGCTCGCGCTGTGCAAGACGTTCCGCGCGGCTTTTGGCTTTGACATCTGGGAGATGCCCGCATCGTTTTTCGCAAGCAGCGGCGTCGAGGTGATGAAGCACTCCGAGGTCGGTACGAACGGACATATCGCCATCCTGACGAACTCCGTCCGCCGCGCCGAAGCGGAACTGGCGAAAAAAGGTTTCGCGCTCGACCTGAGCACGGAAAAGTGCATCGGCGGCGAACCGATCGCGGTGTATTTTCAAAATGAACTCGGCGGGTTTGCTGTGCACCTTTTGAAAAAAGGTGCTTAAACTAAAGGGGGGATATTCTCTTTCCTCGGAAAGAGAATATCCCCCCTTACACCCCCCAAGAGAAAGGGCCTACATTGCAAGCGAGCAGCTCGAAGAGCTGCAATGCCTGCCGATTGCACTGCCCATAGCGCGGCGTTGCCGCGTTTAGCATTGCAAGACGATTTGCCTCTGCTCCTATCATCCGCTGCCGCTCTGCCAGTCTCGTAGAAGTGCAGCCTAATTTCCGTCTACCGATGGTACTCATCAATGCGGTGAGCGAAGCAATGCCGCATTCGGCATGCAGTCTGTCGCCAAGAAAACGTCACTCGCGCCTCACGGTAGTAAGACGCGGTTGATATCGGTGACGACTCGCAGAAGATTCATGGCGAAGCCATGTACACCGCACCTACATTGCGCAGCGCGTGCAGTTATTCAAGCTGCAAACCCGCAATGTCGGGGTCAAGGGGCAGGGCCCCTTGCGTTCTCTTGGGGGATCTAAAGGGGGGCCATTCTCTCACGTGAGAGAATGGCCCCCCTTTATTCGCACCCCTGCGGGTAAGCAGGGAAGAAGGTGCAGCACCTGCGGCGCTGCCATTATGTTCCGACAGATCGGCGATAACTCCTCATCGCTGCCAGCGATACCCCAAGGCACAACGCTTCGGAGAAGATCGGCGTATACCACACCGCGTCGCCGCCGAAGATCGCCGCGAGGAGAAGAAGCACGGCGCTTTGCAGCGCCAGCCCGCGGCCGACCGAGATACAGATGGCGGGCACGGGGCGCTCGATGGCGGTCATAAACCCGCCGATGACGATGTTGAAGCCCAGCAGCAGATACGAAACGCTGTAGCGCCGGAACGCGCCGATGGAGTATTCGATCAGCGTATCGCCCGCGTGCGAGAGATATGCGCGCACGATCTGCGGCGCAAAGAAAAAGACGAGCAGAAACAGTGCCGGTGCAAAGATGCAGACGGTCGTGAGCGCGTAGCGCAGAAGTTTTTGACAGCCCGTGTGATCCTCTTTGCCGTAGTGATAGCTCACGAGCGGCTGTGAGCCCTGCGAGATGCCGACCATCAGGTTGATAACAATGGTCGTCACGTAGGCAATGACCGTGTAAGTCACGACGCCGTCCGTGCCGATGCACTTGAGCACCGTGCGGTTGAAGAGGAAGATCATCAGTCCCGTGCACAGCTCCGTCACGCCGTCGGCAAGGCCGATGGGCAGGATGCGCGCGTAAAGGTGCGGATTGAAGCGGAATTTGCACAACCGGAACGTGCACTTCTTGCTGAAAAAGTGGACAAAGTACGAGACGCAGGTCACAAGCTGCGAGATACCCGTGGCGACCGCCGCGCCGAACACACCCATATTAAGGTGGAAGATGGCGATGTAGTCGAGCACGCAGTTTGTGAGGCACCCGCCGATGACCGTGAAGAGCGCGTAGCGCGGATAGCCGTCCGTTTTGACGAGCACCTCAAGGTTGTAGGACACAAGGTAGCACACACTGAACGGCGCGATGCCGAGAAGGTAGTGCTTGACATAGTCAAGCGTGATCTCGTCCGCGCCGAGAAGGTGGGCGAACGGCTCTAAAAAGAGCAGCACGAGCGCTGTGGCGACCGCGCCGAGAACGAGCAGCGTGGCGAAATTCTGCGAAAAGAGGGCGTCAGCCTCGCGCCGCTTTTCCTGTGCGACGAAAATGGCGATGAGCGTCGACGAGCCGACGGCAAAGAGCACGGCGATGGAAAAAAGCGCGTTGGTAAACGGGATGGCGAGGTTGACAGCGCTCATGGCGTATTCGTTCACGCCAATCGAGACCATGAGCCCGTCGACCATGGAGTAGAGCGAGAAGACGACCTGAGAGGCCATCGTTGCCGAGACAAAACGGATGAAGTCATGTTTCAGACTCTTCCCCGAGAGTAACAAAATAACACATCCTTATCAGATTTTTAGAGTGAATGGGGTGCGCTGAGAAAACAGCAGTTACTTCTGCCGCGCATCAAGGCCGAAGCGCTCAAGGAGGACTCTGGCAATCTCCTCTTTCGTTTCAAGCACCTGCCGCACCTGCACTTTGGCGTCGCGGTATTCTTTGTAGACGTTGCCGACGAGCGTGCGGTTGGTCTCGCCGGAGAAGATCGAAATTTTCAGGAATTTGTTGAAGGTCGAGTCCGGATGCTTTTCGCCCCAGAACGAGGGCATGACGAAGTCGTCGTCGATCTGCGGCTCTTCCGTAAAGCCGTAGATCGGCTTCCATGGCTTGCCCTTTTCCTCCTGCCAGAGCGTCCAGCCGTAAAAATCGTCCTTGCGGAACTGGTAATTGCAACACGCCATCGGACTGAATCGCGTCGAAGACGAGCGCGAGCGGTTTTCTCGGCGATTCGCTGCGCACGCCCACGTCTGTGAGGTAGCGCCTGCCATTGAAGTCTACGACGAGAATGCGGTGGCGGCGCATCTGCACCACGCCCGGCTCATCCATGAAGCGCGCGGCGTACTGCATGACGGCAAAGCCGAGGGACTGGAGCAGATACCCGTAAGCGCCCTGCAATTCAAAGCACCAGCCGCCGCGGTGCTCTAAAACAATCTTGCGGTAGAGGTCGTCCGGCTTGAGCGAGATCGGGATGCCGAGCAGCGCGTCGATATTTTCGTAGGGCACATGTGTTAAATGCGCCCACTGGAGCGCGTGCAGCGTTTCCAGATCGGGCGCGGGGATCTTGTCGTATTCGAGCCGGTCGAGATATTTCCGGATCTCGTCTCGCGTGAGCATAGAGCGCCTCCTTTTTATGTTTGTTGTATTTCATCATATCATAAAGCGCTGGTTCTTTCAAGGGGAGAGAAAAGAGGAGGCCGCAGGGCGCATTTGCATGTGCCCTGCGGCCGGTAAATGTCTTCTGGAATGCTTAACCGAGCAAACCGGAGAGAACATTGGCAAGATTGTGGGAGGCAAAGACGGTGCCGATGACGAGCGCGACGGTGGACATGATCTTGATGAAGATGTCGAGGCAGGGGCCGACGGTGTCCTTGAGCGGGTCGCCCACGGTGTCGCCGACGACGGCGGCGTCGTGCTCGGGGCTGCCCTTGCCGGCGCCTTCGACCGCGCCCGCTTCGATGGACTTCTTGCTGTTGTCCCAGGCGCCGCCGGCGTTGCCGGTGAAGATGGCGATCATGATGGCACAGACCGTGGAGCCGATGATCACGCCGCCGACAAACTCAGGCCCGAAGATGAAGCCGCAGGCCACGGGGACGACGACCGCGAGCAGCGAGGGAACCTTCATCTCGCCGATCGCGCCCTTGGAGGAGATCTCAATGCAGGTCTTGTAGTCGGGCAGGACCTTGCCTTCAAGAAGACCTGGGATTTCGCGGAACTGGCGGCGAACCTCTTCGACCATCTTGCGCGCGGCCTTGGCTACGGCCTCGATGAGCATGCCGGAGAACAGGAACGGCAGCGCGCCGCCGAAGATCGCGCCCGCAAGCGTCATGGGATCGACGATGTTGAGCACCAGCGGAGTGGAGAAGTCGTTATAAGAGTAGAGGTAGGAGATCATCAGCGCGAGCGCGGCCAGCGCACCGGAGCCGATGGCAAAGCCCTTGCCGATGGCGGCGGTCGTGTTGCCGACGGAATCGAGTGTGTCGGTGATCTCGCGCACCTCGGGGTCGAGGGCGGACATCTCGGCGATGCCGCCGGCGTTGTCGGAGATGGGGCCGTAGGTGTCGACCGAGACCGTGGCGGAGACGAAGGACAGCATGCCCATGGCCGCCATGGCAACGCCGTACATGCCGGAGATGGAGTAGGAGCAGATAATACCCGCGCCGAGCACGATGCAGGGTGCCATGCAGGACTTCATGCCAAGGGCCAAGCCCTGCGTGATGGTCAGCGCCGCGCCCTCTTTCGAGGCCTGGGCGAGCAGCTGCGTGGGCTTGTAGGCGTCAGAGGTGTAATACTCGGCGAACGCGCCGATGATGATACCGGCGGCGATGCCGATGGCCGCCGCAATCCACGGGGAGAAGAAGCCAACCTTGAAGCCGAGGCACGCGGTGAGAAGACTCTTGTCATAGCCGTGGAAGCAGACATAGGCGACGGCGATGCCGAGCAGCATCGTCAGCGCGGCGGAGACGTAGGTCGCGCCGTTCAAGTCGCGGTGCGGGTCGTTCGAGGGCTTGCTCTTGAAAACGAGCGTCGCAATGCCGATGCAGCAGGCGATCAGGCCGATGGAGACGAACAGCAGCGGGAAGCGGATCAGGCTCTGCAGCAGATCCTCCGTCATGCCCGTGCCCTCGGCAAGGGATTTGGCGAACATATGGTAGGAGAGGATGACGCCGGACGCGATCGCACCGACAAAGCTCTCCAAAAGGTCGGAGCCGAGGCCCGCCACGTCGCCGACGTTATCGCCGACGTTATCGGCGATGGTCGCGGGATTGCGCGGGTCATCCTCGGGGATGTGCGCCTCGGTCTTGCCGACGAGGTCAGCGCCCATGTCGGCGGCCTTGGTGTAGATGCCGCCGCCCACGCGGTTGAACATCGCCACGAGCGAGCAGCCCAGCGCGTAGCCCGAGAGCGTCATCGGGAAGGGGACGAACGTGAGCCCCAGCAGGTTCATATAGCTGCCGGAGACCTCTTTGAGCTGCCCGAGGCCCAGACCGAAGATGAGGTAAACAAGGAACAGGCCCAGCAGCGCGCAGCCGCCGACGCACAGACCCATTACCGAGCCGCCGCGGAACGCGACTTTGACCGTGTCGCCGATGCTGCGGCTCTCGCGGGCGCGGTTCGACACGCGGACGTTGGCATACGTCGCGATCTTCATGCCGATGAAGCCCGCGTTAGCGGACATCACCGCACCGATGAGCAGCGCCGCGGCGGCGTGCCAGGTGGTGATGATCGCCATCAGAACGGCGATGCACGCCACCACGATGGCGAGGATGCGGTACTCATAGTTGATGAAGGCATTCGCGCCCACGCGGATCGCCGCGGCGATCTCGCTCATGCGCTCGGTGCCCTCCGGCATTTTCTTCACCGCGGCGAAGTTGAACGCGGCGAATGCCAGTGCCAGAGCAGCGGCAAAAAATACGACAACAACAAACAACATATCCATTCTCCCTCTTTTATTTGCCATCAGATCATGTTGATGTTTTATTCAAAAACACAATAGATGGATTCGTTGAAATTGGACAGTTTGTATTGTATACTTGATATTGCTAAGAGTAAAATGCGACTTTATAACGATGATTGTGAAAGTTTGTCACAGGGGGCGGTTATGAATATTGATAAATACAGGATGCTCCTGGAGGCGGCCGATACCGGCAGCCTTTCCAAGGCGGCGGATAAGTTCGGCTACACGCCCTCCGGCATGGTGCACATCGTCAATTCGCTTGAGCAGGAGTTCTCATTCCCCGTTTTGCAGCGCAGCAACAAGGGCGTTTCGCTCACGGCGGACGGCGAGCGCATCGTGCCCATCCTGCGCGAGATCGTCAAGTGGGACGAGCAGCTGCGGCAGGTCTCGTCCGCCATCTGCGGCAAGATCGTCGGCGACATCATGGTCGGCAGCTATTTCAGCATCGCGACGAACTGGCTGCCCGAGGTCATCCGCCGCTTTCACGAGGACTACCCGAACGTGCATATCTCCGTCATCGAGGGCACGCACCAGAAGCTCGACCAGCTGCTGCACGAGCAGCGCGCGGACTTCTGCCTCTTTAGCTACCCGCCCGAGGAGGGGTGCAGCTGGATCTCGCTCAAGCGTGATCCGATGGTGGCGATGCTGCCGCAGGACCACCCGCTGGCGGAAAGCGCCGCCTTTCCCATCAGCGAGTTTGACCGCGAGGAGATCATCATGCCCGCCGAAGGCTACGACTACGACAGCATGAAGGTGCTCTCGCGCTACAACATCACGCCCAGGGTGAGCTACTCGACCGGCGAGGATCACGCGGCTATCGCCATGATCGAGGCGGGGCTCGGCATCGGCCTGTTCAACCGCCTGACGACCGAGCGCGGCAGCCGCGGCGTCGTGCGTCTGCCGCTCGACCCGCCGGAGTACGCGGAACTCGGCATTGCCTACCCGTCGGTGAAAAAGCTCTCCCCTGCGGCAAAGCAGTTCGTCAAATATCTGCGCGACTATATCGAAGGATAGAAGTTATGCCGGTTTTCCCTTGACAGCGGGGGAAAACCGGCATACGATATTCTCAGCAGCCCATGAATGGGCGGCACTAATATGAAATGAAGGAGAATTTTTTGAGTACTAACTTCAAGTCACTGGAGCGTGTGCGCTGACCGGGAGGGCCGGCAAATTTATGACACACGCCGTTCCTCCCGAGAGCCATGCTTTTCAGGAGGACTACATGAACCGCGAGAACAAACGCAAAACCTTTGAAAAAGGCTATTACAAGACCCACGCCTGCCGCGACACCTTCACCTGCAAGGTCTGTGGGCGGCTCTGCACGCCGGAAAACGCCGGAAGCGACCATCGTAACCACTGCCCGAACTGCCTGTCGAGTCTGCATGTGGACATTGCGCCCGGCGACCGCGCAAGCGACTGCGGCGGCATTATGGAGCCTGTGGCTGTCTGGGTGCGAAAGGGCGGCGAGTGGGCGATCATCCACCGCTGCAAGCGCTGCGGAGCGCTCAGCTCCAACCGCGTGGCGGCGGACGACAACCCGATGAAGCTCATGAGCATCGCCATGCGCCCGCTCAGCGCACCGCCGTTCCCCCTCGAGCGCATCGAGGAGATGACCGCCCTCATGGGCGGCGAGGGAAGCCTCCGGTAAACGGCAGGCGGTAAAAAAGAAAATCACACAGCAAAAAATGCGGCTTGCTCAGCAAGC
>ERZ773133.1857-NODE-1857-length-21591-cov-4.166094_pt1 | contig 21591 bp, 16 predicted proteins | sample MGYA00580861_ERZ773133 | MGnify/ENA primary metagenome ERZ773133 (study PRJEB29015, sample SAMEA2737844) | human gut metagenome | biome: human gut; feature: human-associated habitat; material: faeces | place: China | collected 2012 ...
AATGCGAAGCCACGGCAAATTCCGTTACTGGGCACGTATGCGTGAACAGTAACATATGCCCTGGCTCTTCCCACTTTAAAGACGCCCAGCTGTAACAGCTGCACAGACCCTACTTCGGCAGCGTATCCTTATACTGTTGATACGTCCCATCCGTCACCAGCTTTGCGTATGCATCATATGCCTCCTGCAGATTCTCATACTTTTTATCATTCGAAAGATATTCCGTATACTGTTTTGGAGTTAGATGATCGGCGATTGCCACATAGTTACCAGCTGTATTCTTTCGAATAGCGGTAGTTGTTTCCGAAATATAAAACCTTCCATCTGCTGTACTGATAATAACCGGTATCTTCTTTCCTGCACCAACCGAATCTGACGATATATCTACAGATGTCCAGAATAAATATCGCTTCGACTTATCCTTCGCATCTCCCAGATAGGCCCAGGTTCCCTTTTTTAACAGGCTGTCCCCCTCAATCTTTTCCTGTATCTTTGGAAGCATATTGGATTTTGTACAGTTGGAATCAATTTCAAAATTGTTGTTATTACCCAGCATTTCCAATATGTCGCTGTCATTCAAGGGCGCATGTACATCGCAATTGATATTAAACGCGTATTTCTGTTCCGAACCGCCTGTACCCTTTCCGCCTTTCCAATTAAAAAACACTCCCGAATCCGGCCGATAGGAAACTTCACACTCCCCACCCGGAACCGGATAACCAATCCAGTTGGCCGTATCACCCTGATCATTATAATGCATCACTCCACCTATCGTCACCGGGTCATGCGACTGCCATTTTTCTTTTTTCTGCTTCAGCTTTACAACCTTCACTTCATTCTCTGTATCCTCAATCATGACCGCTGCCATAACCTCTGCATATGCAGAACGGACATTGGCAAGATCCGTGGCCTCCCGGCTGGTCTCCAGCTGCCTGGTAAAAATGGGAATAGAAATTGCAGCTAAAATGGAAACTATCGCAACGACTACCAAAAGCTCCGCCAGCGTAAAGCCCTTTTTCCTGTTCTGCATATGAATTTCCATTCTTATCACCCGCCTGTCACCTTTATCTTTTTCTTATTCTATCACATGATTCAAAAAAATTCACGCAAAACATTTTTCATCTGACGCACATTCCCATAAATTGAAAGAAGAGACCTCCGCCTGCGGTTTTCACCGCAAAGCATCCGCCTCTTCCCAATTTCGTTGCTGTAATCAGGTTCCTGCCGTCAATTAAAACAGCGGAACAACCGCTCCATCGTACTTCGTCTCGATAAATTCTTTGATATCATCGCTTGTCAGGACTTCCATCAGAGCTTTTGTCTTGTCGCTCTCCTCGTCACCCTCACGGACTGCTACAACATTTCCGTATGTCTGGGCTGCCAGAGAGTCAGAAGCCTCTACTGCCAGAGCATCGGTTACCTTTAAACCAGCCTCGATTGCGTAGTTGCCGTTGATAACTGCAATATCAGCATCCTGTAAGGAACGCGGAAGCTGTGCTGCCTCAAGTTCTACGATATCCAGGTTCTTCGGGTTCTCTGTAATATCATTGATAGTTGCGGTCAGACCTGCATCCTCTTTCAGTGTCAGAAGACCCTGATCCTGAAGAAGCAGAAGTGCTCTTGCCTCGTTGGTTACATCGTTTGGCACCAGAACCTCTGCGCCGTCAGCCAGCTCATCTAAAGAATCGCTCTTGCCTGCGTAGATGCCGAATGGCTCATAATGGATTGCACCTGCACTTACCAGGTGAGTGCCATTCTCCTCATTGAAGGTATCCAGATATGGTTTGTGCTGGAAGTAGTTTGCATCCAGATCGCCGGACTCCAGTGCGTTGTTCGGCTGTACATAATCAGTATACTCTACGATCTCCAGATCGTAGCCCTTGTCTGCCAGAAGGTCTCTTGCAGCTTCCAGGATCTCAGCATGCGGTGCCGGGCTTGCGCCTACTACCAGCTTCTCCAGATCGCCGTCTGCCTCTTTAGCCTCTGCGGTAGTCTCCTCTGCTGCCTCTGCAGCGGTCTCAGCAGTTGTCTCATTCGAGCTGGAAGAGCAGCCTGCTAAGGATGCAGCTGCCAGCAGTGCCAGGAATGTGGTTCCTAAGAATGATTTTTTCATAGTGATCTCCTCCTCTTTGTGTGTTTAAATTTATATTTCAGAAATGTCCTGCATCTGCCACAGACGATAGGCTGCATTTCATTTCTGTAAATATCTTATTAACGGATTCTCTTATCACTTCTTCTCGAACTTCGTGTAAAGATCTCCTGAATCAGCTGTGCGATAATAACCAGAATCACAACGGTAACCAGCATCATATCTGCCTGATAACGGTGGTATCCATATCGGATCGCCACATCGCCCAGACCGCCGGCGCCGACACAGCCTGCCATCGCGGAATATCCGAGGATTGTCGTGATCGAAATCGCTGCGCCGACTAACAGGGACGGCTTGGACTCCGGAAGCAGCACCTTGAAAATAATCTGCCAGGTTGAAGCGCCCATTGATTTTGCTGCTTCAATCACGCCTGCATCAATTTCCTTTAATGATGCCTCTACCATACGGCTGATGTACGGGAACGCCGCGATTACCAGCGGTACAACTGCCGCATTTGCTCCGATCGTCTTTCCCACGATCGCACGGGTCAGCGGCATTACCATCGCTAACAGGATGATAAACGGCACCGAACGGAGCAGGTTGACAATCACGCCCGCCACTTTGTTGAACAGCGGCACCGGACGGATGCCGTCTTTATCGGTTACAACCAGCGCCACGCCGAGCGGGATGCCGATCAAATAAGAAATCAGGGAAGAAAGACCTACCATATATAAGGTTCTCCAGGTCTCTTTTACCAGCATACTGACTGTCTTCGCATCAAATACCATCTTAGCGCACCTCCTCATAGGTCACACCGACCGTTTTTAAATAATTGCAGATACGCCCTGCATCTACCTCGTCCTCCGGGAGCTGCAGAAGCATCTGTCCCATCGCCTTGCCCCCAATATCGTGGGTATCCGCGAGAAGGATATTGACCGGAACCTTGCAGGCTAATACCATATTAGAAATAATTGGCTCCGAAGATTCCTGTCCATTGAAAATAACGCGGATCTGGCGCGCTCTGGCAAAGCTTGTCTTCTGCCCTGCCGTCTCACCGAGAATCAGCTGACGCCCAATCTCCGACTTTGGACCGGAGAAAATCTCTGATACCTTGCCAGACTCTGCAATGTGGCTGTGGTCGATGATCGCCACACGGTCGCAGATAGACTCAATAACCGCCATCTCATGGGTAATCACGATCACAGTAATGCCGCGTTCGCGATTAATCTTCTTGAGAAGCTCCAAAATCGATTTTGTCGTGTTCGGGTCGAGCGCACTCGTCGCCTCATCGCAAAGCAGCACCTTCGGGTTCGTGGACATCGCACGTGCAATCGCCACACGCTGCTTCTGTCCGCCGGAGAGCTGTGCCGGATATGCCTTCATCCGTTCTTCCAGACCGACTAATTTTAAAAGCTCAGCCGCCCGTTTCTTCGCCTCTGCTTTCGGGACACCGGCAATCTCCATCGGAAAGCACACATTCTGGAGTACATTTCTCTGTGCCAGAAGATTGAACTGCTGGAAAATCATCCCCATCGACTGTCTGGCTTTCCGAATCTCCGCTTCCTTCATCATAGACAGGTTCTGTCCCTCAAAAATAACCCGTCCCGCCGTCGGTGTCTCCAGATAATTGATACACCGGACCAGCGTACTCTTTCCTGCACCTGACAGACCGATAATTCCAAAAATCTCGCCCTGCAGGATTTCCAGGTTAATATCATCTAACGCGGTCACCGTTCCGTTCGTTGTCTGGAATTGCTTTCCCAGTCCTTCCAGGCAGATGATCGCTTCCTTTCTCTGCTCCATGGTCTTTTCCCCTCTCTTTTTCCGAATATACAGCATTGATACCCTGTCGCACAAAAGATGCCACTACTGTTTTTCTGTCACAGGAAGCAGTTAGTGCCTTTTTGTGTCATAAGGAATTTCAAGGAATTTCCTATGACACAAAAAAGCCGCGAATCCAGTACGGATCGCGGCTTTCTATGCTATACTTACAGGTCTATCCGACCAGCCCGTTCCGTCTTTCATGCACACAAATATGACAGCACATCATACACATGCCGTTCATCATCATATTCATCTGCATGGCTTTACTCTGACGCATCGGACCTGTCCCCTTTCAGCTTATATTCCCTTATTCCTGATAGGAATTATTTGTTTATGAAGATACACCCATTTTCCGGGTTTGTCAAGTGTTTCCTGAATTTTTAAGAGCTAATTTTTAAGAGCTATTTCACTCCTGCTCCGGTTTTTGCACAGCTTCTCTTCTTTTTGATGTCTGGAGTTCCCGTGCTTCCGCACGGCTGCGGCGCAAATTTTCTCCTGGCATCTCCTGTTTCCGGCTGCGCCCTTTCTCACGCTCGCGGATGCGATCCGGCGTGCAGCTCTCAATGATATAGCGTGGGCGGTGCTTCGACTCCAGATAAATCTTTCCGACATACTCTCCGACGATTCCGACCGAGAGAAGAAGCAGTCCGCCGATAAACCAGAGCGATACCATCATGCTCGCCCAGCCGGTGATCGTATTGCCCCGGAAGAAATCAACCACCGCCCAGATAAGGAATCCAATACTGACAAAAAATGCCGCAATTCCCATGAACGTAATCATCCGGATCGGCTTTGTGCTCAGCGAAGTGATGCCCTCGATCGCAAAAGCCAGCATCTTTTTCAGCGGATATTTGCTCTCCCCTGCTGCCCGCTCTTTACGGTCATAATATACCACATCGGACGGATAGCCGATCATCGGGACAATCCCGCGCAGAAACAGATTGACCTCCGAAAATTCCGCCAGTCCTTCCAGCGCCCTCCGGCTCATCAGGCGGTAATCCGCATGATTATACACGGTGTTCGCTCCCAGCGCATTCATAATCTTGTAAAATCCCAGTGCGGTTGTACGCTTAAAAAATGTATCCGTCGTCCTGTGGCGACGCACACCGTACACGATGTCACAGCCAGCCATATACCGCTCGATCATCGCGTCGCATGCGTCCACATCATCCTGCAGATCGGCATCCATCGAGATCGCCGCGTCACACCGCCGTCTCGCCGCCTCAAAAAGCCCGGCTAAAAGCGCGTTCTGATGACCGCGGTTGCGGCTCAGCTTCACACCTGCAAACCGCTCGTCCTTCTCATGGAGTTCCTCGATCAGCTTCCACGTTCTATCCTTCGAACCGTCGTCTACCATCAGCACCCGGCTTCCCGGATGAATCCGGCGGCTGCGGGTTAAATCATCTAATTTTTTACCTAAAAATTCTGCCGTCAATGGCAGAACTTCCTCTTCGTTGTAGCAAGGCACCACGATATAGATAACCGGTGCATTTCTCATACTGTCATCTCCTGCCCGGGTCACTGTCCCTTCTATGCAGACAAGTCCCCTCGTATTTTCAAAAGCAGGTTTCCAGATACAGGTATCTTGCCAGAATCCTCCCTGCAGCTGAAATCTGCTTTTTCCATATTTTTTTATTATATAGGAACTACATTAAAAAGAAAAGTAAATTTTTGACACATCCACCCGATTCCGGTATAATAAAATGGATTTTTTTATCACCTTACTATAATAAAAAATCCAAAAAGGCAATCTATCAGGAGGTATTCATATGTCAAAAACCGAAAAAGCAACGGTATATTTTACAGATTTCCACACCATTGCATTTGGCGACGGTCTCCCTACCAAATTAAAAAAACTGATCCGTAAAGCCGGGATCGGTTCCATCGATATGGACGGTAAATTTGTCGCTATCAAGATGCACTTTGGTGAACTTGGAAATATCAGTTATCTGCGTCCGAATTATGCCAAAGCCGTTGTTGATGTCATCAAAGAGCTGGGCGGCAAACCATTTTTAACAGACTGCAATACGATGTATCCAGGCAGCCGCAAGAATGCGCTTGAGCACCTGGAATGCGCCTGGGAAAACGGTTTTACCCCGTTGACTGTCGGATGTCCAATCATCATCGGTGATGGATTAAAAGGCACCGATGACATCGCTGTTCCGGTGGCCGGAGGCGAATACATCAAAGAAGCTAAGATCGGCCGTGCCGTCATGGACGCCGATGTCTTTATCAGCCTGACCCATTTCAAGGGACATGAGATGACCGGCTTCGGCGGCACGATCAAAAATATCGGCATGGGCTGCGGTTCTCGCGCCGGTAAGACCGATCAGCACAGCAGTGGAAAACCACACATCAAGGAAAAGCTCTGCCGGGGCTGCCGCCGCTGTCAGAAGGAATGTGCCAACGGCGGTCTCGTTTTCGATGAAGCCTCCAGAAAAATGCACGTGGATGCTGAGCACTGCGTCGGCTGCGGACGGTGTCTCGGCGCCTGCAACTTTGACGCGATCGAATTTGACAACAACGCAGCCAACGAGCTGTTAAACTGCCGTATGGCGGAATACACAAAAGCCGTTGTGGATGGACGTCCAAACTTCCATATTTCCCTGGTCGTTGACGTCTCCCCGAACTGCGACTGCCACGGTGAAAATGACGTACCGATCCTTCCAAATCTTGGTATGTTTGCTTCTTTCGATCCGCTGGCACTCGATCAGGCCTGTGTGGACGCCTGTCTGGCCGCTGCTCCGATGCCGGGCAGCCAGCTTGCAAAACATCTTGCTGATCCGGATTTCCACGATCACCATGACCATTTCACAAATTCCACACCAGAATCTGAGTGGAAAAGCTGCCTGGCACACGCGGAGAAGATCGGTCTGGGAAGCCGGGAGTATGAATTGATCACACTATAATAACATCACCCCCATCTGCCAGCTGTTCCGCCGGTCTTTTTGCGGCCGCAGAGCTGTGAAAAACGGAGCCGCCCCGGTCTTTTCTGCCGGTCGGCTCCGTTTTATGCTCTTCTTTATTTCTGAATCCAGACACCATTCGCATCGACTCTATATCCGTCCGGTGTCGTTCCATTGACAAACAATGCTCCGTCAGCACTCACATAATACCAGTATCCATTCGTCTGAATCCAGCGGCTCTTCGCCATAGCCCCGCTTTCGGTATAATAATGCCAGGAGCCGTTTACCATCTGCCAGTCACGCGCCATCCACGCATCTGCATGGAAATAGTATGTCTCCCCCTTGATCAGGAGACTCTCATTTGCCGCGTAGGTTCCGTTTGCTTTCAGGTATTTCCATTCATTTCCAAACTGCTGCCACGCACCGTCGCCCTGAGCAGCTGCATTGCCAGCTCCAGAGCTACCCGGTCCACCCTGGCTGCCGGAAGAAGAGGTATTTTTGCTGGTCGTATTGCCGGACGGCTTGCTGGAATTTGACGTACTGTTGTTCGCCGCATCCGATACCGAGGTGTTCGTGCCAGCCGGTGTGCCGGATGCGCTTCCCGCCACTGCAAAACCATAGTCCAGCAGCTTCTTCGTATCGTCATAATGGGTCTGCGAACTCTTTAAAATAACTGCAATCAGGCGCACGCCATTTCGCTCTGCACACGTTACCAGCGTGTTGCCTGCCAGGGAGGTATAACCGGTCTTTCCGCCTATGATTCCCTCATAGTACTGGGAATTTGCCGGATTGAGCATCTTATGTCCCATCGTAAGCGTCCGCACCGTCGGCACGCTGGCAGTCGCCGGGAAATCGTAATGCAGGGTCGATGCAACCTGACGCACCGTCGCATTATTGAATGCAGCATTTGCAATCAGCGCCATATCATGTGCGGTTGTAAAATGGTTCGCATTGTTCAGACCGTTCGGGTTTGCAAAATGCGTATGTGTGCATCCTAAAGACGCTGCCTTCTCATTCATCTTATCCGCAAACGCGCTGACACTGCCGGACACATGCTCCGCCAGTCCGTTTGCCACCTCATTTGCCGATTTTAAAAGCAGACCATAGAGACAGTCCTTAACCGTAAAGGTATCGCCCGCCTTGACCTGCAGCGTCACCGCGCCCGATTCCAGATTCGAAACTGCCGTCTGGGAAAAGGTTACCGTATCACTCAGATTACAGTTTTCCGCTACCAGAAGCGCCGTCATCAGCTTCGTGATGCTGGCTGGATAATACTGCGTATCCGCATTCTTGGAAAACAGGAACTGGTTGTGCGTCGCATCATAGAGCACTGCGCCCTGCGCTGCCACCGTCGGCTGAGCTGCATTCTGTGAAGTAACCGTTGCTCCCGAAGGAACTGCGCCGGAGACCGAGCCTCCTGCCGCCTGTCCCGGACCGGTCGCCCCATCTGTCGCAGCAAATGCCGTCCATGACACAGACATCATAAGTGCCATTCCCAGGCAGAGGGAACGCACGGATTTTTTCCATATATTCATCGTATATTGTCCTTCCTGTATGTATTTTCGCTTTTCTCCTACCCGCCAGCTCCCGCAAACGTAAAGTTACGTTCACTCATTGCGCGGACTTTAACGGATTTTGCCAGTGCTGCGCAGGTACAAATCATGCAAATCTGTCTTACATTTTACTTCATTTTAAGCGACAATACAAGTTGAAAGGAAAATTTGAAATTATTACAATTTTATTACAAAAACAGGTAGCCGAAGGACATTCAGCTCCTCCAGCTACCGCTTGATTCTTTTTGTATCTTCTCTTTAAATCGTTGACCAGCTTCGCCGGTTTCCAGTTAACGCCGTCTTTGCATACGCCGTGCGTCACAGAATCCATCTTGTCATGCAGATCTTCTGCATTCCAGACGCTTTCTATTTTTATTTAATAAATTTTTACAGATACTTCTTCCGCAGATCTGCCCCACTCTCTGCCGACAGATACGCCGGTGCCACATCAAAGACGGTCTTGCAGCCCTTCTGGCCTTCCTGGTTCATCTTGTATGCCGCGCGTGCGTATGCCACGATGATGGAGGAAGTAAATTCCGGGTTGGAATCCAGCTTTAAGCTGTACTCGATGATATGGTGGTTCTCTTTGTTCCAGCCGGTCTTACCGCTGCGGAGTACGAAACCACCGTGCGGGAGACGGTTGTGATCGCGTTTCAGTTCTTCTTCGGTGATGAAATGAACCGTTGTGTCATAATCAGAAAAGTAGTTCGGCATGGTCTTGATCTCATTCTCGATCTTTGCCTGATCCGCTCCCTCTTCTGCCACAACAAAGCACTCTCTGGTGTGTTTTTCGCGGGTGGTCAGCTCTGGGCTGCTGCCGCTTCTGACTGCCTCCAGTGCACTTTCAACTGGGATTGTGTACTGTCTGGCATCCTTGACGCCCTCGATCCGGCGGATCGCATCGGAATGTCCCTGGCTGACGCCCTTGCCCCAGAATGTATAATTTTCGCCCTCCGGCAGGCATGCAGCTGCATAGAGACGGTTCAGGGAGAACATACCCGGATCCCAGCCAACGGAGATGATGCCAACCTTTCCGGATTTCTGTGCGGACTCATCGACTGCTGCGAAATGCTCTGGAATCTTTGCATGGGTATCGAAGCTGTCCACTACGTTAAACCACTGTGCATATTTCGGGGTCTGAACCGGCAGATCCGTAGCCGAACCGCCGCAGAGAATCAAAACGTCGATCTCGTCTTTCTTCGCCTCTGCCTCATTTACATGATAAACCGGTACGCCCTCGGTCAGGATCTTGACCGTTTCCGGCGCACGCCGTGTAAATACTGCTTTCAGTTCCATATCCGGATTCTGGCGGATCGCACACTCCACGCCGCGTCCCAGATTTCCATATCCTAAAATTCCAACTCGGATACTCATAGATATTCCTCCTAACGGTACAAAATTTGCCACGGATCCGGCTCTATTTTCCAGCTTACGCGATCCGATTTTACTTAAAAATTTCAAGTGTTCCCATTATACACTAGATCCATCCGTTTTTCAATATAGGTGAGTTCACGCGTACAGGAAACAAATTCTCATTTAATTCTCAACGAAAGCCTTATTCCAGCTCCTTCATTCCGGTATACAGCTCAAAATACCGCCCTTTCTGCGCCAGCAGATCTTCATGGTCGCCGCGCTCAATGATCTGCCCGTGCTCCAGCACCATGATCGCATTGGCGTTGCGGACTGTCGAAAGCCGGTGGGCGATGACAAAGGTCGTCCGGTCCGCCATCAGCCGGTCCATGCCGTGCTCGATGTGCTTCTCCGTCCGCGTATCGACCGAACTCGTCGCCTCATCCAGAATCAGGATCGGTGCTTTAGAAACTGCTGCCCGCGCAATGTTTAATAGCTGGCGCTGTCCCTGGCTTAAGTTTGCACCGTCGCCCTCCAGCATCGTGTCATACCCATCCGGCAGACGCATGATAAAGGAATGCGCCGATGCCGTTTTTGCCGCCTCAACAACTTCTTCATCCGTGGCATCCAGCCGCCCGTATCGAATATTTTCCCGTACCGTGCCGGTAAAAAGATGCGTATCCTGCAGAACCATCGCGATATTTTCCCGCAGCTCCTTCCGGTGCATCCGGCGGACATCGACGCCGTCCACCGTGATCGAGCCGCCCTGTATATCATAAAAACGGTTGATCAGATTCGTGATCGTCGTTTTTCCGGCTCCCGTCGAACCGACAAAGGCGATCTTCTGTCCCGGCTTCGCATAGAGCGAAATATCCTTCAAAATCACCTGCCCCGGCTCATAGCCGAAAGTCACATGGTCAAGCACCACCTCACCGCGGATCGGCGCGATCGAAACCGCATCCGGCGCATCTGCCGCCTCCGGTTCCGCATCCAGCACAGCAAACACGCGCTCCGCGCCTGCCAGCGCCGAAAATACGTTTCCAACCTGCATGGAAAGCTCGTTGATCGGTCTGGAAAATTGCCGCGAAAAACCTAAAAATACGGTCAGTCCACCAACATCAAAATTCCGGAACACACAGAGCAGACCGCCAATGCAGGCTGTCAGTCCATAATTTAACTGGCTTAAATTGTTCATGACCGGTCCCATCACACCGCCGAAAAACTGTGCCCGGATCTGTTTTTCTTTCAGATCCGCATTGAGCCATCCAAATTCTTCCTCTGCGATCTCCTCATGGCAGAATACCTTGACGACCTTCTGCCCCTGCACGGTCTCCTCAATATAGCCGTTCATCGCGCCAAGCGCCGCCTGCTGGGCAGAGAAATATTTCTGGCTCCGTCCGGCAACAAATTTACCGGCACTCAGCATCACCGGCATCATGGCAAGCGTAATCACCGTCAGCCACACGTTCGTGTAAATCATCAGCACCAGCGTTCCCACAATACTGAGTGCGCCGGATAAAAGCTGCACCAGCGTACTGCTGAGCATCATGCCGATCGTATCCACATCGTTTGTAAAACGGCTCATCAGATCGCCGTTGCTGCCGGTATCATAAAACCGGAGCGGAAGCGTCTGCATATGGTTAAACAGCTCTTCCCGCAGCCGCTGCAGCGCGTTCTGCGCCACCTGCAGCATGATGCGCGACTGCATATAGGAAGCGGCAACGCTGGCTAAATAAACCGCTCCCATCACGCACAGGGAACGGAACAGCCCCGCCACATCGCCCCGGCTGCCATCTAAAGGCACAATATACCGGTTGATGATCGGGCGCAGCATATAGGCGCCCGCCAGATTTGTCACCGTCCCCAGGATCACACAGAAAAAGGCGGCTGTCATCGCCATCCGGTCGCGTTTTAAGTATGAAAGCAGGCGCAGCATCGTCTGACCGCCCGCCTTGGGCTTTCCGCCCTTCATAACCGCCATCCGTTCCGGTCCCCGGCGGCGTTTCGGTGCGTCGGCTATGCGGCTGCCATATCGGCGTTTCAGGCTTTCAATCTGTTTTTCATCCATCATGCCATTACCTCCCCGCCAGCCCGTTTTCCATATTGCGTCTCATAGATCTCCCGGTACGCCTCACAGGATGCCAGCAGCTTCTCCTGCGTTCCCTCTCCGATAATCCTGCCGTCCTCAAGGACGAGAATCCGATCCGCGTATTCCAGCGAACTCAGCCTCTGTGCGATAATAAATTTCGTCATATCTTTCAAATCTTCCCGGAATGCCGTCCGGATCGCCGCCTCTGTTGCCGTATCGACAGCACTGGTGCTGTCGTCGAGAATCAGGATCTTCGGCTTCTTTAAGAGTGCCCTTGCGATGCACAGCCGTTGTTTCTGACCGCCGGATACATTGACGCCGCCCTGTCCCATCTCCGTTTTGTAGCCTTCGGCAAACGAATTCACAAAGGAATCTGCCTGCGCATACACTGCTGCCCGCCGCACTTCTTCCTCCGTCGCCGTCTCATCACCCCAGCGCAGGTTTTCCTCGATCGTGCCGGAAAACAGGACGTTTTTCTGTAAAACCATGCCAACGCCGTCCCGGAGATTTTTCAGGGAATACTCCCGCACATCGATACCATCCACCCGCACACTCCCCTCTGTCACATCATAGAGGCGGGGAATCAGCTGTACCAGCGACGTTTTTCCGCTTCCGGTCGCACCGAGGATGCCGATCGTCTCCCCCGGCTCTGCCGTCAGGCTGATGTGGGATAGAACCGGCTCACCGCCTTCGCGGTAGGAAAAGGAAACATCCTTAAATTCCACGCGTCCTTTCTCAACCTTCCGGTCCTTCTGTGATGCATTTTCATCGCTCAAATCAATCGGCTCATCCAGCACCTCATCGATTCGCCGGATGGACGCCATCGCGCGGGAACTCTGCAAAAATACCATTGAGAGCATCATAAGTGACATCAGAATCTGTACAATGTAGGTCGTAAATGCCGTCAGATCTCCGACCGCCATCCGTCCGCCGATAATCAGGTTTCCGCCGAACCAGACAATTGCCAGTGTCGTCACATTCATCGCGAACATCATGACCGGCATCGTCGCAATTACGATCTTCAGCGCCCGCAGCCCTGCCTCCTTGAGCTCCCGGTTCGTGTCGGCAAACCGCTTTTCCTCGTAGTCTTCCCGCACAAAGGATTTCACCACCCGCACGTTCGTCAGCACCTCCTGGATGCCGCTATTGAGCGTATCCAGCGCTTTCTGCATGGCTGTAAACCGCGGGTAGGCAGTCCGTAAGATCCAGACGATCGCCGCCGTCAGAAGCGGAATCACCACCAGGATGACAGCTGCCAGTTCCGCATTCATCCAGAACGCCATCACAAGCGCCCCCAGGAACATGCCCGGCGCGCGCAGCATCATCCGAAGTCCCATCATAATCAGGTTCTGTACCTGCTGGATATCGTTCGTCAGACGGGTTACCAGCGATCCCGTGCTGAACGTATCGATATTTTTAAATGAAAACTGCTGCACTCTGGCAAATAAGTCGCGGCGCAGATCGCTGGTAAAGGAAATCGACGCCTTCGCTGCAAAATATGCCCCCAGAATGCCGCCTGCCGCCATCAAAAAGGAGGTAATCGCCATCACAAGTCCCATTTTGAGAATGTATCCGCCGTCTTTCTGCGCCACGCCATGGTTAATAATCATCGACATAAATTTGGGCAGCAGAATCTCACCCAGCACCTCCGTTACCATCATGAGCGGTCCCAGAATAAAGGCGCTCTTATATGGCAGTATATATGATTTGTATCGTTTCCATTGCTTCACGCTTTTTCCTCCTGCCCGTTATTTCTGCAAATTTTTTTATGGATTCTGTTCAAACAGCTCCATCAGTTCATTCTGGCTCAAATCGCCCAGTGAAACCATTCCCTCTGAAACCACCTGCGCCGCCAGCGCAAGCTTCGCATTCTGCAGCTTCAAAAGATTTTCTTCTATCGTATCCTTTAAGATCAGTTTGTATACCGTGACCGGCTTTTCCTGCCCGATCCGGTACGCGCGGTCGGTCGCCTGGTTCTGCGCTGCCACATTCCACCACGGATCGTAATGAATCACGATATCCGCCGCCGTCAGGTTGAGTCCCGTTCCCCCGGCTTTCAGGGAAATAAGGAACACCGGAACCTCATCCGAGGCAAACGCCTGCACCATCCGGCTGCGTTCCTCCTTCGGGGTCGCGCCGACCAGAAGATGGGACGAAATGCCCTCCTGTAAAAGGCGTTCCCGAATCCGCTCCAGCATCGAGGCAAACTGGGAAAAGAGCAGGATCTTATGTCCCGCCGCAGACGCTGATGCGATCAGCGAAACACAGGTCTCCAGCTTCGCCGATTCCCCCGTATAATCTTCAAAACAGAGTGCCGGATCGCAGCAGATCTGGCGCAGCCGCATGAGCTGGGAAAGCACTTCCAATTTTCCATTACCCGACCACGCGCCGCCAGCCAGCGCCTCTTTCAGTTTCAACGCCGACGCCGTATAAAGCTTCTGCTGCCGCCCCGACGCCGCCGAATAAACGATCCTCTCTTCCTTGCCCGGAAGCTCCCGCAGCACATCCTTTTTCAAGCGGCGCAGGACAAACGGTCCCGTCATCCGCCGCAGTGCCGTCAATGCTTCCGGATCCTGATTTTTCACGATCGGCAGCTCATACCGCTCACGGAACTTCCGGTAACTGTATAAAAATCCCGGCATCAGGAAATCAAAAATGCTCCAAAGCTCGCTGAGCCGGTTTTCCACCGGCGTTCCCGTCAGAGCGAAACGGGCATTCGCCGAAATCTCCTTTACCGCCTTCGCGCCCTGTGTCTTTGCATTTTTAATGACCTGCGCCTCGTCAATAATCTCATATTCAAACGTGCGTCCCAGATACGCCGCCCGATCCCGTTTCAACAGATCATAGGACGTGATGATCACCTGCGCCCCCTCAGACGCCTCCATCCGCATCTGCTCCTCCAGCTGTTCCTGCCGTTCTTTCGCCGTCCCGGCAATCAGAAGCACGCGGATCCCCGGCGAAAACCGGGCAAATTCCTGTCCCCAGTTGTAGACGAGCGACGCCGGGCAGACGATCAAAGACGGAAGAGGTAATTCTGACCCACTGCCTTCATTTCCAGCCGCTTTCTGCTCGGTTTTTTCCTGATAAAATGCCGTCAGAAGCGCAATCACCTGCAGCGTTTTTCCCAGTCCCATATCATCTGCCAGGATCCCACCGAAATGATACCGCGCCAGCGTCCGCATCCACGTATATCCGATCTTCTGGTATTCCCTCAGCGTCTTTTCCAGCACCGCCGGAACCGCATAGCTGACACTCTGCGCCGTTTTTAGATCGCGCACCATCATCCCGTAGGCTTCATCCCGCTGAAACAGTTTCATCCTGCCGTCGCCCGAGAGACTGTCCAGATAAAAAGCACGGTAGGCAGGTATCTTCGCCTCCCCCGCCTGAAATTCACTCTTTGTCAGTCCCAGATCCGCAGTCAGGCTGTCAAGCGCCTGCAGGCCGCCGCCCGAAAGCTGCAAAAATTCGCCATTTTTCATGCGGTAATATTTCTTTTTTTGGCGGTATTCACTGAGTACCTGCAAAAGCTCCGCCGGGTCGATTCCCGCCGTCTCAATCTTCAGATCCAGCCAGCCGCCTCCAAGAGAAACCCCCATCGACACTTCCGGCGGGGGCAGGACGCGCAGATGGCGGACAGACTCTGACAGCCATACCTCGCCCACCTCCTGAAACTGCGGCATTCCCTCGCTCAGAACCTGGTACAGCGCTTCTTCATCCCCGCGGATCACCAGCTCGCCGCTCTCATCCTCCCAGTAAGAGAAGTACCGCGTGATCAGGCGGCTGATATAAAATTCCGCCGGTACATCCCGGCAGATCTCCCGCGGAACATGCTCGTCCGCCAGCGGCGAAAACGTAAAATCTCCGTAGGAAAGCGTCGGACGCAGACGCAGCTCGTCCGGCGAATCACTGTCAAACTCAAACCGGGCTTTCAACGCCTCTGGGCGGTATTTCTCCCAATCGATCTCCGGGCTCTGCAAGATCCCAAGTGCCTCCATGCCTTCCAGCACCCGCGCATAAAAGAGCGGAATATCCCGGCTTCCAACCAGCAGCTCCCGCTTCTCTTTCCGGCTTCTGCACTCTCTTCCGCCCTGTTCCATCTGCTCCAGAAAAACGCCCATCGTTTCTGTATACAGTTCACTGCATCCAAACAGATGCAATCCATCTGCCACATACAGACGCTGTTCTCCCCGGAACGAGGTTAGAGCCGATGGAACCGTAACCGCAATTCCATCGCCCCTTGCTTCCACCTCCACCGGGAAACGTGGATCCTTGCGCTCAACCCGGCACACACGTTCAGCACCTTTCTCGTCCTCCGTCTGGACTTCTTTTCCCTCTAAAAGATCAAACAGCCGATCCCTCGCTGCAGATCCCAGCGTTAACGCCCGCATCACCGGAAGCGGCAGCCCCGCATGACCGCGCATCTCCTCATAATGGCGTATGTAGGCGTCCGCCTCCTCCAGCAGAAGATCTAAAAATGGGCGGCTTTCCGGCGCAAAGGCAGACGGGACGTGTTCAAACGCCATGCCTTTTCCGTATTCCACCCGTTTTCCGCTGTGAACCGCCTGTGCAAATTCCAGCAGGTTTTTCACAATATACCGTTTTTCCCGTCCGATCCGTGCCTCCAAAAGCACTTCGCCGCGCCGGATCTGTAAATAGGGATGCAGATAGACCGGTTCCCGCTCTTCCTCGCCCAGAATCCGCGCTACTTCCCGGTTCGTGTACTCCCGGATCATCATCCGGATCTCCGGCGAAGTCGAAACCGGCGGTGTATGCTCGGCTTTCTGCTGGCGGGCAAACGCCTCCTGAAGCGCTTTTGCATGCACGCAGGGACCCCGGAATGAATTTCCCTCCGCACAAGAACAAGAGTAGTCATAGATCTGACTACCCTTGATAAAAATTCTTGTCTGATATACCTTTGTCTCATCCTCAATCTGTCCCTGTACCCGTACTTCGCCCTTCCAGAAGGTATCTACGGACATTTTTATTATTTTCATGAGGATTCCTCCATATTACAGATTACATGTGTTCCGGCGATTCCATTCCGAGCAGATCCATACAGGTATCCAGCACCCGCTTGGTCAGCGTGATCAGGCTGATAAAGGCTGCCTGCTTCGCTGCGTCCTCCTCGGAGAGGATCTTATTTTCCAGATAGAATGCATTGAACGCATCCGCCACTGCCGCCATGTATTGGCAGAGCTTATGCGGCGCCGTCTCGTAGAATGCAGATTCTGTCACCTCGCCGAAACGGCAAAGCGCCATCTGAAGTGCTTTCTCTGTCTCGCTCTCAGCCGGACGGATCGGAACCACTTTAGCATCCGCACCGCGCAGTTCCTTGTATTTCTCCAGAATGGACTTGATGCGGACGATCATATACTGGATATGTGGACCTGTATTTCCCTCGAAGGAAATAAAGCGGTCTACATCGAAAATGTAATCTTTGGTCGCCTGATTCGAAAGATCGGCATATTTAAGTGCCGCCAGACCGACAATCTCCGCCGTGCGTGTCATCTCGTCCGCCGGAACCTTCTGCTTCTCCTGAATCTTCTCATATACCTTCTCATCGATATTCTTGATCAGGTGCTCCAGACGCATAACACCGCCCTCACGTGTCTTGAACGGACCACCGTCCTTGCCGTTCATCGTACCGAAGCCCAAGAAGATCATCGGCGTATCTTCTTTGACGATGCCCGCCTTCTTCGCCACACGGAATACCTGGATAAAATGAAGCTCCTGGCGCTTGTCTACGACGTAAATGTAGCGGTCCGGATGGAAATCCTGCTCACGTTCGATGATCGTCGCCAGATCGGAAGTCGCATACAGCGCCGCACCATCGGATTTGCGGACGATACAAGGCGGATATTCCTTCGCATCCCCTTCCTGTGCGATATCGACAACCAGCGCGCCATCGCTCTCATAGGCAAGACCTTTTTTCTGTAAATCCTCGATCAGTCCCGGAATATATGGCTGCGCATCGCTCTCGCCCTTCCAGAGGTCGAACGATACATTTAAATTGCCATAGTTCTTTTTCAGATCCTTCAAGGACACGTTCATGATGTGCTTCCAGATCGCATGGAACGGTGCATAGCCACTCTGCAGTTTGAAGGTTGCCTGCTGTGCCCGCTCACGAAATGCCGCATCTACCTTGGATTTCGCGCTCGCTGCCGGATAGATATCCTCCAGCTCGGAAATCGTAAACGGCGGCTCCGACGGATACTCGCCGGTATAATCCGGGTCAAAATATACCAGATCCGGCTGACGGTCATGCAGCTCCTCGATGATCAGTCCCATCTGCAATCCCCAGTCACCCAGATGCACATCGCTGATGACATGGTGTCCCATATAGCGGCTGATGCGCTTGATGCTCTCTCCGATGACCGCAGAACGTAAGTGTCCGACATGCAGCGGTTTTGCTACATTGGCTCCGCCGTAATCGATGATGATCGTCTCCGGCTTCTTAGCTGCGTTGAGTCCCAGCTTTTCATCCTCTGCCACCTGCTGTACATAGGATGCCAGGTAGCACGGATTCAGGCGGATATTGATAAATCCAGGCATCACGGCATTGATCTCAGAAAACATCTTGCTTCCGGCTGTCTTTTCCACCACCTCATTGGCAATATCGATCGGTTTCTTTTTATACGCTTTGGCAGCTGCCATCGCGCCGTTACACTGATACTCGCAGAGATCCGGGCGGTTTGATACCGTTACGCGGATGTACTTCTCATCGTACCCGCAGCCGGTAAACGCCGGTTTCAGTTCTTCCACGATCAAATCTAAAATCGTTTTCATACTAGATTCCCTTTCATAATTTATATCGTATATTATATATCTTTCCGCATTGCCTTTTTCACATCCTTGCGGAACTGCTTCCAGGCATCCTCATGATCCACGAAATACTTCGGGCACGCCTTTCCAGTCACATCATAATGACGGATCACGTCTTTCGGACTTAAATCGAGCTGCTTGCACAGCCATGCAGTCAGTTTTACCAGCGAGTCATACGTCTCGTCTGTGAACTTTCCGTCTACCGCCGGATGGCAGCACTCAATCGAAACGGTGTCCGCATTCCTCTCATTGGAGGCATATGCCTTCTCCCCGACCGGAACGCACTCAATGATCTCGCCGTCCAGACCGATCACGAAATTGCTGCTGACGGAAACAGTGTTACTGCCGCTCTGATCTTTCAACCCCTCAAAATAATCATGGTTCTGCTGTGCCGTCGTCCCAGGATTTGCCACATAGTGAATCACGATCCCGTTGATGACCGGGATATTCGTCCCCGGTCTGGAATATCGGTTGACCGTGAGAAGCTGCTCATCAACCCAGTTTGGCATCTCGATCGTGGACGGATCGATCAGCTTGCGGATCATTTTCCCGCGCAGCGTCCAGCCTGTTCCCGCACCCAGGAGGAAAATAAGCAGACACAAAAACAGCCGCATCATCACACGGTGCTTCTTCTGCTGCCTCGTCCGCTCCCGGCGGATTGCCGTCTGCCTGCCGGATGTACGCCTCTTTCTGCCACCAGATCTGCGCCCCGGCTCATCCTCTTCCCCCAGACGCAGACGGTCTTCTCTTCCGTTCTCCATATTTATCACTCCCCATGAGCACCGCTCACTCCGAACCTGCTCTCTGAGATGAACCAACGGACGCGTCATAGACGCCTCCCCGATATGTTAAGCAAAAAAACTGTTGTAAAATCTCGATGTTTCCTCCGGATCTTACAACAGTTTCTCTGCTTGCTACTGTTCATGCGCTGCATAACCAGCAAAGGAAAATGCCTGCCACAAACAGTAATCTCTGTTTCCAGTCAGAAACCTGTCAGTGACACGACTGCCTCCCCACAAGGGTACAAACGGTATCGTGAAGACCTTTCTGACGTATATGTTATAACTTAGACTCTGGACAGATATTCACCAGTACGTGTATCGATCTTGATCTTATCGCCCTGGTTTACGAATAACGGTACATATACAGTAGCGCCAGTCTCTACAACTGCCGGTTTGGTAGCGCCTGTAGCAGTATCGCCCTTGAAGCCCGGCTCTGTATCTGTGATCTCGAGCTCTACGAATAACGGAGCCTCAACAGAGAATACCTTGCCATTGTAGGAGCAGACTTTAACTGTCTCGTTCTCTTTAACGAACTTTAATGCATCACCTACAACATCTGTGGATAATGCGATCTGCTCGTATGTGTTAACATCCATGAAGTTGTAAAGGTCACCGTCTGCATACAGATACTGCATATCTACGCGGTCGATTCTTGCTGCCGGGAATTTCTCGGTCGGACGGAATGTTCTCTCAACTACACCGCCATTGATAACGTTTTTTAATTTTGTTCTAACGAAAGCAGCACCCTTACCCGGTTTTACGTGCTGGAACTCTAAGATCTGAACAACCTGTCCATCGATTTCAAGTGTAACGCCATTTCTGAAATCACCTGCTGATACCATAAATGATAATCCTCCTTAAAACTGTTTCCAATTATTTCATTTCAAATTTCACGCTTATAGCTGATTCTATCCTATTCTATACTATTCTCCAACGGTTTTCAACTATTTTTTGCAAAAATCCCCGGCTGTCCGCCCCGTTTTTTTCAATCGTTTCCTGTAAAACATGAGAACTACCGCCTCGAGATACCGTTTCAGCACGATCTGAATCTCCTCTTTCGGGTTGATCGGTTTGACAAGAATCCCGTAAATCCCACTGCGATTTGCCCCGTAGACATCCGTAAAGAGCTGATCGCCGACAAAGATCGTGTTCTTCTCATCGGTTCCCATCCTCTCCATCGCCTTCCGATAGTTCTTTACAGACGGCTTTCCCGCCTTGTAAATATACGGGGAATCCACCTGATCGGCAAACGATCTGACTCTCGGCTCCTTGTTGTTTGAGAGCAGGCAGGTCTTCATTCCCATCGCATGCAGACGCGAAAACAATACAACCGCCCTCTCATCTGCGGGGGCGCCATGAGGAACAAGGGTATTATCAATGTCAAAGACAGCACCTCGAATTCCCTTCTCGTACCACGATTCCCAGTCAATCTCGTAGGTGCTGTCGACCCACTCTTTTGGATAAAAACGTTCCAGCATGCTCTTCCCCTATTCTGTGTTCCTGTTCACGCAATACTCCTGTATTACTCTTATATGACTGCTTTTCTACTTATCTTCTTTTCTAGTTATTTGCTTTTCTTGTACTATTCGTTTTTCTTGTACTGCTGTGTTGCTACTTATCCTGTACTTCCTGCTTCTTTAACAGTTTTCCCAGTTCTTCCATGAACGTATTCACATCTTTGAATTCCCGGTAAACGGACGCAAATCTCACATAGGCAACCTCATCGAGTTTCTGGAGTCTTGCCATCACAAGCTCTCCGATCACGGAGGTCTCCACTTCCTTCTCTTCCATGTTGAAGATCTGATTCTCAATCTCATCAATCGCCGCATTGATCTGCTGGGTCGATACCGGACGCTTGTGACAGGAATTGACAATCCCTGCCTCAATTTTGGAGCGGTCATACTCCTCGCGCGAGCGGTCTTTCTTGATCACCATAAGTGGCATGGTTTCTAATTTCTCATAAGTCGTAAAGCGCTTTCCGCAGGTCTCGCACTGACGGCGACGGCGAATCGAACTATTGTCATCCGCAGGTCTTGAATCGATGACCTTTGTATCGGCAGCACCACAAAATGGACATTTCACTGATTGTCTCCCCTCTCTTTCGTCTCTCGGATTTTCACCAGTGTTACTGTTCACGCGTTGCGCAAACAGCAACGGATTTTGCCGATGCTTCGCA
>ERZ773133.1878-NODE-1878-length-21393-cov-3.921361_pt1 | contig 21393 bp, 24 predicted proteins | sample MGYA00580861_ERZ773133 | MGnify/ENA primary metagenome ERZ773133 (study PRJEB29015, sample SAMEA2737844) | human gut metagenome | biome: human gut; feature: human-associated habitat; material: faeces | place: China | collected 2012 ...
AGTTACATGCATAGCAGCCACCTCTGAAACTCAGTAGCACTAAAAATGAAATCCAGGATCAAGAAAGCCAGTGGAAAACCAACCACAGCGCATAGAAAGCATGTAACGGTGTTTTCAAGCAGATCATCAAATTTTTTATTCATGGCAACCTCCAAAAGAAAACCCCGCCAGCTCAAGGAGGAAAACTGGCGGGGCAGAGGAGAGAAACTTAATTTTTAACGTCGGGGTAGATGTCCTTATCAATCGCTTCTATTGCCAGATCACCGATGGAATTCAACGCATACTCTTTGAAAAGCGTTTTAACTTCCTTCTGAGCTTCAGCGGTTGAAACTACATGAGCTAGGTCAAGTGTCACCTCTTTCTTTCCATAGAGCAGGGCGGACACCACAGCACGCTCTGCATACGCAAGAGCATCAGTGAGACAGCTTGCAGAACCCCTTTCCGTCAAGATGTCATCAACAACTTCGTCAAAAATCTGTTTTTGCTCGTCCGGTAATAAGATCATTTTTCTCTCCTATAAAACTATGTAAAAAAGACCACATTCAAAAGCTCCCCTCAACGCTGAACTGGAACTAACAGTTATTGGTAAAAGCCTGGGGAGCTTATGAAGATGGTCTGAAGTGCTCGTCTTTCCGAGCCGTCACCTCCGCGGGATAATTAATTTGTCAACACTCAATTAACCAATGGAGGAAAAGATGTTTGCTTATGAAACTTTGCTTGAAGCGTTGAAAGCACGAAAGGCAGTGTCTTTTATTTACCATGGACAGTATCGGGTTGTATCGCCATACATCCTTGGCAAAAACAAATTGATGGGCTTGCAGACTGAGGGAGGGAGCCTTTCCGGAGAGCCTCATTCTCTTAAGTACTTCGAGGTTCCTGAGATAACCAATGTCCGAATTCTTGAAGGAAAGTATGTACCTCCTCAGACCGCTCCACAATATAAAACTCTGGGAAGATTCGTGTCACCTGTTTGGGTGAACCCATAGCAACTTCCTGAGAGTTTTCTAGGCACCAGACTGCGTACTCAAGAGCTTTCAGACCTTCGTAGAACTCGCGTGCGGCTGTCTCGCCCTGAGGAGGAGCCGCATTGCTGAGCACCTTATATGTTTGCGAAAGGATGGAAATTTCTTTGTTCATTTAACAACTCAACTTATTGACTCTGCTAGCAGCGATTCAAATCTTGCAAAAATGACCTCTAGCTCGATGAGCGCTCGTCTTTTTGTCCGGAAACTCAGGCCGAAAACGTTTGCCAATAACAAATCGTTTACCTTGTCTTGTTCTTTCATGAAGAATCCGGAAAAACGCCAGTCATTAGGCTTTGGTCTAATTAAGCTGATGATGTTTTGACCCTTGTAATAAATCTCATAAGCTCTAGGGATAACGCGTTTAACTTTTAAAAGCATTTTTTTCTCTCCTGTAGAAAACAGAAGCGCCCTCCAAGTTAAAGATCGTTCGTCTTTGGGTGAGTGACAAGGAAGGCGCTTATGTTTGCGAACTGTCTTTGCTGAACGGCCCCTACCGGTGCTACACGACTTTAACGTTTGACACTTTCAGCATTCTCTCTGCCGCATCTTCACTTTCGATCTGATTGCTTAGGCGCAATTCACTTGCCGCCTGGTTGCTCCCTGGCTTTTCGGTTTACTCAGCTTTAGGAGCTCTTCCTTCCTGACAATCTTCAGAAGGACTGTTAAAGAACGATTGATTGATGTAAATAATGATAGTGAAACACTATCGTAATGTCAATAGTGAATCGCAATATATTTTTTAGTATTTCACTACGGAAGACGATAGTGTGTTATTTAGGCAACAAAAAAGCCGCCCGAAGGCGGCTGCTTAATTCTGTTTTGGTTTATTTGAGATTTTCCAGAGGCGGGTTAAATCTAAACCACATATCTAAAGGTTTAAATTCTCCAGCCTCAATCTTTTGAACGTACTCTTGATAATAAGCATCTAGACGGCTTTCTGGTGCAGTAAAAATCTCAGTTAGCCATTCGTTTGCATAATCTTTAATAGCGGCATAGGAAAATAACGCACGCCGATATTGTTCAGAAGGATCCTCTGGCTTTCCATTGCAGGTAAGAACTATTATTTTTTCCAGGTACGAATCCACATATCCCGCTGGAGGAAGTTGTGACAGCACAGAAAAGAGTGTTAGGATGAACCTGTCTGTAACCTTTTCTCCAAACTTAAGATTGTTCAGTAGTTCAAAACGCAAACAGATATTGAAAATGTTCCAATATGGCTTGAGCTGTTCTTTATTTCCATTGCTGTAGAAAAGGCCCAGGAGTTCTACAAGTTCTTTTTTGGCTTTTATCTCACAGTTGACAACGGCTTGAGAGGCTATTTCCCCTATTACGAAGGAATAAATATACGAAAGGTACAGTTCGCTTTGTTTCTTTGAAAAATAGCTGAAAAACCCTCGATTTCTCTGGATCCAGGCGTAAAGAGTTTTATTCCTTTCCTGCTTAGGATCACAACAGGCGAGTGTTGCACGTGCTGCGACTGTGCCTCCATAAGCGAAGAGCGATTGGATTCTCTTATGTAATCGTGCCGTTTCGTAATATTCTTTATCGCTGTAATAAGTCTCAGTCATAGCTGATCCTTTAGTCATATCTTTTCAGATTCAATGAATTGACCATACGGCCAAATACAATCACTCGGCTTTCGACCTCAGCAAGCCGAATTTCAAACGGGTCATACAGGCGATTGTCGGAAATAAAACGAAGACTTCCTGGCACGCGCTGTACACGTTTTAAATAAAGATCATTATCAATCAGCACGCAGAAAACGCCGTCACGCTTAGTGATCTCAGTGTCAAACCTATCAATTACAACTAGGTCCCCATTCTTCAGAGTGGGCTCCATGGAATCTCCGGCTGCAGTGATGATTTCATATCCATTCTCACGGATCTGATTGATGTTTTCTTTGAACCAAACACGTGAGACGCCCATGAGGTCTACATAGGCCTCATCCTCATAATTTTGTACTCCCGCTGCACCGCAGCAGGCAGAAACATTCAGGCGCCGCAAATAGATCAAATCATCATCTTCCGGGAACGCCTCATTGCTATGGTCTGCATCCATCCAACCGTAACCTAAGGACAACTGATCTTCCAAAGACCTAGCAATTTTGTCTCCCATGTTTTTTGGATTACCAGTCTTTGTATCCTTAGCTTGATTCAATATTTGACCAAGGGTTGCATCAGATTTTTTGCGTCCTAACTTCTCGTTGAGCTTAACTAAGCTGCCTTCACGCTCAACCAAAAGGCGTAGGTTCTCACGCCTGTTCTGTTTTACATCACGCATGATTCTCTCCTTAGCTTGATAGTGAAATATTAATCTTCACTATTATCAATCATTAGTGTTACACTATCTATTATTTATTAACGTTTCACTATTGCTATGAACGCACTTGATAGTTTTTTACGACAACAGAAAAGAGGTGCTGCCGCTGACTTGGCGCGTCGTATCAACGTTCCTGCTGTGCTTATTTCTCAGTGGCGTCATTCTGTACAGCGTGTTCCGGAAGACAAGTGTTTGATGATCGAAAGCGCAACAGAAGGAAGAGTCAGGTGTGAAGACCTTCGGCCAGACATTCCTTGGTTTGTTATTCGAGGCAAAAAATGAGCTTTTCTGCAATTCGCTGGGCATTGTCGCAGGATTCTTTGGAAGACCCCAGAGAAGCCTTACTCCTTGTCGTGCTCGCGGATTATCACAACGACAAAACAGGTCAATGCAATCCGTCCAGAGAAGCACTGATGAAAAAATCCAAGATTGGAAACAGCAACACGCTCACTACAAAATTGATGTCGTTGCAAAAGAAAGGGCTGATTCAGATTTTTTCAAAGGTTGGCAAGAGTAACCAGTACGGATTAAACATCACCACCTTCAATACTGAAGTACCTTCAGAAGTGAAGCACCTTCAGAACTTAAGTACCTTCAATACTGAAGCACCACCTACTTCAGAACTGAAGCACCTACCTACTTCAGAACTGAAGCACGAACCTATTAATGAACCTATAAAGGAACCTATTAATAACTCTATAGAGAGCACGCCTGATTTTTCCTTAACGGCTCCAGAGAAGACAACTATTTCCAAAACGGAAACAGTTGAGAAAAAACCAAAGCGCCCGAAGAAGGAAAAGGTGCCATGTCCTTATAACGAGGATGACCCAATTCCGGAAGAGTTTTTGAAGGTCGCTCAGAGGCACAACATTCAAGACCCACAGCAGTTGTTTTCAAAGATGGTCGCTTACTGCAAAGCAAACGGAAAACAGTACGCAGATTACAAAGCCGCATTCACAACGTGGTGTCTCAACGAATCCAAGTGGCAGCAGCAGAAGCCGCCCAATCAAACCTCCAAACCCTTCGCCTACGAACCGCCTGGCGGATTCACGGATGAGTTCTACATGCAGGGATGCAAATTTGATAAAGACGGGAATTTAATACTATGAACAATACGAAAGAACCTAGAACCCAAGGCGTTATCAATTCGATCTTGGGCGTGATGACCAAGCGGCAGAGAATCGTTAAATGTCCGGAACACGGTTATTACTTGGCTGATGAAATTTGGGTAGGAGAAGAAATCAAATCTCAGAGCACCTGCCCTCAGTGCATAGAAGAACACCGTGAGGAATGGAAGGCCAAAGAAGAAGCATTCCGCAAGCAACAGGAAGAAGACGAGATTAAACGCCGCACAGAGGGAGCCAGAATCCCTTACGACTACCGGAGCAAGGACTTCTCCACTTTCAAGCCTGTAAACGAAACTCAGCAAAAGGCGCTTGCACTTGCTAAACGTTTCGTGAAAGGTTTTGAAAAGGCGTGGCAGGGCGGGTATGGCCTAATCTTTCTGGGCGCGTGTGGGACAGGAAAAACGCATCTTGCCTGCTCAATCATGATCGAACTGATCCGCAAGCACAAAGGATTTTTTCCGAAGTACTACCGAGCGGCAGAGATTTTCTCAGGCGTAAGGGATACGTACCGCAACGGCTCAAGCTCGTCTGAAGAAGAAGCGATTAATTTCTTCTCATACATTCCGCTCCTAGTGATTGATGAAATCGGTGTCCAAAAAGGCTCGGACGCTGAACGCCGGATTTTGTTCTCGATTCTTGAGAACCGAATGACTGACAAATATCCCACGATCCTAATCAGCAACTTAAACGCAGAAAGCCTTTCCGATCTCATTGGGGAGCGCCTTTACGACCGAATCAAAGCAAAGTGTGTGCCGGCTCTTTTCATGGGCGAATCAATGCGTAAACAGGCTACTGCTGATCTTTTCGATTGAGGTGCGTCATGTCTGATTCAGCCTGGACACTCTTAATGATCTTGCTGGCGCCGGTCGTGTTTATCAACCTGATTCTCTTCGGGTTACTCGTGAGAGCGGCTTTCCAAATCAGCAGGGAAACCAAATTAACCAATCGGTTAAAAAGGAGAAGGCCATGACCGGTTGCTGTCTGTACTGCAAGTTTGCCGAGAGCTACTGGATCGATCCGGCAGGAAACATTCGACGGCCGCCAAAGGCTTCTTTCGGAGACATGAACATCTACTGCCATCATCCGAACAAAGGCGCCGGCATCGAATGCTACCCAATCTCATTCACACGGTGCTCAGTTTTTGAACATGACACAGACGAGCGTATTGAACGCAGGAGAACGTTTTTCTCTCAATTCGATAGATACCGCGTCCACGCTGAGTTAATCGCTCAGAGACGCTAGACGGCTGTTTAAACAACATTCAACCAATGGAGAAAAGAATGGGAAAAGCACAGAGAACTAAAGGTGCTGCGGGGGAGCGCGAAATCTGCGATCACATATTCCAACACCTGGGCATACAGGTACACCGCAATCTCTCACAGACGAGGGACGGAGGAGCGGACATCAAGCTCAATCCTTACTCACTCGAAGTGAAACGGAGAATGGCTATCGGCAATTTGTACGACTGGATGGATCAAGCAGAGCGCGGGTGCGAACCAGGGGAGCGGCCTATTGTTCTTTGCCGCGCCGACCGTAAGGAATGGCTGGCCATCCTACCCATAGAGGAATTATTCAGGCTGATCCGTGAGGAAGTTTCGGCGACTGGAGGGAAATGATGAATGAAGAAAAACGAGAACCAAGGGGACCTCTTCGGGCATACCGATACCACAGCTTATTGCCAGTCGAAGCCCAAAACAGCCTCATTGAAAGTGTCGGACTTAGAGAAGGAGAAAGCCAGGTACAACGAAATCTGCGCATATCGAGAACGATTGATCGAGTTAAGAGCCAATATCCGGAGTTTTTCCGAGCTCGGTCTTGACCCGTCCACGGTCCTTCTCTCTGACGCATCAGTACGTGTCGGAGTGTCCAGCCCAAAGGCGAAGTATTCAGATCAGGATCTTATCCATTGCTTTGATCTTCGCCTGGCGGGCCTTTCTTTGCGTGAGATTTCTCAGAAGATGGACATTCCAATACGCACTTTACGTGACATTTTCTCAGGCAAAAGACGTGCAGTTATTCCAACCAAGTTCAAATGAAGCAGTGCGCACCCAGAACCAGGACGGCTCAATACTCAATAAAAATCGGGGGATTGTATGACTAAGAAAAAGCCATTGACCGATAAGCAGAAGCGTTTTATTGATGAATACATGGTGGACAGTAACGCCACACAGGCCGCGATAAGGGCAGGATACAGCTCAAAAGCGGCCAGAGTTCAGGGTCAAGAGAACCTGTCAAAACCTGCCATCCAAATTGAAATTGCTAAACGCCAGGACGCATTGAAAGAGAAGCTTGAATACACGGCTGAAGATTGGACACGTGATGTCCTGGAGCTTAAAAACCGCTCAATGGAGGAGATCGAGCTTAAAGACGAGGACGGCAATGTAGTACATACGGAGACGAAAGATCCTCAGACCGCTCATAAATGCCTGGACATGCTCGGCAAACGATTAGGCCTATTCGTTGAGAAGAAACAGGTGGAGGTCAATATTTCTGACCGCTCCTCCTGGCTGAATGATGTTTTGAAGGACATGAAAGATGAATAAGGAAGCCGCTGAGTTTGAGATGGGCCTAAGGCGCCTGGCGATAGCCTGCACGAATGATCCTCTTCTTTTCGTCCAGAAGTGTTTCCGCTGGGGACATGGTGAGCTGGCAAACTATGAAGGCCCGGACGTGTGGCAGCAGAAGATTCTTTGTGACATCCGCGACCGGCTCAAGAACGGGGAAACGAGACATAAAGCTATCCAGATAGCTGTAGCCAGCGGGCACGGTATCGGGAAGACCGCTTTTGTGGCCTGGATCATGTTGTGGGCAATCTGCACCTATCCGGACATGAAGGGAGTAGTGACCGCCGAAACCAAGAACCAGCTCATTACAAAAACCTGGAGTGAGTTGCATAAATGGCACCATCTTTGCCTTTTCCGTGACTGGTTTGAGGTTGCCGCGGAATCCATCTTTTCAACTCAGCCAGGGCACAAATACACCTGGCGCATTGACGCAATCCCGTGGAACGAGAACAACACCGACGCATTCCAAGGCCTCCATAATCAAGGGAAACGGATTCTTGTCTTGTTCGATGAAGCCTCAGTTATCGCCCAAAAGATTTACGAAGTCACGAAAGGCGCGCTCACCGATAAAGATACGCAGATCATCTGGTGCATTTTCGGGAACCCAACGCGCCCAGACGGCCCATTCTTTGACGCTTTCCACAAGAGCCGCCACCGTTGGATCACGTACAACATTGACAGCAGGACGGTGAAGATCACGAACAAGGAGCAGTTGCAAGAGTACGTGGACGATTACGGAGAGGACAGCGACTTCGTGAAGATCCGTGTTCGGGGCATATTCCCCAGCGCCTCAGCCAAGCAATTCATTAACCGTGAGGACGTTGACGCGGCTATGAACCGCGATGTGGGACAGGTCAACTACTCCAGAACAGTTGCAATCCTAGGCGTGGACGTGGCCAGAGAAGGCGATGACCGATCAGCAATCGCTACCAAAATTGGTCGTGACTGCACTATGCCGCTTAAAGTCTTTCGCGGCCTGGACGGCCCTCAGCTCGGGATGCAGGTGCTCATGTATGCGAACGAATTGAAGCAGAAGGGCATTCCTCGTGTGTACATCAATTTAGACTACACGGGTGTAGGAGCGAGCCCTTACGACTGGTTAAAAGACAAGGTGCAGCACCTCAACAAGGTCATCAGTGCGAGCCAGTCAACCAATCCCCAGCGCTGGGCCAATAAGCGGGCAGAGATGTGGGACAAGATGCGGGATTTCATACGCGATGACGGAGCGATCCCAAAGAGTGAAGAGCTGGCCGAGGATCTTTGCATACCTGAGAAACTCATTGACCAGAAGGGCCGCTTACTCCTGGAATCCAAAGATTCAATGAAGCGCCGCAACATGAACTCTCCAGATACCGCGGACGCCTTAGCACTCTGTTTCGCTATTCCCATCCAAGAGTACATAGAGGACGATAGCTGGAGACATCAGCGGGTGAACCGTCATAAGGGCATACGCGATCCATACGCCTCCTAAGGGTGTGCGCATCAGTCTCGTGGCAGGCTCGACAATCGGGACATGATGAAGATCGAAACCTGTACGCTCAGTGACTTGTTCAATGACCCTCGGTATGAAGAGGTGTGTGCACATTACCGCCAGGAGGCTGGACACCTTGACCTCAAGGGCATTGTTGACAAGGACAAATACTCGTTCCTTGCACAGAACGGCTTATTGCTTTGTGCCAGAGCCGTGAGTGAGGGTCAACTTGTCGGCCTCATGGCCATAGTCATGTGTCCTTCTCTCCACAACTCAAAAGATGTCGCGAACGTTGACACGCTTTACCTTGAGCCTGCGCACCGAGGCCACGGCCTGCAATTCTTACGCCACGCAATAAAAATGGCTCGGGAGTTTGGTGCCTCAGGTATTCGATTTTCCGCACCTGCTGGGAGCCGCACTGAACAGCTTTTCGACCGATTGTTCACGCGCTCGGACGTTACTTATTACAAGTCTTTGGAGGATTAAATCATGGGTATGGAAATGCTGGGAATGGGCCTGTTAATGGCCGGGTCTGCTGCACTCTCTTCTCACTCACAGAGCCGAGCCGCTAAACGAACGGCATCAGCTCAGAAGGACGCCACAGAGGAAGCCAAACGCAACGCAGAGAAACAGGCCGAGCAACAGCGTGAGCAAATGCGTATGCAGAACCAGAAGACCGCCGACCTTAGCAAGATCCTCGGCGACAACACCAACGACCTGTTATCAGGTGGTCAAACAATGTTGACTGGCGCCGGCGGTGTGGATCAAAACGACATGACGCTGGGCAAAAAATCTGCATTAGGGTGATGACATGAAAGAAGTTCGGCAGGAAGTTTTGAGCCGCTGGAAAAGCCTTGTAAAAGAGCGCGACCCCTATCTCCACCAGTGGATAGAGATTTCAAAATTCCTGCGGCCTGCTAACGGTAAGTTCCTCAATCCGACAACGCAGAATGAGGCAAAGACCCGCTGGAATAACATCTATGACAACACCGCGCTCAGGGCCTCGGATATTTTGGCCAAGGGCCTAATGAGCGGCATGACCGATCCTTCTCAGCAGTGGTTTTTCCTCACGACTGGAAGCCCTGACTTAGACGAATCCGTCCAGGTTAGGCGCTGGCTCTCGGATGTCTCGCAGATCCTCTACATGACATACGCCAAGACCAATCTCTATCAGGCCCTGCATCATGCGTGGCTTGAGGCTGGTTTATTTGGAATTCTGGCTATCATCATTGAAGAGGATGAGGAGAAAGGGTTTAACTGTATTCCCCTGACCGCTGGCGAATACTGCATATCGTGCGACAGCAAAGGAACTCCGGATACTATCTACCGCGAGTTTTCGTTATCGCTGAGGCAGATCGTTCAGAAGTTTGGTGAAGACGCTTTGCCATATTCTCTCTACCAAACGTACAAGGACGGCCAGAAGGACAAGCTCTATACGATCATTCATGCAATCGAGCCGAGAGAAAAACGCGATACACGCTCAAAGTCCAATAAGGACATGCCGTGGCGATCCGTCTATCTGCTGAAGGATGCAGGAGACGATCAGAAGCCGATTCTCCGAGAATCGGGATACCGAATGTTTCCTGCCGTGGTCGGGCGCTGGGGAGCGATCAGCACGGAAACCTACAGTTGTGAATCTCCTGGCATGGTCGTTCTGGGAGATGTCAAACAGCTCCAGCATGAGCAGAAACAAAAAGGAAACGCCATTGATTACATGGTGAATCCGCCTATTGGGCTACCGTCCGAAGCCAAGGATTCAGACATAGACATGGATCCGGGCGGCCAATCCTTCATTAACGGAGCCACTGGTAGGAAACCTGCAGAGCAGCTGTGGAATGTAGCCATCAACCTCAATGACCTGAGGCAGGACACTCTGGAGGTACAAAACAGAATCCGAGCGGGATTCAACGTTGACATGTTCCTCATGCTCAGCAATCAGTCTGCACTCAATCAGATGACTGCCACTGCCGTGGCCGAGTTGCACGAAGAGAAGCTGCTGATGCTCGGGCCCGTTCTCTCCAGATTCAATAATGAGGTTTTGCGCCCGCTCATTGATCGCACGTTTGACATCCTGAACGAAGAAGGATTGATCCCGCCTGCTCCCGAAGAGATTCAGGGCACGGATTTAAATGTCGAGTACACATCAATCCTGAGCCGTAGCCAGAAGGAGGTGCAATCCCGTACCGACCAACAGGCAATCCAGGAAGCTCTTCAAATTGCCCAGTATCAGCCCGACTTCCTCGACAACTTCGATCTGGACAAGTACGCCCAGATTGTTTCCGACAAGCGCGGTGTATCGCCTGAAATTCTTCGTTCTTCGGACGAGGTGGCAGCTATCAGACAGCAGAGAGCACAGCAGAAACAGCAGGCTCAGCAGCAACAGCAAATGGCTCAGAGCGCTGACATACTATCCAAGCTCGGAAAAGTGCCAGCGGGCCCGGAAACACTGGCTGGCCAAGCTGTCCAGGGTATGCAAGACATGGCGGCCGAGGGAATGCAATAGGGTGTGCGCATCGAAAAATCACGAGGATTGACAATGAGCAAAGTTACTAGAGACCCGTTCGACAACTCCCAGCGAGAAAAGGACGAAGAAAAGAATCTCGAGGCATTCCGAAAGGAGGCTGACTTCCAAGAGGCTCTGATCAATGTCCTGAACACAAGAGAGGGAATGACAGTGCTGAAACGAATTTTTGATGACAGCGGTTTCTTCTCCTCGGCATTCGATACGAATGCTTTGAACATGGCTCGCAAGGAAGGAAAACGGGAATTTGCACAACAGGTTTTTAACAACGTTCTCAAGTACGCCCCTGAAAAGATCGGCGAATTGAGACCTAAGGAAACGAAATGAGCGAAGGTACAGCAGCCGAAAATCAGACAAGCGAGGCTACAACCAACGGTACGCCTAATCCTGATTCTCAGGGTCAGCAGGGAGAATCCACGCTGATTGATGAAATCTCTAAGGCAACTCCTCCTCAAGAGGGACAGCAGTCTCAGGAGGAAGGAAAAACCGAAGAGAACAAAGGAGAGAAGAAGGAAGAAAAGGCGGACGAGACTGGCGGAGCTCCGGAGAAGTACGAGGACTTCAAAGCGCCTGAAGGTACAACCTTAGACGCAGAAGTCGTCAAAACTTTTTCAGAAGTCGCTAAGTCTCTGAATCTGCCTCAAGCCAAGGCCCAGGAAGTCATTGACAAGCTGGCGCCGAAATTGGCAGAGCGACAGATTGAAGTGCTGAAACAGACCAATGCAACATGGAAAGACAAGTCACTCCATGACGCAGTGATTGGCGGCGACAACTGGAAGAACACGATTTTTTCAGCTCAGCGAGCCCTGAGAGAGTTTCAGACACCCGAAGGAGAGTTTACTGATCCGGATGTTTACGAACTGGCGACCTTTGCCGGTAATCATCCGGGCCTGATCAAGATCCTCAAACATTTTGGCGACAGCATGAGAGAGGACAAGACGGTTAGAGGCACTTCTAACAGAACTCTCACTCCAGACGATATTTACGGTAAATAAAGGAGTTAAAAATGGCAGACGCATTCACTGGAATGACCCCTGTTACGCTTGCTGAATGGCAGGCTCTCGTACCCGAAGGCAACACTCAAATCAACATGATGATTCAGACCATTCGGGATTATCAGCCGTTCTTCGATCGTGCCACTATGGTGCGTGGTAATGATGGCCAGGGCAAGAAAGGCCTCATCGGAGAAAAGTATCCTGAAGGTCAGCTTGTCGGAATCAACGAAGGCTGGAGCGCCTCCAACGCGGCCGGCCGTGCAGTTCGTTATCCGTCCTGTGTGGCTCGTGACCGCTCGGTTATCGCCAAGCTCATGCTTGAAAAAATGCCGGATAAAGAACGCAACGCATACCGCATGCGAACCGATCAGATGTTCATTCGCGGCTTAACCCGTGGCATGGTTAAACGAGTATTCCAGGGCAACCCTACAACAGACCCGCGTGATTGCATGGGTTTGGCAAATATCGTTCTTCCTGATCGTGACAATGGCGTTTGGAAGGATTCCATCATTGACGGTGGCGGCACTGGTTCAAATCTGACATCCATTTATTTCGTCAATTGGGATCCGGAGGAGATGACGTGTTTCTTCCCGCAGTATGGCGGAGCCGCCGGAGTATCCATGGAAGCGATCAAGGAGCCCGTCTATGTTCCTGACAAAAACGGCAAAATGTATCCCGCATACGTCACTGAATTCGGATATGACCTCGGCGTTTTCGCAGGCAATCCTGAAAAGATTGTGCGTATTGCTAACGTTGATCCGACCAAATTCACGACTGACAAGGGCGCAACAGACCTGCTCAAGAAGTTTATTGAGGCACGTCACCGCTTGAAGACCTCCGACTTCTCCAATGTCGGTATTTACTGTACCGATCAGGTGGGCTTGATCTATGACCTCCAGTTGCTTGAAAAGACCAAGTACACACTTGAGTACAAGACTTTTGGCCAGCGTGAGGCAATGCTTTCCTTCGGCGGCATCCCGATCTATCAGTACGGCACCGACGTTTTGCCGTCCACTGAGTCCAAGATCACAGTTTCTTAATCAAGGGGATAAAAATGATCATTGACCAAAAGATGATGTTTTGTGAAAAGGCAGAGGCCAAAACCGCGATCACGTCTAATGTGTTCGATTTTGTTTCGGATCAGACCTCTCCTTACCTGAATGCTCATGGAATGGTGCTCTGCATTTTGACACCGACAGCGATTGCCGGAACGTCCATCACATTCAAGCTTCAGGAATCCGCGGACAAGTCCACCTACACGGATGTCATGACCACGAAAGCGCTAACGGCCACAGACCTGAAACAGCCCTTGCTTATTTCACTGCCGCCGATTCATAAGCGTTATCTGAAGTTGGTTTCCACGCCGACATCAGTTACTGCCGGAACTATCACCGCCTTTATTGGCAATGACGTTCAGCTGGGTTCCCCGCTCCGCACGCAGGGAATTGAATTCCCCGCCGAAGCAGCGGCAAGTTCTAGTTAGTTCTCTAGTTGCAGTTTTCAGTAGTTGTTAAAAGAGAGGAGGGAGGCTTGAAAACCTCCCTTTTTTAATATGAATGAAGTGTCAATTTGCAATGCCGCTCTGAGCTACTTAGGGCAAAAAGGTACGATCACACGAATCAAACCACCTGAAGGAAATCCGAACGCCGAGGCTTGTGCTGAATACTATCCTCAGGCGCTCCGTTACTTACTGGAGGCGCACAACTGGGCTTTTGCGATCAGGCGCGTGAGACTGCCTGAATACAAGAAATATGACGCCGACTTGTATCAGTGGGCGCACGGCTACCAAGTTCCCTCAGATTATTTGCGCACCGTTAAGGTCTATGAGAAAAGCTCACAGGTGAACGAGGCCGGAATTGATTTTGAAATTGAGACAATCTCAGAAACAGGCTCATTTATTCTCCTGACTGATTCTCCCGCTCCCATGCTCCGATATGTGGCCAGCGTCCAGAACGTGTCAATCATGCCGCAGTATTTCATTCAGGCACTTGTTCTCCAGCTTGCTAGTTATCTGGCAGGTCCACTGATGAAAACTTCTATGGCGCAGCAGATGATCCAAATGGCCGCTCAAGCACTGGAGACTGCGAAGTTTCAGGATTCTCGAAACTCTATCAGGGTCAAGCACGAATATTTAGCGCCCCACCTGGCGGCACGGAGTATCTAAATGTCACTGAAAATCTATAAACAGAGTATCGGAGGAGGTGAGATTTCTCCTTCGATGTACTCCAGGATCACGGATCCTTCATATTCTGCAGGGTTAGCCAAGTGCCGCAATATGATTGTTGAACCTCAAGGCCCTGTAGTGAGGAGGCCCGGATTCTCAATGGTGCGTGAGACCAAATATCCGGACAGAAAATGCCGCCTGATCCCGTTCACATTCTCAGCAACTCAGACGATGATCTTGGAGTTTGGGCATCATTACGTCCGATTTCATACCAACGGCTCCACGCTGATGAACGGCAATGTCCCGTATGAAGTGACGACCGATTATGACGAATCGGAGTTGTTTGATATTGACTATGCTCAGAGCGTGGACATCATCACGCTGGTGCACTGCTCCCATCCTCCGAGAGAGTTGAGGCGTTATGGCGCCCTTGACTGGAGACTTGTGGACATCACCTTCAATACTTCTCTCACACCGCCCACAGGCGTGACGGCCACCCAGCACATCTTGCAGTCTGCGACTTATAAAGACGGATATGTCCGCAAATATGTAGTGACCTCTTGCAACTTGGACAACTCCGAGGAATCGAAAGCGAGCCAGGGCGCCTCTGTTGTGTGCAACCCGTACGGGGATGGTGCGTACAACACCATTACATGGAATACTGTTGCAGGTGCCGATCATTACCGCGTGTACCGTGATAAGGGAGGCATATATGGCTACATAGGTGAGACCCGTTCCAACTCGATTGATGACGACAATATCGCGCCTGACAGCTCAATTACGCCGCCAATCTATGATGATGTATTCCTCACAAGCGGCGGCATTACGGGGGCAACCGTAACCGCTCAAGGTTCTGGATATGTCGGTCCGAACGGAGAAATTACGGGGATCGACCTGCTAGAGACACAGACATGGGTAGTCGAGGGATCGGGCAGAAACTTCTATGGACCTGTAGCACCTGGAAACTGTTCTGCGTGGCAAAGTGATGACGGCTGGGCATTGAACTTCTATGGCGATGGTGTAGGCCTTGTCCCTAATGACGAGATGATTTCTCTGTTCTCGGCCAGCGTGGAGATTTATGACGCAGAAGGATCAGGTGTCGGAGCGACTGCCAAGGCCATATTCTCTTCTGCCTCAGAATGGATCAAGCTCACCAAGCCTACTGGCAATCTTAATTTCTGTTTGTATGGTTTCCGTCCTATCAAGGGAATCCAGGTCATAAGCGCAGGGGCCGGTTATAAACGGCCGCTTTGCAGAGTGACTATCACATCCTGGCCGACATGGACCTGGAGCCGAAAAGCACTGAACTACAAATTTGAATTCAAGCGTTATACAGGCGAATTTGTGACTTCTGCAAAGAGCGCTGGGTTCTTAGAGACTTCAATCAGAGTGACCGATACAACAGGAAGCGGAGCCGTGTTAGAGCCTGTAATTTCAGGCGGCAAGCTGACAAACGTAATAGTCAAGAATCCAGGCGCAGGATATTCAAATCCGACGGCCACTCTTTATTCAAACTATGGCTCAGGCGCTCAAATCTCTCTGACTGTTGCGAATGCTGGCGACTATCCAGGATGTGTTTCTTACTTCGAGCAGAGAAGGTGGTTTGCCGGCAGTCGCATGAGACCGCAATATATTTGGGCAACGAAGACGGGCACTGAAACAGATATGGGCTATTCCCTCCCGTCCCAATCCACCGACCGCATCAAGGTTAGGGCAGCGAGCCAGGATTCAAACCGAATCCGCCATATCGTCCCCTTGTCTCAGCTCCTTATGCTGACCGCAAGCGGGGAATGGAGAGTGAGCCCAGTGAACTCAGACGCGATCACGCCTGAATCTATGAGTGTGCGGCCTCAGTCTTATGTCGGCTCCAGCCAGACAAAACCGGTCCTTATTAACAACACGATGATCTTTGCCTCGGCTCGAGGCGGACACCTGAGAGAACTCGGCTACAGCTATCAGGCGGGCGGCTATATTACCTCCGATGTGTGTTTGAGAGCGGCCCACCTCTTCGATCATCACGAAGTTGTCGATATTGCATACGCCAAGGCTCCCTACAGCATATTCTGGTGCGTGAACGACATAGGCAAACTAATCTCCTTCACATACGTGCCAGAACAACAAGTCGGAGCTTTTGCACAGCACGAGACCCAGGGCGATTTTGAATCGTGTGCAGTGGTGCCAGAGAGCAATGAGGACATTCTTTATGTCGTGACCAAGCGCAAGATCGGAGACAACACCGTAAGGTTTGTTGAGCGCATGAACGAGTACATCATTGACAAGGATGAAGATTATCTCTTCATGGATTGTGCGGGCACCTACTCAGGCCCAGCCAAGACCGAAATATCTGGCATTAGCTGGCTGAATGGGATGAAGGTTTCCATCCTGGCTGACGGGTATTGTGTGCCGGATCAAGTAGTGCAGAACGGCAAGATCACGCTGAGAAGAGCGGCGTCCAAGGTTCATATTGGTTTGCCTTATAACTCCGATATTCAGACCCTACCTCTTGCATTACAGCTTCAGGATCTTTCTTTCGGTAGTAACCACAGGAAGAACATCAGCGGAGTGGCAGTGAGAATGATTGATTCAGCGAGCATTCTGGCTGGCTCGAGTTTCGACGACCTCTATCAGCAGCCGACACGCGGACGGGAAACACCTGGTACCCCGCCGAAGAAGAGGAACGGAGAGTTTGAAGTAGATATCGCCGCTTCATGGACAGATGACGGTCAAGTGTGTATTCGTCAGAGCGCCCCGCTCCCGCTGAAAATCTCCAGTATTACCGTGACCTGCGACGTGGTGTAGTGCGCATCACGCTCTTGGAATCCTCCAATATCTATGCTGAGTTGGAGGATTTTTTATGGCCGGATCTAGTTTCTCTTTTGGCACCTTGGGCCTTATTTCTACAGGTGTTTCCACACTGTTTAACGCCTTCGGTGCGAAGAGCATCACGAAGTACAACAATGCTATTGCACAGGCTCAGGCAGACATAGCCAAGATCAACGCGGACACAATGAATCTGCATTATCAGCAGAGATTGTTCGCGGCTGAGGGGGAGTATCAGCGAGAGACAATGCAAGCCGCTCAAATGAAGGCGCGGCAGAAAGTCTCATTAGCCGCTAATGGCGTGGCAATCGGGGTCGGATCAGCTGCGGAACAATTGGCCAGCACGGACATTGTGAAAAAGATCAACCTCAACAGGCTTGAATCTAACGCCAAAACCGAGGCATGGGGATACCGTGCAAAAGAGACTGACTACCGTAACCAAGCACTCATGAGCCTAGCCAATAAGAAGAGCGCCTCCCGAGCATTCACCGATTCTCTCTTAATCGGTGCAGGGAACATGGGTATGGCCTTCGCATACGGAAAATTGATGGATATGGCCGCTAAAACTGAAACCGCCGAGCCATCTAAACCCGATGATCCAATCAAAGTTGACGCCGTATCGGGAGCCGATCCGGGAATCAAGATTGACGCCATATCAGGAGCACAACCCAATCTCCTTTTAGGCCAGACAGTCAAAACGACACAGCTCTATCCGACAACTAAAAACATCTTCTCTCTGAACTACAGAGGATAAAAAATGCCAATCGTCCCTAAGTATGAAAATAATGTGCCTGGAGTAGTCGAAAGCGGAAGAGGTTTCGGCGCTCCCGTTGATAACGTCCGCCCGAGTTTCGACTATGAGAATGTCATGAACAGGGCCTTACAGCCGTGGTCACAGATTGCAGATAGCGCAGTCAAAATTGAGGCCTATCACCGTGACACCGTTGTGAAAGCGCGGGCTGATGAACAGCTGGACGCTTACAACAAGGAAGTACAGACAACGCTGTACGACCCAGAGAAGGGCTATTTCTCTCAGCAAGGCAAGAACGCCGTGATGTCGTGGGATCAGGCGCAGAGTGACCTTCAATCCATTTATGACAAACACTTGAGCCAGATTGATGACCCTGATGTCAAAGAGGCTTTTAAGTCCAACGCATTACAGCGCCTTAATTCCGTTCGACAGAAGACAGTCGTCTATCGCAATGAGCAGAACATTAGGTGGCGGGCTCAAACCTCTAAAGACCACGCAGACAATCTTGTAGAGGAATTTGCGCTCGGCGGATTCTCTCCTGACGGTCAACGCACAATGGCTAGCCTGATGAACGAGATCGAGTATCAGGGCAGGATGCAGGGCTGGGACGAGGAAACGCTGAAACGTCAGAAGAACGCCTATAAGTCTCTGGCTTATGCCTCAGCCTACAGCAATATGGCATTGAGCGATCCTATCGGCGCGCTCCGACATTTTCAGACGGACGGCTCAAAGGAAATGAGCACGGACGTAGGCCGCCGTACTTACCAAATGTTATTCCACCGAGCCGCTCCTCAGCTCGTAGAACTCTCTCAACGATACGGAGGAGCAACGGCCCTGGCATTGACGCCTGGAGCAGTTGCACGCACCACGGGGGACAACACAAACGAGAACGTTCTGAGACAATCCCGAGCACAGGCCGGACTAGGCCAGGCTCCGAAAGTCTCAGACAAGGTTCTCAATACTTCAGGATACAAAGGATGCAACCCGCTCAATGTCCGAGCCTCCAGCGACAAATGGCGCGGCTCAATCGGCCAAAGTGACAACGGATATGTGATCTTCTCAACTCCTATGGACGGCATTAGGGCCGCTGCTACCGTTATCAAGAATTACGGCACGAAGTACGGGATCAACACGGTTAGAGACATTGTGAGCAGATACGCTCCTGCCTCAGAGAATCCAACTGATGACTACATAGCCAACGTATGCAAGGGCACTGGCTACCAGCCTGATGAAAAGCTCGACACGAAAAATCCTGAGGTGCTGAAGAAGTTGGTCACGGCCATGATGAGGCAGGAGATCGGCGATGTCCCGTACTCTGAAGAAACGATCAATGAAGGTGTTCAGAGAGCGCTCGGCAACGTCACTCCTGCACAACAGACAGCAGAGGATCAGGCTGAGCCGAGACTTACGGCTGCCGACCTCGTTTTCAACCCGAACGTGAAGACGGGGATTGAGGTCATTGATTCTCTGAATGAGCCTGAGAAACTCTGGATCATGCAACACACCAAGGCGCAGACTTCTCAGTCAACGGCTAACCTGCGCTCCCAATTCAAGACTACTTTGAATAATGCGCTGGCTGTAGCCAGGAGCACAGGCGACATGAGCCAGCTCCCCGATGTAGGAGCTTTTATTCAGACTTACGGCCAAGAAGAGGGGCTGAGGCAATTCCAGAACGCACAGCAGGAAGCCAAGCTCAACGCCAATCTCTTCCTAATGCCGACACTCAGCAACGCTGAGATTGAGGCAACGGCACGCCAGATGACGCCGAGCAAGGACGATCCTAATTACGCCGCCAGGATGAAAGACTTAGAAACCTGGAATAAGGCCTACACGCAGATCCGCAAAGAACGCGCAGAGGATCCTGTGCAGTTTGCCTTCTCTGGAATGCCTGACTTAGGCTTACAGCCGATCACCGACTGGACCAGCCAGGACGGAGCGCTGCTACAGATTCAAAAACGAATCGACAGCATGGATCAGGTGGCCGAGCGTTTTGGCACGCCCAGGGCGTTATTCAGTAAGGCTGAAATATCAGGTTTCCTCAACTTCATGCAGGGCATGGACGCCGTTCACCAGGCCGACTTTCTAAACAGAATGGCCGACCGCATGACCGATCCGACCGCAACAACTTCGGAGCCGCTCAGGATTTTCTCCGAGCAAATCGGCAATAAGAACCAGACGCTTGCAATCGCGCTGGGCGTGGCCTCTACTCCGAACGGTAAAGAGATGAATGGAGCGCTCAGGCAGATTAACGGTGACTACATTAAGAAGCAGAAAATCGGGGAGGCCTGGAAAGACGAGAAGGAAATGAGGACATTATTAAGTGGTGTCCTGGCAGTCTCAGACGGAAGTCCGGCCTATGAGGCCATGTTGTCAGCGGCAATGAATGAGCACTGTTACGCCAATCAATCCTCTTCTCAGGCTGTCGCGAAGTCTGTAGAGAACGTCTTTGGCAAAGTTTACGAACACAACGGCAAGAAGATTTTCCTCCCCACACAGCTCGATAAAGCTCAGAAGAATACGTTCACTTTTAGACAAGTTGGCAGTTTTGAAGACCTGCTGAGTGACGCAGGCAAAGACCTGGCCAAGAGCAAGAAGTCATATTTTTATGGCGGACAGAAACTGACTTCTAGCCAGCTTGAAAATCTTGTCTCTGCCGGACAGCTCCAGTCTATTGATGACGGTGTGTACCAGCTTGTCAACGGCCTCAACTATGTGCGAGATGAAAAAGGCCAGCCGCTCGTTATCGACCTCAACACCTATATTTCTCGGAGAACAAAAAGATGAATTGGTTAAACGCTTTTGGTGAAACAGTTCAAACTCAGCCCGAGGCCCTGAGAGGGTTTGGTGTTGCAAAAGACATGGAGCCCACCAAGCCGAGCGCCTTTCAGGGTACTGGGGAGGCGCTGGAAAAGGCGCTCCCGTTCTCCTTTTATCAGTCTCTTTCAGGCGTAAACGAGTTAATGGCGGACCGCGTGGAGGTGAATTATGACCTGGACAACAACGAGGACGCATTCTCAGACTTCAAGCCGACTCAGGAGCAGAAGGAGCAGGTAGCAGCTAGGCTGAGAGATGAAGCAAAGTTTGCACGCCTCAAGGCCCAGAACGATTACACGCCTAATCCCGAGACAACTGGCCAGGCCGCCATGATGATTCATGGTTTAACGGGATCCCTGGCCAAGGCTATCGGCTACACAGTAGCCACGGGCGGTAGCGGAATTTTGGCCGCGCCGCTTTTCGGTGCTGACCTCGGTCTTTACGAAGCTGGCAAACTTCGAGACAAGGGCGTGGACGCCTCGACAGCTAAAACCGCAGGTGCGATCACAGGTGCAGTGAATACAGTAGGAATGGCGTTGCCTGGAGCCATAGGGACTAGTTATTTGAAGTCAATGCTTTTCGGTGGCTTGGCGAATCCCGCGACAGACAGCATAGAACAAGCCTCAATCAAGTTTGTTCTGGATAACGCCAACTATTCAAAACAAGCTCAGGAGTATGACCCGTTTGACCTTGCAAACCTCGGAGTATCGGCGGGCATGGGTATTGCTTTTGGTGCTTTGGGCGCACGTGCAAACCGTGCTCAGGCCCGTTATGAAGCGGCAGAGGCCGCCGCTCAACTGAGCATGCCTCAGACACCTGAAA
>ERZ773133.1903-NODE-1903-length-21143-cov-4.790497_pt1 | contig 21143 bp, 20 predicted proteins | sample MGYA00580861_ERZ773133 | MGnify/ENA primary metagenome ERZ773133 (study PRJEB29015, sample SAMEA2737844) | human gut metagenome | biome: human gut; feature: human-associated habitat; material: faeces | place: China | collected 2012 ...
GTTTATCAGGCAGGAACCTTATCTGGTAATCCGATTGCGACAACAGCCGGAATTAAGACATTAGAGATTTTAAGAGATCATCCGGAACTTTATACAAAGATCGAGGCAAATACAAAGAAGCTTGCCAAAGCTTATAAGGTAAGAGCAGAGAAACAGGGTATTGCTATTCATGTAAATCAGATTGGTTCCCTTATGAGTGCTTTCTTTACAGGAGAGAATGTGAAGGATTATGCGGGAGCAACTTCTTCCGATACGAAGGCTTACGCAGATTATTTTAACTATATGTTAGAAAATGGTATCTATGTAGCACCATCACAGTTTGAGGCAATGTTTATTTCGGCGGCACATACTAAGGAAGATTTGGAAAAAACAGCAGAAATTATTAGAAAATATAAGGCGGTGTAATATGGAAAATATAAAAGATTTAGTTATTATTGGAAGTGGTCCCGCAGGACTTTCAGCGGCAGTATATGCAAGCAGGGCAATGATAGACCAGGTAGTTATGGAAAAAGAAATGTTTAGTGGCGGTCAGATTGTTACGACAGACAGAATTGATAATTATTTAGGTTTGTATGGTGAAAACGGTTATGATTTGTCCGTTAAGTTCAGACAACATGCAGATGAATTAAAGGTGCCATTTGTAGAGGGACAGGTTACATCTATAGAAGATAAGGGCGAGATAAAAGAAATAACATTGGAAAATGGTGACGTTATAAATACAAAAGCCATAATAATTGCAACAGGTGCAAAACACAAAGTGCTTGGTGTAAAAGGTGAAAAAGAATTAACAGGAGCAGGCGTTTCATATTGTGCCACATGTGATGGAGCCTTCTTTAGAAATAAAACAGTAGCAGTTGTTGGTGGCGGCGACGTTGCCCTTGAAGATGCTTTATATCTTGCAAACATTTGCGAAAAAGTTTATCTCATTCATCGAAGAAATGAATTAAGAGGAGCAAAAATCTTACAGGATAAAGTTTTAAAAAATGAAAAAATTCAGTTTATGCCTGAATATCAGGTAAGGGAAATTGCAGGTAACAACAAGGTAGAAAAAATTACTTTATTTAACAAGGCAAATGAAACTATGGAATTAGAAGTTTCAGGAATATTCATTGCTGTTGGTATGGAACCCCAGTGTGATTTTGCAAAAGGTGTTGTGGCAACAAACGAAAATGGCTACGTCATAGCAGGAGAAGATTGCAGAACTAATATAGACGGAATATACGCAGCAGGGGATATTAGAACAAAAAGCTTGCGACAGGTAGTAACTGCTGTAGCAGACGGAGCTGTGGCAATTAACTCATTGGAGCAGGATAAAAATAAATAAAAGATAAAATACAAGTAGAAAAATATATATAGGATATAAGGGAAAAACTTCACAAATATAAACATTAAATCAAATAAAGTTTATGTTTGTGAAGTTTTATGCTATAATAAAATAAAGGTAGGTGATGATAATGAAAATATCTTATAAAAAACTCTTTAATATGCTTAAAGAAAGAAATATTTCAAAGACAGCTTTGAAGGAAGCGATAGATTTATCATCTGCAACATTAGCAAAGTTGTCAAAAAATGAACCTATTTCAATGAACACTCTTATACTAATTTGTAATTATTTAAATTGTCAGCCAGGGGAACTAATAGAAATAGAAAGAGTATGTGATGAAAATATTCTATTGGCAAAATTAAAAGAAGAAAAGGCGATAAAGTTAAAGGGTGGAATTTATCATCAGACACAAATCAAATTAGCTTATAATTCTAATCACATAGAAGGAAGCAGGCTTACAGAAGAACAAACCAGATATATATATGAAACAAATACAGTTGGAGTTGAGCAGGAACCGGCAAATGTTGATGATATATTAGAAGCAGTTAATCATTTTCAATGCTTTGATTTTTTAATTGACTCGGCACTTGATACATTAGATGAAAGATGGATAAAAAATGCACACAAAATATTAAAATCAGGAACTTCCGATAGCAGATTGGAATGGTTTAATGTAGGTGAATACAAATCTCAAAGAAACATGGTGGGTGACACACCTACAACGTTGCCGGAGAATGTACAGGAAGAAATGGCTAAGTTGCTATTTGAATACAATAGAATAGATAAAGTGTCTCTTGAAAATATTTTGGATTTTCACGTTAAGTTCGAAAGAATACATCCCTTTCAAGATGGAAATGGTCGTGTTGGAAGATTGATTATTTTTAAAGAGTGTCTAAAAAATAATATTGTGCCTTTCATCATAGAAGATGATTTGAAAATGTTTTACTATCGTGGATTAAAAGAATGGAACAATGAAAAAGGCTATTTAACGGACACGTGTTTAACAGCACAGGATAGATACAAAGTTTATTTGGATTATTTTCAAATTGAATATAAGTAAAAGTCGCAAAAAAAATATTTGAATAAAAGTTCAGGAGATTACACCAATTTTTTAAATATTTTCTTGACAATGTAGAACTATGATATTATAATCCTATATAGTTGGTAGGAAATAAAGGAATTGATTTTTTATTGATATTTATATAAAATATAGTGGTTGGTCAAAGTAGGTGATGCATCTGCTAAGGTAATCCACAATGCAGAATATAAATTTTAAAAGAGAATTTCTTTATAATCTACATTAATTTTGGAAGTAAGTTAGTTAGGAGGAAATTTTGATGAGTACAGTGAATACATTAATTAATAATAGTTGCTGTTGTTGTATGATGTGTTGTCACCAGGATTATGTCATACCTTATTTGTACTTGTCAGAAATTAGAAACTAATTTGTCAAATAAATATGATTACAATCTTGGGAAGTTATAATTAAACTTCCCAATTTTTATGCAGATAAATCATACTATTCAGATATGCAATAAAAACAATAAAGTGAAAGGAAGTTTAACAGTGGATATTGAATTTATACAAGAATATATACCTATGTATGTTGAAGCAGCTAAATTAACTTTAGGCATAGCTGTTGTGGGAATTATAATTTCCGTAGTAGTAGGACTTATTTGTGCAAATATACAATATTATAAAGTTCCTGTATTAAAAAGAATAGTTTCTATTTATATAGAGCTATCAAGAAATACACCACTTATTGTACAGTTATTTTTATTATACTTTGGCTTGCCAAAGGCAGGCATTGTACTTGATTCAGTAACATGTGCCATTGTAGGTCTTGGATTCTTAGGTGGCAGTTACATGGCTGAAAGTTTTAGAAGTGGTTTGGAATCAGTTGACAAGACACAGTTAGAGTTAGGGTTAAGCATAGGTCTTACACAGCCGCAGATTATGAAAAATATCATAATTCCACAGGCAATGTCAGTGTCGGTACCCGCAATTTGCGCAAACATTATTTTTCTTATTAAGGAAACATCAGTGTTTAGTGCAGTAGCACTGGCAGATCTAATGTATGTGGCAAAAGACCTTATAGCCCTTTACTATAAAACAGATGAAGCATTATTAATGTTGGTAGTGGCATATTTAATTTTGTTATTACCTATATCAATTATTGCTACAATACTTGAAAGGAGATTAAGATATGCAGGATTTGGGAATTAGGGTCCTCTTTATGGGTGACAATTTTGCAAGACTTCTTTCAGGACTTTGGGTTACAGTTAGAATTTCATTAATTTCAGTTGTACTTTCAATTATATTAGGTGTACTTCTTGGAATGGTGATGACAATTAAGAACCCGGTTACAAAAGCCTTAACAAAAATTTATTTGGAATTTGTAAGAATTATGCCACAGCTTGTTTTACTGTTTTTAGTTTATTTCGGTTTAACAAAATCTTTCGGAATAAATTTATCAGGGGAAGCATCTTCAATAATTGTATTTACAATTTGGGGAACTGCTGAAATGGGAGATTTAGTAAGAGGTGCATTAATATCAATTCCAAAGCATCAGTATGAAAGTGGTGAGGCTATTGGATTAAACAAAATACAGATTTACAGATATATTATTATTCCACAGACATTGAGACGTTTAATTCCATTAGCAATTAACCTTACAACAAGAATGATTAAAACAACTTCTTTAATTGTTTTAATTGGCGTTGTAGAAGTAATGAAGGTTGCACAGCAGATTATTGAGGCAAACAGATACTCAGCACCGGATGCAGCTTTGTGGATTTATGGAACAATATTTTTTCTATATTTTATTGTTTGCTGGCCTATTTCATTGTTGGCAGGCAGACTTGAGAAAAAATGGAAGGATTAAGGTGAAAAGATTTGAGTGAAAAAGAGAAACTGTTAGAAATACAGGATTTAGTAAAAGATTATGGTAATGGCCCGGTGTTAGATAAAGTATCACTGGATGTATATAAAGGAGACGTTATTGTTTTAATAGGACCATCAGGATGTGGAAAAAGTACACTTCTCAGATGTATCAATGGTCTTGAAGAAATTCAGTCAGGAAAGATTTTATTAGACGGTAAAGAAATCACAGGTAAAAAAGCAAACTGGAGAGAGGTCAGACAGAAAATTGGTATGGTATTTCAAAGCTATGACTTATTTCCACACATGACAGTTCTTGATAATGTAATATTAGGACCTGTGAAAGCACAAAAAAGAAATAAGCAGGAAGCAATCAAAGAAGCTGAACAGTTGCTTGATCGAGTTGGACTTTTAAATAAGAAAGATTCATATCCAAGACAGTTGTCAGGTGGACAAAAGCAAAGAGTAGCCATTGTAAGAGCTTTAATAATGCATCCTGAAATAATTTTATTTGATGAAGTTACAGCAGCATTAGATCCTGAAATGGTTAGAGAAGTATTAGACGTTATGTTAGAACTTGCAAAACAGGGTTCAACAATGTTAATCGTTACTCACGAAATGGAATTTGCAAAAGCTGTAGCAGATAAGATTGTTTTCTTAGATGGAGGAAACATTGTAGAAACAGGGGAACCAAAAGAGTTCTTCAGTAATCCGAAAACAGAACGTGCAGGAAAATTCCTAAACACATTTGTTTTTGAATAAATAAATTGTAACCATCTTTCACGTACCAATTGCATAATTATCGAAAGCACGCTCCCGCTGCTTCCGCCTCGTAGCGGTTCTATCAAGCCGACTACGCTGCCTTGATGAACCGACGGGCTCCAAGCACTTTCTTATAATTAGGCAATTGGTACGTGGATATAGATACAGTTTTTTATAAAATAAAAAATTAATAACAAAAAGGAGAGAGAATTATGAAGAAGAAAATTTTAGCATTAGCACTAGCAGCAGTTTTAGTTGTGACAGGATTAACAGCATGTGGTTCTAAAAATGATGCAAAAACAGACAATGGTAAGGTTTACCGTACAGTCGATGAAATCAAGAAAAGTGGAACAATCAAAATTGGTGTATTCAGCGACAAGAACCCATTCGGTTACGTAGATGAAAAAGGTGAGTATCAGGGATACGATATTTACTTTGCAAAAAGAATAGCAAAAGACTTAGGCGTTAAGTTAGAATTTGTTTCAACAGAAGCAGCTAACAGAGTTGAATATTTAAAGACAGGTAAGGTTGATATTATACTTGCAAACTTTACAGTAACAGATGAACGTGCAGAGTCAGTTGATTTCGCACTTCCATACATGAAAGTTGCATTAGGTGTTGTATCGCCAGACAAGGCACTTATTAAGTCAGTTGATGATTTAAAAGGCAAGAAACTTATTGTCGCAAAGGGAACAACAGCAGAAGCTTACTTCGAAAAGAATTACCCTGATGTACAGTTAGTAAAATTTGACCAGTATACAGAGACCTACAATGCTTTATTAGACGGCAGAGGAGATGCAATGTCAACAGATAACACAGAAGTGTTAGCTTGGGCTCTTAAGAACAAAGGCTTCTCTGTAGGAGTTCAGTCAATTGGAGAAACTCAGACAATTGCACCTGCTGTATCAAAGGGTAACAGCTCATTATTAAAATGGCTTAACGATGAAACAAAGGCATTAGCAAAAGAAAAATTCTTCCACAAGGATTACAAGGAAACACTTGAACCTGTATATGGTGACCAGGTAAATCCTGACGACCTTGTTGTTGAAGGTGGGAAAGTAGAATAAATTAGCAATTAAAATTATATTGAGTAATAAGTAGTGGTGGTGTTAGGAAATAACATCACCACTATTGTATATATGGGAAAAATTATGTAGACTAATAATAGAGAAAAGCGGTTTTATGCTATACATTGTTGTATATGAGTAATGGAATTGTGCAAAAGTAATGGCATGAAAAGTTAGATGAGTTAAACATCGAAGAAAGGGTAAGGATATTTTTATGATAATTGAAAATGATTTAATATTAGTTGAAGTAAATGAACTTGGGGCAGAAATAACAAGAATTTATGATAAGGAAAATAAAACAGAAATATTGTGGGATGGAAATCCTAAATTTTGGAAGAGACATTCTCCAATTTTATTCCCAAATGTAGGAAAGAATTTTCGAAACAAGGTCCTGATTAATGGAAAGATTTACGAAACCTCTCAACATGGTTTTGCAAGAGATAATGTTTTTAAGAGCGTTGAAAGCAGTGAAAATAAAGGTGTATTTAAGTTAGAAGCTACAGAGGAAACAAAGAAGGATTATCCTTTTGATTTTAGATTGACTATTTCTTATGAAATTAAGGATAAAGACATACATGTAAACTGGAAAGTGGAAAATACTGACAGTGTGACAATACCTTTCACAATTGGAGGACATCCGGCATTTATGTTTAAAGAAGGAGATGTGAAAACAGATTATGTTTTGAAATTCCCGGGCAAAAAGCAGCTTGACTATATTCTTTTAGATAAGGAAACAGGAACAGCTTTGCCTGACAAAGTTTATCAGCTTGAACTTGAAGACGAAACATGCCCATTAAATGACGAAATGTTTGAAAATGATGCATTAGTTTTTGATAATACACAGATAGAAGAAGTTTGGTTGTGCTACAAAGACGGCAGAAAACGTGTTGGAATGTTGGCAAAAGATTTTCCAAATTACGGAATCTGGTCAGTTAAAGATGCACCTTTTGTATGTTTAGAACCATGGGTAGGTCGTTGTGATAATTATGGCTTTGATAAAGAACTTGCCACTAAACCGGGCATTAATTTAGTTGAACCAAAAGAAAAATTCCAAAAAGAATATACAATAAAAATTGGTTAAATTACTAACAATGACAAATATACGAAATTACAAATGAATTAATATTCGTGCTAAAGAATATTTAGGATTATAATTGACAAAATTAACAAAATTAACAGAAAAGAGATTACAGAAATGAATATTTATATTGCAAGACATGGCGAGACAATTTGGAACAAGTCAAGACTACTTCAGGGAAGCAGAGATATTGAATTATGCGATGACGGTAGAGCGATTGCATACGAGAGAGCAAAACAAATAGCAGATGTTGACTTCGACATTGTGTACAGTTCACCATTGAAAAGAGCCTACGAAACAGCCTGTATACTAAGAGGTGATAGGGATATACCGATTATTAAGGACGACAGATTAAGAGAAGTGAACTTTGGAATTAATGAAGGAAAATGTTCCTTGGAGTTAAAGAAAGATAAGAACAGTCCAATATACAAATTTTTCGAGGACCCGGGCAATTATCAGCCACCGGAAGGTGGAGAGTCGCTACATGATGTGTGCAAGAGAACCAAAGAGTTTATGGAAGAAATTATTGAGCCACAGAAAGATAAGTTAAGCAATGTTCTTATTGCAGGGCATGGCGCAATGAATAAAGGAATAATGTGTCATGTTTTAAATCATCCTATTAAGGAATATTGGAGTGGCGGTCTGCAGAAAAACTGTGGTATCATCATTGTTAAGTTAGATGAAAATGGTTATGAAAAAATAGGCGAAATATAAAATTAAAAAAGAAATATGAAATTAAGAAAAATAAGCGTACTAAAAGGTAACTGTTATTAAGTTAGTAATGGAGATTGATCTTTTGATACGCTTATTTGTTGCACTAAAAAGAGGCTTATGCTAAAATAGAAAATAATTATGGGCTTTTGTGCCCATTTGAAAAAATGCTGAGGTATAAGGTATATGTTAAATAACGAAAAAATTACTTTAATGACAAAATTGTCACTATACGAACAGAAAAATGGAAAAAAAGAAATAAAATCAAGCAAGTATTTTAAAAGTGATTATATGTTATTAAAAATGGTAAGTTCATTTTTTTGTATAACATTTGCTTACTTGCTTTGCTTAGCATTATGGATTATGTACAGCTCAGACAGAATGATATCCACGCTGACAACTACAGGAAAAATAGTAGCATTGGTTACTGTTTTAGTAATTATTTACATTGCAGCAACTGTGGTGTACATGATGTTTAGTTATGCATTTTTTTCGCATAAGTTTAGGAAAACAAGAAAGAACCTTAAAGAATACAACGGAGATTTGAAAACACTCCATAGAATACAAGAGTTAGAATATGACGCGATTATTAATGAATTAGAAGAAGGAGGCAGGGAAGAATAATGACATCCCTTATTGAGTTAAAAGAGAAGATTAAAAATTTTTATGGTAGTTATGAATTTGTAGTTAGACCAATTATAAGATTCCTTGCCGGATTGATTTCATTACTACTTATAAAGGCAAACGTAGGTTATATGGATTTGTTATCCTCATGGATTGTAGTGCTTGGCGTAGCTGTTATATGCGCATTTCTTCCTTGGGGAGCCATTACTTTAGTTTTGGCTGTGGATATAGTTATGAATATATTTGCAGTATCTGTGGAACTTGGTGGTATGGTTGCAATCATAATGATGATTATGTTTTTGTTATTTTTCAGATTTTCACCAAAACAGGGGATGCTTTTAGTATTTGTGCCTTTGGCATTTTTCTTAAAAATCCCTTATATAGTACCTATTATTGCCGGTTTGGTTTGTACTCCGGCAGCAGTTGTTTCGGTTATATTTGGAACAATTATCTACTATATAATTTATATAATTAGTGAGAATCTTTCTGCTTTAACAGGAAACTCAAGCGGAGCAATAAGCACTGCAAACATTAATTCAATTATTAATATGATTAACAGTAACACTGAAATGATTTTGGCAATTATAGCCTTTACAATTACAACGTTGGTAGTTTATTCAATTAAAAGATTATCAATTGACAATGCGTGGACAATTGCCATAATTACGGGAAGTGTGCTTGAATTTGTTGTTATTTTAGTTGGCAATTTAGTCTTAAAAAATGACAATTCAGTTGCATGGACGGTCATCGGAACACTTATTTCATTGGTGATTGCCTTTGTAGTGCAGTTCTTTGTATTTTCAGTGGACTATTCAAGAACTGAGCATACACAGTTTGAAGATGATGAGTATTACTATTACGTTAAGGCTGTACCAAAGATGAATGTGGCAGCACCTGAGATGAATGTAAAGAGAATCAATGCTCAAAGAAGAAAAAAAGGAAAAGGAAACAAGAGAGCTTAATTTAATACTTTTTATGGGACAGCAAAAAAGTTTACTTATATTTCATAAAATAAATATATTTATGTGAAATAAATATGTTGGTGGAAAAGTATAATTAAGTAATAATATAGATATTTATTGGTTTTGAATAAGAAGAAAGGAGAGAACAGTGGGAACAGCATTAGATTATATACATAATTTTTTTGAAAAATATCTTACAATTCCGGAGATATATCCAAGTGATATTTTTGAAATTGTCATTATTTCCGTACTTTGCTATTATGTAATCTTATGGTTTAGAAAAAGTAGAGCCTGGACTTTACTAAAGGGAATTTTTATGATTGTTATTTTTATGGTAATAACAACTATTTTCCACCTCACAACTCTTCAATGGATTATAAATAAAACATTAAGTGCAGGAATAATAGCAATTGTAATAATTTTCCAGCCTGAACTTCGTAGAGCGCTGGAAGAATTAGGAAAGAAAAATGTATTCTTCAAATTGTTCAAATTAGGAAATAATTTAGAAAATGAGAGATTTAGTGACAAGACAATCGAAGAAATTACAAGAGCGACTCTCGAAATGGCAAAGGTAAAAACTGGAGCGTTGATGGTAATTTCAAGAGATCACGACTTAAGCCAGTATATTGAAACAGGAATCAGACTGGACGCAAGAATTACAAGCCAGTTGATTGTAAATATTTTTGAGAAGAACACACCATTACACGATGGTGCAGTTGTTATTGAAGGAGACAGAATTACAGCGGCAACATGTTATTTGCCATTATCAGACAGCATATCCTTAAGCAAGGATTTAGGTACAAGACATAGAGCAGGACTAGGCTTAAGCGAAGTTAGTGACTGTGTTGTTATTATTGTGTCTGAAGAAAATGGTAGTATTTCTATTGCAAGAGATGGCAAGCTTATAAGATATGCAGACACCGCAGTATTGAAAAATGAATTAATAAAGGCCCAGGACAAAGTTGAAACAAAAGATAAGAAGAAATTTTGGAAAGGAAGGGACCGCAATGAAAAAAATGATCATGAAGATTAAAGAATCATTAACACATAATGTAGGCGTTAAAATTGTTGCGGTGATTATTGCCACATTAATTTGGCTTACTGTAATAAATATAACTGATCCTGAAAAAACTGTAGTTATATATGGCGTACCGGTAACGGTGACACATGAAGAGGCTATTAGTGATTTGGACATGGTATATGAAGTTAAAAACGATAAATATGTAAACATAACTATTTCAGGCAAAAGATCTGTTGTTGGAAATTTATCAGCAGATGATTTTAAGGCTATTGCTTCTTTAAAGGAACTATCAAAAGTTAATTCAGTTCCAATTGAAGTATCAGCTAAGCAGGGCTCAATTGCCAGAAAAGTGACCATTGAGAAACAGTCTATGCAAACTTTGATGGTTAATGTTGAACAGATGGAAAAACAGAATTTTGATGTTCATGTTGAGTATAGCGGAAGTGCTGCTTCAGGCTATGTAGCAAATGGTTATACCCTTTCAAAGAATACTATTTCTATTAAGGCACCTACTTCAATATTGAAGAATATTTCAAAGGTAGTGGCTGAATGTGAACTAGAAGGCAATAGTACAACCTTTACAAAGAAATGCCCATTGGTTATGTATGACAATGATGGTAATGTTATCAAAACAGGTCATGTAACAATGTCCAGCAAAAAAGTTCAGGTAACAGTAGATATTGCCCAGGAAAAAGAAGTACCTGTTGAACTTGGGAAAATTGGCAATCCACCTGAAGGCTATGAAGTAAAGAGCACCTTGCTTTCAACAAACAAAGTTAAGTTAGTTGGTAGCAGTGATGTGTTAGCTACAATTGATAAGATAACATTAAGTGATGATATTGATATATCAAAAGAAACTGAAAATTATTCAAAAACTATTGATTTAACAAAATACATTCCTGAGGGAGTAACTATTTCAGGTGGTTCTAACGTTACAGTTGAAATAGAAATAAGTAAATTAGCAACTAAGAAAATTACTATAAAATCTTCAAATATTAAAATTATAAATGAAGATAATACTAACGCTAAAGTATTAGATAGTGTTAAGTTCACAGTGCAGGGTGATAGTGATGCAATATCTAAACTAAAAACAAGTGATATTACGGCAACTATCAATGTGGAAAAGTTAGCAACAGGAAAACATAATGTTGTAGTTCAGCTAACTTTACCTGACAAAGTAATTGTAACTGAAGAGGTAAAGGTACCGGTTGAAATTAAAGAAAAAGATGTTACAGCAACCGGTAAAGAGTAAACAGGAGGAAAGGTTGTATGAGTACAATTTTAGTAGCAGGTGGCGCAGGTTATATTGGAAGTCATACTTGTGTTGAATTATTAAATGCAGGTTATGATGTAGTGGTTGTGGACAATTTAAGCAATTCTTCAAAGGAATCGCTTAATAGAGTTAAACAGATTACAGGAAAAGATGTAAAATTCTATGAGGCAGATGTTGCAGACCAGCCAAAGATGAGAGAAATCTTTGAAGAAAATAAAATTTTTGCAGTAATCAATTTTGCAGGCTTAAAAGCAGTAGGAGAGTCTGTAGAAAAACCATTAGAATATTATAAGAATAATATTTCAGGAACAATAAATATGTGTGAAGTTATGAGAGAATATGGTGTTAAGAATATTATATTCAGCTCATCAGCAACAGTTTACGGTGATCCTGAAGAAGTACCTATTACAGAAGAATGTCCAAAGGGACAGTGTACAAATCCTTATGGTTGGACAAAGTCAATGCTTGAGCAGATTTTAACAGATATTCAGAAAGCAGATCCTGAATGGAATGTTATTTTACTTCGTTACTTTAATCCAATTGGTGCACATAAGAGTGGCTTAATGGGTGAAGATCCAAATGGTATACCAAACAATTTAATGCCTTATGTAATGAAGGTTGCAATTGGTCAGTTGCCACAGGTTAATGTTTTTGGAAATGATTATCCAACACCTGATGGCACAGGCGTAAGAGATTACATCCATGTTGTAGATTTAGCAGACGGTCATGTTAAGGCAATTAAGAAGATTGAAGAAAATCCTGGTCTTAAGATTTACAACTTAGGTACAGGAAAAGGATACAGCGTACTTGATGTAATTAACAATGTAAGTAAGGCTGTAGGAAAAGAAATTCCGTATGTAATTGCACCAAGAAGAGCAGGCGATATTGCTGAATGTTATTCAGATGCAACATTAGCTAAGGAAGAACTTGGCTGGGAAGCTAAAAACGGAATCAAGGAAATGTGCGAAGATTCATGGAATTGGCAGAAAAAGAATCCAAATGGATATAATGATAAATAAATAAAAAACATATGATAGGAGAAAGCCGGTGAGTTCTAATAAGACTATTAAAAATCCAGGTAAACAATTAAAAAAACTAAAGATATTCAGAAGAATAATGACTACCTTAGAAGTGATTTTTGGAATAATTTTTATTTCAGTTGCAGTGGTTATGTTTGTACCAGGTGTTAAAACAGAATTGGTAAAAGCAGCAGCAACAACTTCTATAGGAAAGAAGTTTATATCCTGGATGGGAAGCAAGGCGTATGCAGACAGCGTATTAGATAAGAATTTTAACAGCAAGAATTTAAAGACTAACAAATTAAAATACAACTATTCACAGGAATACACAAACTTTGTTTTGTTTGGTGTAGATTCAAGAGAAGGTGAAGTTGACACATCAAACAGTGATTCTATTTTAATTGTTAGTATTCACAACACAACAAAAGAAGTTAAGATGGTATCTGTTTACAGGGACACAATGCTTGGAATTTGTGACAAGACAGGAACAATTAACCAATACTTCAAAGTTAATTCAGCATATTCTTACGGTGGTCCGGAAGGTGCCATTAACACTTTGAATCTGAATTTAGATTTGGACTTGAAAGATTATGTAACAGTTAATTTCGGTGGCGTTGCAGACATCATTACTAAATTAGGTGGTATAACAGTTAATTTAACTGACGATGAACTTGCACAGCTTAATCACCATTTAAAGAGTACAATTAGCTCAACAGGTCAGTATGCACCACAGGTTGCACATAGCGGAAAAAATATTAAGTTAAATGGAATACAGGCAACAACATATTGTAGAATACGAAAAGCAACATTCTACGATCCAAAGACAGGCGAGCCTGTTTCAGACGATTTCGGAAGAGCAGCACGTCAGCGTTCTGTAATGGAAAAATTAGTAGAAAAAGCTAAAAAAGCCGGCGTAAGCGAACTTCAGGGAATGGTCGAAACAGTATTAAATGATAAAAATGCAAAGGGACAGATTATTACAACAAGTTTTAAATTTGATGAAATTGTTAATTTGTTACCAATCATTTTTGATTTTAAGTTGTCAGGAAGTACAGGTTTCCCATCAACATTACAGACAGGAACATTTGATCGCACAAGTTATGTTGTGGCAAGTGGATTAAGCAATAATGTTTCTAAATTGCATGAGTATCTTTATGGTGAAAAGAATTATGTTCCTACAGAGAATGTTAATTCTGTAGATTATGCAGTAACTTCAAAAACAGGAATTAGTGAAAACAGCGCAGGATTTAATCCAACAGAAAAGGTAGATGGAACTTCTACTTCTAAAGATGGCAAGCAGCCTGAAACAACTGAAAGTAGCTTTGACTATGATGACAAAGGAAAAAGTGATTTTTACTAAAACGTTTTATTTTAACATTTAAAACACAAAATAATCACATATCGACTTTATACTTCTAGATATACGATAAACAATAAAGTGTGAAAGGAGATTGGTTACAATGTCAGAGCAGAATACAAACGGATATTATGAGAACGGTGACAATAATAATTATTATCAGAATCAGGATAACAATAATTATTATAACAACCAGGACAGCAACCAAAATAATGGACAGAACAACAAAAAAAATAATAAAGGAATGATAGCAGTAATAATAGCTGTAGCAGCAGTAGTTATTATAGTTGGATGTACTGCAGCAATTACTTTTATTTTAGGCGTAAACTCAGGGACAACAAATATTTCATCAACAAAGGAAACAACTGCTGAGAAGTATGCTGATATAGGATCAACTAATTCTACTGATACTTCAGATTCATCAAGTACGTCAGGTTCAGTTGTTGTAACAGATGTATCAAAAGTGGTTAGTAACACAATGCCATCAATTGTTGCAATTACAAGTACAACAGTTATGCAGTCAAATAATTATGATTCAATTTATGATTATTACTTTGGCGGCGGTGATGGAAACAGCAAAGGTAGCACATACAAACAGCAGGCAGCAGGTTCAGGAATTATTGTTGACCAGACAGATAGCGAGTTATTAATCGTAACTAACAACCATGTAATCGAAGATGCTGACAGCTTAAAGATTCAGTTTGATGGCATGAGTTCAGACAAGGCAGTTGACGGTTATATTAAAGGAACAGACTCAACTAAGGACGTTGCAGTAGTAGCAGTTAAGTTAAAAGATATACCAAAGGCTACCTTAAATACAATTAAGAAAGCAACATTAGGAGATTCAGACAAGGTAAGCGTTGGCGAAGGCGTTGTTGCCATTGGTAATGCATTAGGATATGGCCAGTCAGTTACAACAGGTATCATTAGTGCTAAGGATAGAGAAGCAACTATTGAAAATAAAACAATGAAGCTGTTACAGACAGATGCAGCTATTAACGGTGGTAACAGTGGTGGAGCATTATTAAACTCAAAAGGTGAAGTTATTGGAATAAACGTTGCAAAATATTCATCAAGTGGTTCATCAACAAGTGCCAGTGTAGAAGGAATGGGATTTGCAATTCCTATTACATCAGTTAGGAGCATCATCAGCAATCTTGAAACAAAGACAACAAGACAGAAATTAGCTGCCGACAAGCAGGGATATCTTGGTATAACAAGTAAGTATGATGTGACACCAGATATTTCAGAAGCATATCAGATGCCAACAGGTGTTTATGTATATGAAACAACAAAGAACGGCCCTGCAGACAAGGCAGGAATCCAGTCTGGTGACATTATTAGAAAATTTGATGGTCAGGAAGTAGATTCAATGGAATCACTTCAGAGCATTATTCAATACTACCAGCCGGGAGAAAAGATTAAAGTTACTATTGCCTACGCAAGTGGAAGAACTTACAAGGAAAAAGAAGTTACAGTAACACTTGGAAAGAAAAGTGATGTAACAAATTCAGAAACTCAGGCAGAGCAGTAAATTACAATGAGAAATCACAAATTTACAATTTCTTATTAGAATTTAATTGAAACTTGCATCTTGAGTGAGAGTTAGTAATAGAATTCATTATTTAAATATATCATATGTGGAAAAAGATTAAGTTGGTTCAGAAAAAATGAATAACTTAGTCTTTTTCTGTATTAAAAAATGTGATAAACTCCATAGGTGAAAAAGACAAAAAGAGAGGTACTTATATGAGCGATAAGGATTTAGATAAAGAACTTGAAAAAAATGAAAATGAAATTAATGAATCACAGGATAAGGATGCTGATAAAAAAGTAACTGAACAACAGAGCAGTGATAATAATTCTCAAAGTGAAGACAACAAGGAAGATGAATATGAAAAAATTTGTTATGTATGTAGAAGACCTGAAAGCAAAGCAGGTAAAATGATAGATATGCCGGGAGGCATTTGTGTATGTGCAGACTGCCTTCAGAAAAGTTTTGACAGTTTTCAGAATATGGGAATGGGAATGAATGTAAAAATTAGCGATGAAGATTTGAAGAATCTTTTAAATATGCCGGGCATACACATGATGAACCCTGAGGATTTTAAAAGGGAAATTCCTAATAAACAGAAGTTAAAGAAAAAGAAAAAAAGCGAAGAAAGCAAACCGATATTTGATATAAATAAAATTCCTGCACCTCATATTATAAAAGAAAAACTGGATGATTATGTAATTGGTCAGGACTATGCAAAGAAAGTAATGTCTGTTGCAGTATACAACCACTACAAGAGAGTTGCAACAAACACAATGGACGAAATCGAAATTGAAAAATCTAATATGTTAATGATTGGACCTACAGGTTGTGGTAAAACATATTTAGTTAAAACTTTAGCAAAATTATTGGATGTGCCACTAGCCATAACAGACGCCACATCTCTTACAGAGGCCGGATACATTGGCGATGATATAGAAAGTGTTATATCAAAACTTCTTGCAGCAGCAGATAACGATGTGGAAAGAGCAGAAACAGGTATTGTTTTCATTGATGAAATTGATAAGATTGCCAAGAAAGATTCAGCCAGAAGTCGTGATGTAAGTGGTGAGTCTGTACAGCAGGGAATGTTGAAACTTTTAGAAGGTAGCGAAGTGGAAGTACCTGTTGGTGCAACAAGCAAAAATGCAATGGTGCCACTTGCAACAGTTAATACAAAAAACATTCTGTTTATATGTGGCGGTGCTTTCCCTGATTTGGAGGGTATTATTAAAGAACGTTTGAACAAACAATCAGCAATTGGTTTCTTAGGTGACTTAAGTGACAAATACGACAATGATAAGTCTGTAATGAAAAAAGTAACAGGAGAAGATTTAAGAAAATTTGGTATGATACCGGAATTCCTTGGAAGACTTCCGATTGTATTTACTTTAGATGGATTAAGCGAGGAAATGCTTGTAAAGATTCTTACAGATCCAAAGAATGCCATTATTAAACAGTATCAAAAACTCCTTGAACTTGATGAAGTAAAACTTGAATTTACAGAAGGAGCACTTAAAACAATTGCGAAAAAGGCAATTGAAAAAGACACAGGTGCAAGAGCATTAAGATCTATTATTGAAGAATTTATGTTGGATATAATGTACGAAATTCCAAAGGATCCACACATTGGAACAGTTACAGTAACAGAGGAATATATTAACAGAACAGGCGGACCTAAAATTGGAATGCGTGGACAGGATTTAATAGAATAAAAAAATAAGGAGGCTGTCGCTTAGCGGCAGTCTTTTATTGTGGAGACTTATTGGAACAAAAGAAAATAATAAAAAAATGGTATACATATATGGGAAAAAATGGTAATATTTAAGTATATTAAAAGTGAACGGAGAAATAGAAAATGGGATGTGAAAGGCTTGAATTTTATAATTAAAAAGTATATGTAATACTAAATTAACCTAACCACAGTCCCTTTATAAAGAGATTGTGGTTTTTTTGTAACGTAAGATTTTTAACCAATTATAGCAAATTTAAAATTTTACTAAAAAATTTACTAAACCTTTGCTAAAAAAACTCCCCAAAAAATTTTCGTTGCAATATTTTGGTCGTTATCTACGTTTAAAAAGTATAAACAAAAGGAGGTATTGTCATGAAGAATAAGAAATCAGCAAAACTATTAGCAACTATTAATGTTTTAGCAATGATAATCTGTACATTAAGTATTATAATTGCACCATTTACGGAAGTTAAAGGAAAAGGGGTGAAAAGAGTTAAAGAATTGACTAATATCGAAAACATAAAAGATGATACATTATATGATCAAATATATATTGATAAAGATTATGTTTATGATATTAGGACTAACTTAAATCAGGTAACTGTAAATTGTACAAAATCATTTGTTGTATCACAGGATAATCCTAAGTATAAGGCAATTGATGGGGTACTTTATTCAAAAGACGGAAAAAAACTATATTATCTTCCAAGTGAAAAAACAAACAGCTTTGTTGTGCCTAATGGTGTTGAAAGTATTGAATCAGATGCTATTTATAATTGCTCAACACTAACAAGTCTGGATTTGTCTGAAGTAAAATATATAGGATATAAAGCAATTACATATTGTAAAAAACTAAAAAATTTGAAAATGGATAATGTTAAAAAAGTTGACCGCCATGGAATTGAAAATACAGGGTTAAAAAAGATTGTTATTAAGCAAAAAGTAAAACTAGAGATTCATGCAATTCAATCCAACGTTTCAATTAAGCATAAAAAGAGTTTTACCCAGATAAAACCATATGTTTATAGTTGTTATAAATGGTATAAAATCAAGGCAGCTAAAGGATATGAAGTTAAAGTAATAATAAAAGACATGTCATGCCCAAAAGATAAAAGAACCGTAAAGGGAACAGTTAAATCTAATGAGTTTGATAATAAAATTGAAAGAAAAATGACAAAGCAATTGAAAGAGCTTCAATATAATTTTACTATCAACAAATTTGGAAAAATACATTTCTTTTCTGAATACGAAGAATATATCATAAAAACAAAAGTAAGAGCTTTTAAGTATAAGAAAAATAAGAAAATATATACAAATTGGAGCGATTATATGACATATGACACAGTTGATTCTGAATGGTGTTAGAAAGCAGGTGATAATATGAAAAAGATACTAAAAAGAACTGTAATATCGGTAATGGCTATGTGCATGATAAGTGGTAATGTTAATGTAGAGGCAGTACAGGAATATCAGGAGGATACAAAAGCTAGTATAGTACAGGACAGAGAAGGAGATTATAGTGAGCAGGAAATAGAAAAAATTAATGAAATGTCGGAAGATGAGGAATCGCCTTGCGAAACAGAAATTATAAGAACTAGTGATAATGGCAAAATTGCAACGCAGGCTACTAAATATACCACAAGGGTTCATTTTATTGCAAATGGTGGTCAAGAGATTATAGAAGATAATGAAAAGAAAATTGCAAGAGGAGATGCAATTTTAATTGAGAATAATGGTGAATATGCCTTGATAGATGCAGGTGTTGATTCCAAGTGTGAAAAATATTTAGAGAGTCTAAGGAAAAAAAAGAGGCTTAAGTAAATTAAAGATTAAATACATGATATTAACACATCATCATAATGATCATTATAACGGATTAAATTCAATTATAGCCAATCCCAATATAGAGATACAGACATTTATAAGACAGAAAAATCACGATGACATAACTGCTAACAAAGGCTGTAATAAGAGTGGCTATAAAAGCTTAATAACCAAAATCAATAACTTAAATAAAGCAAAAACTAATTTTAAAAACTTAGAGTACATATATACATTGAATGCGAAGGATGCAAAGACTGAAACAAAAACGGTAAAGAAAAAAATAGGGGATGCAACATTGTATATTTACAGACCGTTTCGCTTGGCTAGTGATGCAGATGTTGCAAAAAAACAACCTAATCAGTACGAAAATAATCGTTCGATTATGTGTCGTTTGGAATGTGGAACAAGAAAATATTTATTTACCGGAGATGTTTATAACAAAATAATTAATAGAATAGTTTCGTATGTCAGTAAAGATGATGCTAAAAAGATGTTGAATACAAATGTTTTAAAACTGCAGCATCATGGAATAATTATTAATTATATAGAACACACAAAAGAAAATGCTAATCTTAAACCAAACAAAGAAACCAATGATATATATAAGAATAAATATAATGCATCCAGATATTACATTACAAATGCCAGAACAATGGATCAGCTTGAAGAACCGGAAAAGTTTAGAAATGATATGATTCGAAGTGTATTTGGTAATAGAAGTGACTTTTTACTTACAATTACTGCAAATAAAACCAAGATAGATGAATATTCTTATACTAATTAAAGGAAAGCAGGTGATAATATGAAAAAAATATTACAAAGTAGTTTTATAATGTTTATGGCAGTAGTAACTTCTTTGGTTATGAAACCAAATTTGGCAAATGCCTCTGAAAGAATCTATGATAGTGTGAATATTGAAAAAATTGACCAGTTGAATAATCCGGGAGATTACAGGGAAATAGTAATCGGAAAAAACTACACAGGAAGTCTGGAAAAGTTATTTCATGTTTTCATAAATAGCACAGAAAAAATCACAATAGATAAAGACAATCCTAAATATGCATCAGTTGATGGCGTTGTTTTTTCAAAAGACATGAAACAGATATTATATTACCCAAGGAAGAAAAATGTAGGAGGCAGCTACACAATACCGGAAACTGTTGAAAAAATAGGAAAGATGGCTTTTAAGGAAACTGCAATAAAAGAAGTGAAAATGGGGAATAAGATTAATACTATTTCTCAAAAGGCGTTTGACGGTAGTAGCATTTTAGAAGTTAAGATTCCGGATAAAGTTAAAACATTAGGGGCTGCGGCTTTTTCAAGCAGCAAAATAACGAACATAGACCTTAATAATGTAAAAAAAATAAAATCAAGATGCTTTAATTATTGTAATGGACTAAAAACAATAGATTTAAAAAATGTTGAGAGTATTGGAAAAAGTGCTTTTTATTCATGCAAAAACTTAAAAACGGTAACAGGAAAAAAATTAAAAAAGATTAGTCGTTTTGCATTTTGGGGAAAAACTAATTTAAAAAAGGTGTACTTAACAAATGGAATCAAAATAGGTGCGGATACATTTGACTGTATGCCAACATTTGACTATGGTATTTCTTTCAAAAAAATAAAACCATATATGTTTACAGGATACATGTGGAATGAGGTTGCCAATGCAAAGGGATATCAGCTTAAAATAAAAATATTTGATAGCAAGAATAAGAAAAAAAACAAAACACTGATTGTTAATACAAAAAAGAGTTACATGCGGGCTTATGGAAAAACTCAAAAGAAAATGAATAAGATAGTTAAAAAGTGGAAGATAAAAAACGCAGATGCAAAATTTAGCTTTAGGGCATACACTAAAAAGAACAAAAAGAAAATTTATACAAAGTGGAGCAACGAAACAACGAACAGAAGGGAGGTTAGTGTAAAATTTTAGTTGGCAAAAAATAAATAAAAAAATGGGAAGTAGAAA
>ERZ773133.1911-NODE-1911-length-21104-cov-15.055442_pt1 | contig 21104 bp, 15 predicted proteins | sample MGYA00580861_ERZ773133 | MGnify/ENA primary metagenome ERZ773133 (study PRJEB29015, sample SAMEA2737844) | human gut metagenome | biome: human gut; feature: human-associated habitat; material: faeces | place: China | collected 2012 ...
CGTTGTTCACTGGCGTCCATAAGAGGATTTGAACCTCCGACCCCACGCTTAGGAGGCGGAAGCTCGATAGATACAGCCAGCAGGTGGCAAAATCCCGTTGGGAAATAGCGATACATGCATTATCTGAGTCATTCTAATCAATAAGTAGAAATCAATAAGGGATCACTCCCTTTTTATAATAGAAAGTTAAGTGCGCAAAGGAGAAACAGAATAATATGAATGACAGATTTACCCCATCAATCAACGACTTGTCTGGTGCGTTGACACTTCCATTGATTAGCAGGCTATTTGCAGAATATCAAAGCATTGAAAAGATGGATGTCCTGCTGCAAATGTTGACAGTATTATTTCGCTGCGACCATACCGCTCAAGCATTTGATATAATCTGCGCGCTCTTTCAAATATCTGGATTAACTCTGCCGCAAGAGTTTTACAGCGGCATAAAGACTGACTTGGATAAGCATAAGTTTGTGGGAGAGTTTCTAACCGATTTTCAAGAGATACTGGATGAGCTGCATATTTGATTTTTAGAAATGCGACTTTCTGAAAAATGCAACAGTCCAATATCGCGCATATTCGCTCGCCGTATATGGCAAGATAATGATTTGGGAGAAGGTGAAGTGAAATGAAAGCAGCAGTACTATTTTGCCACACAGATGAACAGGAACCCAATGCAGCAGTCGAACGAGAATTGGGCAGGCAATACACACAATTATCTCAATACGCGAATGCGTATGGTTTTGAACTGGAGCAAGTCTTTTTCCACGTTGGGCAATTGGATTATGAACATCCCGATGATGTACTTTTGCGATTTTTGCGTGGATTGCAAAATAGCAGATCGAACATTGTTATCGCAGAAACGCGAGACTACTTCCCAGAGAGTCAAATGAGGTTTATTCCTCCGATACATGCGTGTTTTTTGAAGGAACATATTCAACAAATGAAGATAGGCAGCAGGCAGCACCCATTGCCTGCTGAAAAGAAAACTTTATCCGGAAAACCATATCTATACAACAAAGAGAAAAACCGTTGAAATTTGATGAGTCTTGACGGATAATGAAGGCATCCCATAAAAGGATGTGACAGCTATGGTTGCGAAAGTAACACATTATCTTCAAGAGGTTTTGGCTCCAACATTGGATCATTTTCGTGTGCCGGCAACGTACGCGAGTCAGATTATAGATACGGTTGAGCTGCAAATGATATCATTTCTGCGGCATTGGGATGACCTTGCCTTTCGGAGAACATTATTGCTCTTAGGTTCAGAAGAAGGTCCTTTTTACGAGCCTGCCGGAAAAGCTGATGTGAAATGTTTTATAGTTGTAACGCTCCGAAATAGCCCGATTGAAACAATCCAGAGCGACAATTATGCTTGTGCGGGAATGCAGAACAGCCTCTCCAGTCAGGATGTGAAGGAAATTACCAGCGGAGCGATCCGCTTTTTCAATCCCCTGGATTTTTCCTCCATGTGCTTACAGGCAAAGAACTGTTCGGGATATGATTACTATCAAGAAATCGCGGAACGCCATCCTGCCGCGTGGGCGGCTCTGCGGGCATTAGGGACAACTTCGGCTAAAATTATTGATTATCCAAAAGTTCAATATGATACTCCTTTTTCAATCGAAGCCTGCGGTGAGATTCAAACCGACTGTGCGGATGAACTTCAACAAAAGAGGCTTATCCCCAAAGTAGTATTCGACGGATACTCTGAGATGTGGGACCCCCAACTGCTTGAGGTATTGCGAAGCCTTTCTCCTTCGTCCAGAAGTATTTTTGTCGTAGAATCCTTGAAGTCTGCCACTAGAAATTTCGAAAAGCTGCTAGATATTCTGGAATTCTTGCTGACGCATGACCTGAAATTCGCTTCAACGAACTTCTACATAGAGAATGGACATGTTGAACGCAGAATAAAGCCTTTGCGTGCTGGACATACATCAAAAGAGATCCAGAAAAATCTTTCTCAGACGGCAGGGTTAGGATACCGACATGCTGCTGCATTGAATCAACTCTGAGCTAAATTGATAGGAAAAGCACAGCCGCTTCGTAAACTCAACGAGGTGGCTGTGCTTTTTCATCAGGCAATTACATAGCTTTTGGTAAGGGAGGTGTGCCATGAAAGCACAGGAACTGGTAATCAGCTGTTTTTACGATAATGATGGGGAATCCATTCAGGACTTGCTATATTCATCCTTCGCTGGCTTCCTCAAGCGGGAGCTTGGAAAATTTGCGCCCGCACAGGAGCATCCTGTATGATAGACGGGATGAATGGCCGCTTATCTCAGAAGGTTAGAGTATGTATCAAGAGATAAGCAACCCCATGGATTATCATGTGGCACTATACATCAGACTGTCAAAGGAGGATGAGAGCGAAGGGCCATCGCAGAGCGTGACCAATCAGAAGTCCCTTTTAGATGAATTTGTCCAAAAGCACCGTTTACAAGTTTATGACACCTACATTGACGATGGCTGGAGCGGTACCAACTTTGACCGCCCGGATTTTCAGCGAATGATCGACGATATCGAGGCCAAGAAGGTCAACATGGTCATTACCAAGGACCTGAGCCGACTGGGCCGTGACTACATCATGACCGGCCACTATATGGAGCGGTACTTCCCAGAAAAGCGGGTGCGATACATTTCCCTGCTGGACGGTATCGACACCGGCGTGGAGTCCAGCGCCAATGATATTACGCCCTTCCGCGCCATTATGAACGACATGTATGCCAAGGACATTTCCAAGAAGATCAAGTCCGTCAAGCGGGATAAGCAGCGCAAGGGGCAGTTTATCGGCGGCAAACCGGTATATGGCTACAAAATGCACCCGACCGAAAAGAACAAGATCATCATTGATGAGGAGGTTGCGCCCATAGTGCGGCGGATCTTTGCCATGGCGCTGGACGGCGTTAGCTGCCGCCAAATTGCCGCTATGCTGAACGAGGAGGGCGTCCCTACACCGGCCACCTACTGTGGCTGGAACATGGGTCGCAAAGGACCCTATGCGGGGCTTTGGAGCAGCGAACGTATTTCCGATATGCTGCAAAATGAGACCTACATCGGCAATATGGTGCAGGGGCGGCAAGTGAAGATCAGCTACAAGTCTAAGAAGTGTTTGCATCAGGATCGTAATAATTGGGTTGTGGTTGAAGATACCCATGAGCCGCTGATTGACGCCGAGAGCTTCCGCAAGGTGCGGATGCTGGTGAACAGCCGCAAACGCACCCGAAGCCGTACCTACGATTTCCTGTTGAAGGGCTTGATTTTCTGCCACGAATGCGGTTATCCCTTGGGCGTGCTGAATCGCCCCAACGCCAAGGGAGAAGAAACACTGTATTTCGTCTGCCGTACCTATCAGCGTTTTACCAAGAACAGTGCCTGCACCACACATTATATCAAGGAAAAAACGGTAACGGATGCAGTGATTGCCAAGGTTCGAGGGGTCTGCGAAGGCTATTTGACCGCGGAAGCATTGCTTCCCGCTGCGGAAAAGGCGGTGAAGGAGGCGTCACAGGAGAGCAAGACGGCGGCGGAGATCAGCGCTCTGCAAAATAAGAGTGCCAACCTTACAGAGCACCTTGACCGAATGTACACCGACCGTCTTTCCGGTTTGTTGCCGGAGGAGGACTTTCAGCGTATCTTCACCCGTATCAAGGACGAACGGGCGCAACTGGAAGAACGAATCAAGGAGCTTCAACAGCAGCAAAAGAACCCTATCAGCCAAACAGAGCGAGCAAAAGACTTGGTGCAAAGATACCTTGATACCGCCTGTGCCAACCGGGAACTACTGGTGAGCCTGATCGAGCGGATCGAGCTAACGGCGGACAGGGAGATCATTGTCAAGTTTCGATTTGCAGAACTTCAGCAGGCGGGATAAATCTAGCCATATCAGTGGTTTGCGCCGTTATGAGCGGCGCGATTTTCAAGACGAAATCACTTACAATTACGGATGCGCTATGTATCCCGCATCGAAAAGCGCGCGCTGCAAAAGCTGGAGGAAGCCCTCGGCGAACGGGAATAAAAACGCGGGGCGCATTAGCGCCCCGCGCTCCGCTCCGGGAAGACCTGCCAAGAAAAGTCAAGTAGAAATTTCAAGGTAATGCGGTGTGCAAAAAGGCCGCACCAAACCAAGCCGCTTTGCGTCTCAAATTGAAACGGCGGCCAGCCAATGCCTTTATGGCGAGATCAGGCGGTGTGTTCCAACGACTCCAAATAGGCTTTTACAGTGGCGTAGTAGATCCGCAGAAACTTGTTGGCAGAGGCCATCATGTAGACGCGGTAGGGCTTACCCTCGGCGCATTTCTTGTCCATGAACTGGTAGACCGGTTCATCCAGAGGAGCGTTCTGCAAATAGACACTCATGACAAGGAACAGCGTTCGCCGCAGAGACGACGCGCCAACTTTGCTCATGCTCTTGTGCCTGCCAGTTACATCGCCAGAATCATTCGGCGGAGCATCAAGACCGGCATAGGCCACCAATGCTTTCTTGGAGTAAAAGCGGCGTACATCGCCAATTTCGGCTATGAGCTGCGGGCCGAGCGTCGGCCCCACGCCAAACATACCCATGACGACAGGATATTCTGGCAGTTGCTCGGCTAAGGTGAGCATTTCGCGTTTGAGAGCGGTAAGGGCAGCAGAGGTTGCCTTGAGCTGCGCAGCAGCCTGTTCCACAAGCAGCTTTGTTGTCTCGGACTTTGGCATGACACCAATGTGCCCGCTTGCCTCGGCGTGAATGGTATGAGCTTTTTCCTCGCTGAAATTGTAACCGTGTTTTCCGCACCAACACTGGTATTTGTTTGTGAATGCCTTTTCAGATTTCTCACTGACGCAGCGGCAATGCCAAAACTCTGCTACAAAGTCCACCCACTTCTCGCTTCCGTCCCCGCGGATTGGGCTTGAAAACAGGCGGTTGACGTTTGGAAACACCGCATCCAGCAACGAGATCAGGTTGTTCTTCAAAACCGTCTGCACCTTGGAATACTGCCGGTACTGGCGGTAGCAGTTCTTCAGCAGCCGGGTATCTTCCTCTGGAACGTACCTCGGCAAAGTGAGCCAGCGGTCAAGACCGTAATTTGCCAGCTTGACAGAATCTTTTTTGTCGGTCTTGACCCGCCTCAAATCGTTGTTCCCGTAGCCATGCACCAGCTTTGCATTGACGACGGAAACATACAGTCCTGCGTCGTGGAGCAGCTTTGCAACCGGCGTATGGTAGTTTCCTGTGGCCTCCATGACCACACGAGTCTCACCGTCCAGGCTTTTGAGCTGCCTTGCCAGTTCGCTCAGTTCACTGTCGGTGTGACGGACTTCAAAGGGTGAGATAACGACCTCCCCAAAGGGACGCATGACGGCAACCGTGCTTCTGCCTTTGGAAATGTCAATGCCAACAGAGTTCATTTGTATTCCTCCAATTTGTGAATCGCAACCGGAATCCATCTTTTTTCTCATTGCCGATTCAATCTATTGGGTGACGCGAACTCCAAGGCTCAACCTGCTCAAATCGAACGCTGCAATAAGGGGATGGCTGACAGTCTTTTTAGCGGACATGGAAGCCCAAGAAAGGAATCGTCAGCCAGTTGCTCCCATTATTGTAGCTTAGGCATGAGTTGGAAAGGAAGCCGGACTGGCTGTCCGACTTTCCTGTCCAAATTTATTGTAATAGGAGCGATAAAGAGAGAGAGGGATGAACATATTATTCAATCGTGCCGCCGCCAAGCACGGTGTCGCCGTCGTACAGCACGACGGCCTGGCCCGGCGTGATGGCGCGCTGCGGCTCATCAAAGACGAGGTGCACGTGCCCGTCCTCGAGCACCGCGACCGTCGCCGTCTGCTCGCGCTGGTGGTAGCGCACGCGCGCGGTCGCGCGCAGCTCGCGCGGTGGGACGTCGTAGGCGATCCAGTTGAAGTCATTTGCCGTCAGCTCACGAGAAAAAAGCGCGTCGTTGCCGCTCAGCACCACGCGGTTTTCTGCCGCATCGATGCGCTTGACATACAGCGGCGCGTCCGCCGCGATGCCGAGGCCCTTGCGCTGGCCGACGGTGTAGTGCACGATGCCCTTGTGCCGGCCGAGCACACGGCCGCTTTCATCGACAAAGTCGCCCGCGGGGCAGTCGCGGCCCGTGTAGCGCGCGATAAAGCCAGCGTAGTCGCCGTCCGGCACGAAGCAGATGTCCTGACTGTCCGGCTTGTCGGCGTTGTAGAAGCCCTGTTCCTCCGCGATGCGGCGCGTCTCGCTCTTGTGCATCGCGCCGAGCGGCAGGCGCGTGTGCGCCAGCTGATCCTGCGTGAGCGAGTAGAGCACGTAGCTCTGGTCCTTGCTCTCATCGAGCGATTTTTTGAGCAGCCACCGCCCGTTTTCCTGCTCGATGCGCGCGTAGTGGCCGGTCACAATGGCATCGCAGCCTAAAATGCGGGCGTGCTTGTAGAGCCGCTCGAACTTCAGGTAGCGGTTGCAGTCGATGCAGGGGTTCGGCGTCGCGCCGCGCTCGTAGGACGAGATGAAGCGGTCGATGACCTGCCCTTTGAAGTCGTCTGAAAAGTTGAAGACATAATAGGGGATGCCGAGGCGCAGCGCGACGAGCCGCGCGTCCTCCACATCCTCAAGCGAGCAGCAGGTTTTCGTAGCCTTTACGCCGATGTCCTCGTTATGAAAGAGCTTCATCGTCGCGCCGATGCACTGGCAGCCCTGCTCCTTCATCAAAAATGCGGCGACGCTCGAGTCCACCCCGCCGCTCATTGCAATGAGTACCTTGTCCATCACACCATGCGGCACTCTTCGCACGCTTCTTCGTCGGGGAAGGCACTGTGATCGTAGGCGATACCGTTTCTGTCATAATAATCCTTGATGGCAGACTTGAACGCTTCCTCGGCCAGCACCGAGCAGTGCAGTTTGTAGGCGGGCAGGCCGCCGAGCGCGTCGACCACGTCCTTGTTTGTGATCTTGAGCGCATCGTCGATCGTCTTACCCTTAATCATCTCGGTTGCAATGGAACTCGACGCGATCGCGCTGCCGCAGCCGAAGGTTTCAAATTTTACGTCGTCGATCTTGTCTCCGTTGATCTTGAGATATATCTTCATGATATCGCCGCACTTGGCGTTGCCGACCTGACCGACGCCGTCTGCATTTTCAATCTCACCGACGTTGCGCGGGTGCATGAAATGGTCCATCACCGTTTCTGTATAGAGAGCCATAGAATTTTTCCTCCTTGGTGTGCTTTTATAAAATGAACTGCTTTTTGCCGCTGACGAGGTCCTTCCACAGCGGGGACATGCCGCGTAAGTATTCCACGACCTCGGGCACGGCATCGAGGATGCGGTCGATTTCCTCGTCGGTGTTCCACTCGCACAGACTCAGGCGCAGCGAGCCGTGCGCCACGTCATGTGGGCGGCCGATGGCCAGCAGCACATGGCTTGGGTCGAGCGAGCCGGACGTGCAGGCGCTGCCGGACGACGCGCAGATGCCCTTTGCGTCGAGCAGAAGCAGCAGGCTCTCGCCCTCGATGCCCTCGAAGCAGAAACTCACATTGCCGGGCAGACGGTTCACAGGATCGCCGTTGAGTGCGCTGTGCGGGATCTTGGAAAGGCCTTCGATCAGGCGGTCGCGCAGGGCGCTGACCTTTTTTGCGTTCTCGTCGAGGTGCGCGCAGGCGTCTTCGAGTGCCGCGGCCATACCCATGATGGCGGGAATATTCTCCGTGCCGGCGCGCTTGCCGCGCTCCTGTGCGCCGCCCTCGATGAGGTTTGTCAGAAAGATGCCCTGACGGGCGTACAGCACGCCGATGCCCTTCGGGCCGTGGAACTTGTGCGCAGAGAGGGACAGCAGGTCGATGTTCTGCGCCTTGACGTCGATGGGCAGATGACCGGCCGCCTGCACGGCGTCGGTGTGGAACAGCACGCCCGCCTCGCGGCAGACTGCGCCGATCTCGCTGATCGGCAGGATGGAGCCGATCTCGTTGTTGGCGTACATGACGGAAACCAGGCACGTATCCTCGCGGATGGCGCCTTTCACCTGCTGCGCCGTCACGGTGCCGATGGGGCCGACGGGGAGAAGCTCGACCTCGAAGCCCTCTTTTTCGAGCTTTTTCAGCGTGTGCAGCACGGCGTGATGCTCGAACGCGGTCGAAATGATGTGCTTTTTGCCCTTGCGCTCGCCGAGGCGCGCGGCGGAGAGGATGGCCTGATTGTCGGCCTCGCTGCCGCCGGAGGTGAAGTAGATCTCGCGCGGGGAGGCGTTCAGGCACTTGGCGATGCGGTCGCGCGCGCTGAGCAGCGCCTCGGCCGCCTGCTGGCCGATGGAGTGCAGGCTCGAGGGGTTGCCGTAGATTGTTTCCATATAGGGGAGCATGGCGTCGATCGCTGCGCGGCTCATCTGGGTCGTCGCGGCGTTATCCGCGTAAATTGTCGTCATTGTGATCTCCTTTGCTGCTAAATCCTATCTTTTGAGTATGTTAATATGATACACAGAACAGGCTGCTTTGTCAATGACTTTTAAGCTTCTCCCGTTTGACATCGGGCGTAAAAAAGGAAGAACCGCTCGCAAGAGCGGTTCTTCCTTTTACAATAGGGGGTGGAGGATTTTTGACTTACTTTTCCAGCTGCGTCCAGTCGCGGGTCTCGCGCAGCTCGGTCCACTTCTCATACTTGGAGTTCGTCTTGAACTTGTAGTAGTGGCTGTTCGTCGCTTCCTGAACGGCGAGGTAATACCAGGCGTTCGGGTTCGCGTTGTCCGTCCAGACCGTCATGTTCGGGAGAAGATCGTCCTCGGTCTCGGGCTGGCGGTTGAGGACGCGGTTGACGAGCGTCATGGTCTCGGCACGGGTGATGTCGCGCTGGGGACCAAACGTGCCGTCGGGATAGCCCGTGATCCAGCCGTTGTTGTAGGCGATGCTGATCTCGTCCTTGGCCCAGTGGGTCGCGATGTCGCTGAACTTCGCAGCGGTCTTGTCGCCGTCGTTGTCGAAGCGGGCGGCGATGGCGGCGAACTCAGCGCGGGTGATGGCGGCGTTCGGGCGGAACGTGCCGTCGGGGTAGCCCGTAATGATGCCCATGGAGCTGAGGGTCGAGACCGCGGTGTTGTACCAGGAGGTGGCGGCCACATCGGAGTAGCGGTTGATCTTGGTCAGGTTCTCGTCGCGGACGTCATCGGTCAGCAGGCGGAAGAAGATGGTCGCGACCTCGGCGCGGGTGATGTTGTTCTGCGGGCGGACCTCGCCGTTGCCGTAGCCGACGATATAGGCGAAGTGGTCGGTCGTGTTCAGACCGAGCGCGTCATCATCCTCGATCTTCACCGTGGGCGGAGCGGGCGGATAGTAGGGCGGATAGTAGGGAACGCCCTTGATGGTGAGCTTGCCGTCAGTGGCCTTGGTAATGATATATTCTTTGGCGCCAACGGTGGCAAGTTTATCAATAGGACTTTCATTGAACTTGACAGCGTAATCGCCAACGGCGGTGCCGCTACCACTGGCGCTGACATTATCGAAGTTTGCACCATCGGGAGCGCCGGTGTAGCCGGTGACCGTGTGTTTCATGCCGTCGTAGGTCACAGTGCCGCTGTTCGCGGTCAGCTCAACATTCTTGCGGTAGTAGAGGTTGATTACACACTCATCTGTTGTAATGCTGTACTTATTCTCCTGATTGGGCTTAATGGTGTAGCCGGAAATATCTGTTTTGATAATTATGGTATCACCATAGTTAGCCTCGCCCGTGGTGGGAGATTGAATTGGACTGTTGTTCCAGAGATAGTTGACGGTATACTTTAAGCCCGTGATCTTGGTGTAGTAAAGGTTGATGACATTCTCGTCGGCGGCGATGGTCAGAGTTTCCGGACTGGCGCTGTTATAGTTGTAGCCGTCAATGGAGATAGCTTCATTAGCACTCTTGATCTTATCGCCGAAGGGCTTATTGTTCACAGTCGTCGGGGCGTGCAGAACAGCGTTCGTGCCCTTTTCAAGGTAGTTGACGGTGTAGCTGTACTTGTTGGTGGTTTCCGTGTAGGTGGCGGTGTAGATGGCGTCGCCGGTTACCTCAGAGACCTCGGGCGTCCAGCCGGTGAAGGTGTAGGTGTACTGTTCGGTGGCGGGCTTGGTCGGATTGTTGCCATCATACTTGGGCATGGTGCCGTAGGGGACTTTCTCGTCCTTCTCAAGCACGGTGCCATCCCAGTTCTTCCACGTGACGGTGTACTCGTTGGTGGAAGCCGTGTAGGTGGCGGTGTAGATGGCGTCGCCGGTTACCTCAGAGACCTCGGGCGTCCAGCCGGTGAAGGTGTAGGTGTACTGTTCGGTGGCGGGCTTGGTCGGATTGTTGCCATCATACTTGGGCATGGTGCCGTAGGGGACTTTCTCGTCCTTCTCAAGCACGGTGCCATCCCAGTTCTTCCACGTGACCGTGTACTCGTTGGCATAATACAGATCCAGCGTATATGCCTTTGCATCCATCAGGAGAGCAGAAGAATCTTCTTGCGTTACGCCATCCAGCTTAGCTTCAACAAGCGGCGCGTTATTATAAGAATCGGACGACCAGCTGAGGTCGTAGCCACCCTCGGGCAGCAGCTGAACAGGGCCAGTAACAGTTTCTTTCAGCTCACCGTTTACATATCGATTGGTAGTGACCTGATAAGCGGAAAGGGTTACATAGGGGGCGGGAACCGACAGCGTAGTTTCGCCGCAGTGCAGCATAGTTTCGCCGTTGAGGTTATATTGATTTCTGCCGACGCAAAGGTTGGGGGTCACAGTGTAGGTCAGCGTCTGTGTCTCGTTCTGCTGCGGCTTGGCGAGATTCCAGGTAATGCCGCCGTTGGTTTCCGTGGCGGTGCCGCTTCCGGCAGTCGTAGAAGCCGTGCCGGGGCGAAGAGAAACATCTGTGCCCATGGTATCGGTGACATAAACGCCCTTGATCTCTTCGGTGATCTGCGCGAAGATGCTATCCAGAGTGGCTGCATTGCCAGCCGTGGAATACTTACTCGGATCAGAGGCGATATCCTTTAAGATGGGGACATCCGCAGCAAAACCGATGGTATAGGCGGTTGCACCCTTGCCCTTGATTTCTGTTGCAGCATTGCGGATTCTTTCTTCAGCGGAGGTGTAATTGAAGAAACCCAACTCGCCCTCATCATCAAAGTCACCGTCTGCCAGCATGAGGAAGACTTTTTCGGTTGTGGAATCAGAGGTGAACTGACTTGCGGCAACATTCAGGCCGGGAACCATATAGGTGCCGCCATTCGGAGTCAGGCTGCTCAGGGTGCTGGCAACAAAATTAACGTCGTCTTGGTTAGCAATGGGCTTCTGCTGTATAACGGCAGCAGCGTCATAGACATCGGCAAACTTGACCACAGAGAGGTTGAAGGCAACGCCCTTTTTCTGCAGTTCGGAGACCATGTTGTTGATGGCGTTTCTGGCAGTGTCGATGCGAGAGGTTGCCATACCGTTCTCTACAGCTGTGCAGCCGATCCCATAGATGAGGCTATTGTAATGCTCATGGTCAGAATAACTGGGATCGTCGACTTTACCGCCCCACCCAGCTTCCATGGGGCAATATACCATAGAGCCGGAAAGGTCAAGCAGGATGACCAGCTCCAGCGGCTTTGTTGCCGGGGGTTTCAGCGGGGTCACGCTCAAGGTGATGTTGTAGGAGCCATCTTCATTGGGGGTTGCGCGCTTGGTCATGGAGAAGTCGCCATTGTTGACGGTTTGCTCCATCTGGCTTTCTGTTTCGCCGGCCTCATCCGCCAGCACGTTCAGCGGCAGCATCGACAGGGCCATGATGAGGACCAGGACCCAGGTGAGAAGGCGCTTGCCAACTTTCTTCTCTGACATAAAAAAATCCTCCTTCTTCTGCCTGTACGGCGCGAAGAAGGGGGGAGATGATCTGCATTTGGCAACCGGCTGCCGTGCGGCGCGAGCGCCGTTTAGGTCCGTGGCTTTGCGACACAGGCTTTCGCCTGCTGTGCCTTTTTCTGTACAGTTGCTCTTCTGCGAGCCGCACAGATATTTGTGTTTGCCAATATTTTATGTTCACAGTATACCAGATTTGCCCAAAAACGCAAGACGATTTTCAAAAAATATATAAGATATTAACAGAACTAATAATGTGCAGAAAAAAACGGCGGCAGGAAATACCTGCCGCCGTACTTCGACGAATTGTGAGGTCTTACGCCACCGCGGACACGGCGAGCGTGTCGCTCTGCTGGGTGTAGGTCAGGGGGGAGACGCAGCCGGCGAAGGTGGTCTCGTTGATGACGCGCTTGGTGACGGCGTAGGTCATGTCGATCTGGTACCAGTTGCCGCTGACGTTGACCTTGTTCCAGGCGTGGTAACTGCTGCCGGCGTAGCCCTTGGTGAGGGTGCAGGGGATGTTCTGGCTGCGGCACATGGCGGCGAAGAGGGACGCGAGGTCGTAGCAGATGCCCTTGTCGCTGTTCAGGGTGGCGGCGGTGTCGGGGATGTACTTGCTGACCTTGCCGGAGGTGATGTCGCTCGCGAGCCTGGTGTCGTAGGTGTAGTGACCGGCGATGTAGTTGTAGATCGCGGTGACCTTGTCCATATCGTTCTTAGCGTCTTTGCAGAGCGCGGCGGCCTTCTTGCACACATCGTCGCTGGAGGTGAACTGCACGTCGGTCGTGGCGATGAGGTAAGGGGCGTAGGCGTTTTCGATCTTGGCGTTGACGCGCTTGCTGGTCACGATGCGATAGGTCGTGCCGGAGATGTTCTCGCAGAGGGAGATGGTGTAGGTGCCGTCGCCCTGCTCGAGGGAGAAGACGGCGTCCTTGCCGCTCGGGCAGTTTTTGTAAGACGTCTTTTCGTTACCGTACTGGATGCCGACCTTCAATTTGGCATTGGAGGTGTAGTTGACGGTGACGAAACCATACTTGGCATTCGTGGTGTCAATGGTGGTGCCATTGGCAGCGCTGGCGTTCACAACCGTGAACATGGACATGACAATAAGCACTGCGAGCATAGCGCAGGCATGACGAAACAGCCGTTTCATACGGCGATCTCCTTTCGGTAACTGGCTGCCAGCCCTGTTCCCAGGGGTAAGGCCCTATAGCTTTGCGTCGCCGGTTTTCACCGGGTTTGCTATTATCGTTTGAGATGCGGTCGAAGCGGCTGCACCTACTCTTTTTTACGGCTCACACTATATACGCGTTCTTAACGTTTGTCAACAGATCATTTGCGCTTTTTCGACAAAAAAACAGACAAAAAAGAGCACGGAAACCGCGCTCTTTTTGATGTTTTTGCAATTTTCGGGCAAAATCAAACGCTGAGCCAGTCGTCGAGGATAAGACCCTCGTTGTGCTTGGTGAGAAAGCCCACGCTCCACTCGCCGCCGAAGGCGATGAGCTTGCGGCCCTTGAAGTCCTCGAGCACGCGGGAGCCCGAGCAGAGCATCAGGTCCTTCACGTCGCATGGGCACTCGCGGATCAGGCGCAGGTGCTCGTAGGGGAGGCCGCTCATGCGCAGGTCCACGCCGTACTCGTTCTTCATGCGGTATTCGAACACGTCGAACTGCAGCGTGCCGACCACGCCGACGACCACGTCCTCAAAGCCGCTGTCGGGGATTTTGAAGATCTGGATGGCGCCCTCCTGCGCGATCTGCTCCACGCCCTTGACGAACTGCTTGCGCTTCATCGTGTCCTTGGGCGAGACGAGCATGAAATGCTCGGGCTCGAAGGTCGGGATGCCGGAGAAGCGGAACTTTTTGCCGGGCGTCGTGATCGTGTCGCCGATCGAGAAGATGCCGGGATCGAACACGCCGATGATGTCGCCCGCGTAGGCCTCGTCGACGATCTCGCGCTCGGCGGCCATCATCGTCTGCGGCTGAGAAAGGCGCATCTTGCGGCCGGACTGGACGTGGAAATACTCGGTGTCACGCTCGAACTTGCCCGAGCAGATGCGCATGAACGCCAGACGATCGCGGTGAGCCTTGTTCATATTGGCCTGGATCTTGAAGACGAAAGCCGAGAATTCGGGGGAGTAGACGTCCACCTCGCCCGCGTCGCTCACGCGCGGAAGCGGCGGCGTGGTCATCTCTAAAAACGCGTTCAAAAACGGCTCGACGCCGAAGTTCGTGAGCGCGCTGCCGAAGAACACGGGGGAGAGCTTGCCGCAGCGCACGGCGTCCAGGTCAAAGTCGCGGCCCGCGCCGAGCAGCTCGACCTCGTCGGCGAGCGTGTCGCGGCGGGTCTGACCGATCAGGTCGACGAGCGCGGGATCGTCGAGCTCGATTTCCGTGATGCCCGCCTTTTTGGCGTGACCCGCATCGGTGAAGTGCAGGATGCAGCGCTTATCGCGGTCGTACACGCCGGCAAACTCCTTGCCGCAGCCGATCGGCCAGTTGACGGGATAGGTGTCGATGCCGAGCTCGCGCTCGACCTCCTCGCAGAGCTCGAGCGGGTCGCGCGTCTCGCGGTCCATCTTATTGATAAAGGTAAAGATGGGGATGTTGCGCAGAGCACAGACCTTGAAGAGCTTGCGCGTCTGCGGCTCGACGCCCTTTGCGCCGTCAATGACCATGACGGCGCTGTCCGCGGCCATCAGTGTGCGGTACGTGTCCTCGGAGAAGTCCTGATGTCCCGGCGTGTCGAGGATGTTGATGCAGTAGCCGCCGTGCTGGAACTGCATGACTGACGACGTGACGGAAATGCCGCGCTGCTTTTCGATTTCCATCCAGTCGGACTTCGCCGCGCGCTCGCGCTTGCCCTTGACCTCGCCCGCCTGGGCGATCGCCCCGCCGTAAAGCAGGAACTTTTCCGTCAGCGTGGTTTTACCGGCGTCCGGATGCGAAATGATCGCAAACGTCCGGCGGCGGGAGATCTCTTCCTGTAAAGTGGCCATGACTGCCTCCTGAAAAATACGATTTACCGGGCAAGTGTATCACAGCCCCCCGCATTTTGCAACAGAATCCTAAAATCTATGCTTGACAAAGCGAAAAATGTCTGGTATAGTACATCTTGTTCCGCGGGCGTAGCTCATCTGGTAGAGCGCCACCTTGCCAAGGTGGAGGTAGCGAGTTCGAGCCTCGTCGCCCGCTCCAAAAAAGAGGTCACAACGTAAGTTGTGACCTCTTTTTTGGATTCCGGCAGGAAATTAAAATGCTCGGGCGAAGTGAATTCGCCCTCCGCCAAGGCTTTGCTGCGCAAAACGCTTGTACGGCGCAAAAGCGCCGATTTTTTGGCTCCAGCGGGCAGAGGGGCGAACAGGGCGCGAGCGAAGCGAGAAAACGCCCCAGTGGGGCGTTTGTCGCCCGCTGTGCGTGTCGCGACACGGCAGTGCTGCGAGCGAGCCTCGTCGCCCGCTCCAAAAAAGAGGTCACAACGTAAGTTGTGACCTCTTTTTTGGATTCCGGCAGGAAATTGAAATGCTCGGGCGAAGTGAATTCGCCCTCCACCAAGGTTTTGCTGCGCAAAACGCTTGTACGGCGCAAAAGCGTTGTTTTTCGCTTCGGTAGGCCAAATAAATACGGGACATCCGAACTGGGTGTCCTGTTTTTTATAAGAACGTTCCCTGTCAATGATTGAAAACAGGTTTTTAATTTGCTATGATACCTTCACACTTTCCATAGGAGGATAATTTGTGAAAAAAAGATTTGCTATATGCAGCACAATAGTTTTGCTGCTGCTTTTGTCAGCCTGCGGCGCACCGCAGGCGTTGGACTTTTCCTACGCTCCGGAAGGAGAAGAACTTTCTTCTTTGATGGTGGAGACTTCACAAACTCACCGCGCAGAACTGGAGCACGTTCCCTCTGCGGCTGATTTTGCCGATGCGATTTCGGATGACCCCGCCTCGGCAGGGCTGCTGAGCGAGAGCGAGGTGGAGAGCCTTTTACGAGGTCATGCCGCGATGGAGACGGTGTCGAAGGAACAGGCGCAGTCTGATGTTTCCCTGCTGTTCCGCACGCTGCAAAGCGCTTACGGCGCTTACGAATACTTTGGGCAGGAAAAGTTTGACGCAGCGGAGGACGCTGTGACACAATGGCTTTCCTCACAGGATGATGAGATTAAAGTTTCTGCGCTGGGAGAAAAACTGCAGGAATCTCTCGCATTCATGCTTGCGCACGACGCGCATGCCATGATTTATGAACCGGCGGCGGAAGAGATCGAAGCGCAGGTGCGATATGAATACTTCTTTGCCGACGGCTTCTATTTTTCAAAGGATGTCAACGGCAGCTATTATATGGTGAATGACGGGGAGAGGTGGACATTGAGTAGCTTCTCCGATGAACATGTCAGCGTGCAGCCGACGCTTCTGCAAGACGGACGCATTGTTTATCAGCCGACGCTTTTTGCGCTGCGGAAGGACGCCGTGCAGAGCAGTGTCACACTGAAAAATTCTTCTGGAAAAGCGAAAATCTATCGCCTTGACTGGACGGAGAGTCAGCCGCTTGATGTTGACCTCGGCACGCTGGATTACCGCCTGATACAGGAAGACGGTCTTACCTATGTTTCCCTCCGCAGCTTTGTTTCCGGCACATATGATAATATGCTTGCACGCTATGCTCGGGAAGGGGCAAAAGCACGCGGGAGCAAAGCGGTGATCTATGACCTGCGCGGCAATGTTGGCGGCTCGGATAGTTGGCCGAGAAAGTGGATACAGAGTTTCCTCGGAACGCAGAACAGTATTGAGACCTCCATGCTGTATGCGCAGAAAAACAGCGCCCTTTTTGCTGCGGAAAACAGCGAGAGTCTGCTGCCGGAAGATGAGGGAACTTGCTTTGCCCGTGAAGTCCACGGGACCTGGTATGAAAATGATATTCCGATCATCGTGTTGGTTGACGATCATTGCGGCTCATCCGGCGAGGGCGCGGTACAGCTTTTGAAAACGCTTGACAATGTGCTCATTGTCGGCAGCAACACGGCGGGATACCAGCTCTGCGGAAATATCAGCACCTTTACATTGCCATATACCGGCATCGGTGTGCGCTTTGGGTCAACGCTTTTCCTCTATGGGGACGGAGAAAATGTCGATCACAGGGGCTATGCTCCGGATGTCTGGTGTGATCCGCAGGATGCGCTTGCTTCAGTGCTGGCACTGCTGAAAGAACAGGGGGTCGTCAGTGCAGATGCTTGCGAAACCGTGAGAGAAAAAATAGTGAAATGATGAATTTTTCGCTCATACAGGCAGAGCGGCAGCGGGTAATAGAAGCAACTCAAATCGTATAGCACCCACACTTGGCAGGCATTCGATTCCGCAGGCTGCACAGATCTTCAAACTGCAAACTGCCAATGTCGGGGGTCGAGGGGAACTCCCCTCGCGTTCGCTTGGGGGTACAAGGGGGCATTCTCTCACGCGAGAGAATGCCCCCTCTTTTTCTGCGTCCCTGCGCGGCCACAGGGGGAGAACCTCAGCGTCCCCCTTGCGCAGCAAGCCCCTTTCATGCTATGATATTTTCACAGAAAAAGAGAAAGTGAGGAGATCATCATGACTCTCGATGAAGCGATCAAGTCCCTGATGGCTTTGCAGGCCAAGCTCGCGGCCTACGGCCACGCCATGGGCCTGCTCTTTTACGACGGCGCGACCACCGCGCCCAAGGGCACGGCGGCGAACCGCGGCCAGACCATGAGTATTTTGAGCGAGGAGCACTACAAGCTTACGACTGGCGGGGAGACCGTCGCGCTGCTCGAATTCCTCGACGCGCACAAGTCTGAGCTCAACGAAAAGCAGCAGCGCATGGTGTTCCTGCTCATCAAGGACATCCGCAATATGCAGAAGATCCCGATGGACGAGTACGTCGCCTACCAGCAGCTGCTTGTCGAGGCCGACGACGTCTGGCACCGCGCGAAGGAGACGAGCGACTTTGCTCTCTTCGAGCCCGTGCTTGAGAAAATTTTCGAGACCAACATCCGCTTCGCACACTACTGCGCACCGGAAAAGGACCCCTATGACTACTGGCTCAGCGAGTATGAGGATGGGCTGACGATGGCGCAGTGCGACGAATTCTTTGCGACGCTGCGCGAGCACATCGTGCCGCTTCTCAAGAAGATCAAGGAAAAGCCGCAGGTCGACGATGCGATGCTGCACGGCAGTTTCCCAGAAACGGCGCAGGACGCGCTCTCCCACTATCTCATGCGCACGATGGGGCTGGATCTCGATCATGTCGGCCTGTCCACGACCGAGCATCCGTTTACGACGTCGCTCGGTTCGCACTTTGACGAGCGCATCACGACGCACTATTTGGAGGAGAATTTTGCCTCCTCGATGTTCTCCGTTATCCACGAGGGCGGCCACGCGCTCTATGACACCGGCAGCGCGGATGATCTCGCCTATACGGTGCTCGACGGCGGTGTCTCCATGGGCATCCACGAGAGCCAGAGCCGTTTCTATGAAAATCTGCTCGGCCGCTCGCGCGCCTTCACGGGCTTCGTGTTCCCGAAGCTCTGCGAGTTGTTCCCCGAGCTGAGCGGCCACACGGCGGAGGAATTCTACCGCGCCATCAATAAGGCGGAGCCGTCCCTCATCCGCACCGAGGCCGACGAGGTCACCTACAGCCTGCACGTCATGGTGCGCTACGAGCTCGAAAAGCGCGTGATGCACGGCGAGCTCAAGGTACACGACCTGCCGGGCGAGTGGGACCGCCTTTACAAGGAATACCTCGGTGTCGACGTGCCGGACGACAAACACGGCGTGCTGCAGGACAGCCATTGGTCGGGCGGCAGCATCGGCTACTTCCCGTCCTACGCGCTCGGCAGCGCCTACGGCGCACAGCTGCTTCGCAAGATGAAAGAGACGGTCGATGTGGACGAGTGCCTCAAGACCGGCAATTTTGCGCCCATCAATGCGTGGAACCGCGAGCACATCTGGCAGTACGGCTGCCTCAAAAAGCCCGGCGCGCTCTTGGAGCAGGCGCTTGGCGAAAAGTTCGACCCGACGGTCTACACGCAGTACCTTGAGGAAAAGTACGGCGAAATTTACGGTTTGTAAGAGCGGAATAGCATCAAAAAGGCGGTATCCGACCGGATATCGCCTTTTTGTGCGTGAAACGTGGAAAGTCCATTGCATTGCAACCGCATTTCCGATACAATGGGCGGAGAGAGAAGCGGGTAACGAGCGGAGGAGAGACCGCACGCCCGCAATGAGAGATGGGAGAGCAAAAATGAATACTGCGCTGTATGAGACCTACGTTCAGATTTTGCATGAGGAGCTTGTACCCGCGATGGGCTGCACTGAGCCCATCGCCGTCGCCTACGCGGGCGCGCTTGCGCGCCAAACGCTCGGGGCACTTCCCGAGCGCATCGAGCTGACCGTGAGCGGCAATATCATCAAAAACGTCAAGAGCGTCATCGTGCCGCACACCGGCGGGCGAAAGGGCCTTCCCGTCGCGGTCGCGGCGGGTGTACGCGTCGGCGACGCCGACGCGCAGTTAGAGGTGCTGGCGAATGTGACGGAGGACCAGCTGCCGCTGCTGGACGAGTACCTTTCCGCGGCGGAGATCACGGTGAGCAAATCGCCGCTGCGCTGCCCATTCGACATTCAGGTGCGTGTTTTCGCAGGCGGGGACACGGCCTTCGTCCAGATCGTCGGCAGCCACACAAACGTCGTGCGCATCGAGAAAAACGGCGAAGTGCTGCTCAACAAGCCCTTTTCCGAGGAGGCGGCCCAGCCGCCCGAGAGCCGCAGGAGCCTGACGGTCGAGGACATTATCGCCTTTGCCGACGAGGTCGATTTAGACGACGTCCGCGCGCCCATCGCGCGCCAGATCGAATATAACACGGCCATCGCTGAGGCAGGATTGACAGGGCAGTACGGCGCGGCCATCGGAAAAATCTTGCTCGATTCCTATGGCGACAGCGTGCAGAACCGCGCCAAGGCCTGGGCTGCCGCGGGCTCGGACGCGCGCATGAACGGCTGCGAAAAGCCTGTCGTCATCAACTCTGGCAGCGGCAATCAGGGCATGACGGCTTCGCTGCCCGTCATTGTCTACGCGCGCGAGCTGAAAGCGAGCGAGGAGCAGCTCTACCGCGCGCTCGTCGTGTCGAATCTTGTCACCATCCATCTGAAAACGGGCATCGGCAGCCTCTCCGCTTACTGCGGCGCGACCAGCGCGGGCGCTGGTGCCGGCGCGGGTGTGTGCTACCTTTACGGTGGGCGCTATGATGAGATCGCCCACACGGTCGTCAACGCGCTCGCCATCAACTCCGGTATGCTCTGCGACGGGGCGAAGGCGAGCTGCGCGGCGAAGATCGCCTCGGCGGTCGAGGCGGGGCTGCTCGGCATGCAGATGTACCGGCACGACAGCCAGTTCTACGGCGGTGACGGCATCGTCGTCAAGGGCGTGGAGAACACCATCCGCGCCGTCAGCAGCATCGCGCGCGACGGCATGCGCGAGACCGACAACGAGATCATCCGCCTGATGATCGGGGAGGAAACTGTCAAATGAAGATACTTGTCACAGGCTTCACGCCGTTCGGCGGGGAGCAGATCAACCCCTCGTGGGAGGCGGCACGCCGGCTTCCCAACCGCATCGGGGGAGCAGAGCTCATCAAGCATGAAATTCCGACGGAGTTTGACGCCTCCGGTGCTGCGCTGCACAAGCTTTTGACGGAGCTGCGTCCCGACGCGGTGCTCTGCGTCGGCCAGTACGGCGGCGCAAATTGCATACGCGTCGAGCGCGTGGCCATCAACCTGCGCGACGCGCGTATCGCCGACAACGCGGGTAAGCAGCCGACGGACGAGCCGGTCGTGGCCGGAGGTCCGGACGCCTATTTTGCGACGATCCCGACGCGAGAGATCGTCGACGCCCTGCGTGAGCGGGGGATTCCCGCTCAACTCTCGTACTCCGCGGGCACGTTCGTGTGCAACAATCTCCTTTACTGCGCCCTGCACGAGAGCGAGCGGAGCAATCCAGCCCCGCGCTGCGGCTTTGTCCACGTCCCTTACCTGCCCGAGCAGACCAAGGACGGCAGCGCGCCGAGCATGGGTTTGGAAATGATGGTCAAAGCGCTGCATATTGCGGTGGAAGCGATCGCAGAGGAAGAGAAGCAGTGAACTGAAAATAAGAAAGCCCGCGGCAAATCGCCGCGGGCTTTTGCTATATATGCTGTTTCGGTGGTGGGGAAATTACTCCCACTCGCCAAGTGGAAACGCGCTCTAAACTTTTTTGTATAGACCGTTTGATTCCGT
>ERZ773133.1918-NODE-1918-length-21049-cov-4.536153_pt1 | contig 21049 bp, 19 predicted proteins | sample MGYA00580861_ERZ773133 | MGnify/ENA primary metagenome ERZ773133 (study PRJEB29015, sample SAMEA2737844) | human gut metagenome | biome: human gut; feature: human-associated habitat; material: faeces | place: China | collected 2012 ...
CTCCCTCCTATTCTTTCTCGGCTGACAGTTTTCGTGAAATCATCGCAAGCACGATCGCAAGCAGAAGCGTAAACATGGCGATCGCCATCGCATAGCCAAAGTTTGCATTCCGCATACCCTGCGTGTACATATACTGCAGAAGGACACTGGAAGCACCGTTCGGACCTCCTCCCGTCATGACATTGGACAGGGTAAAACTCAGATTGATCGTTCCTGACAGAGCAAGGATATAAGTCGTTCCGATGGACCTACGAAGAAGCGGGATCGTGATCTTGAAAAACTTCTGGGCTCCGGTCGCTCCGTCGATCGAGGCAGCTTCGTAAATTTCCTGAGAGATCCCGTCGATTGAAGCCACATGCATTACCATATAATAACCGATCGCCTGCCATACCAGTGCAGCACCGATACACCAGAGCGCTGTTTTTCCCTCTCCGAGCCAGGCATGCTTCCAGGAAGAAATGTTAAAAAGATCCAGCATATGATTGAGGATTCCTCTTGTCGGATTAAATACAAAAGACCACACGATTCCGACAACGGTCATAGAGACAACACTTGGAAAAAAGAATACCGTACGATAAAAAGATTTCTCCCGGAGCTCTCCCTGTGTAAGGATGAAAGCAAATACCAGGCTCAGAAAGATCGTCAGTGCCGGAATCACAAGCATCAGTTTAAACGTATTAAAAAGTGCCTTTACAAAGTCCTTGTCTTTGAACATATAAATATAATTATCCAGGAATACAAACTTACTGTTGAATCCAACACTGAGCGCAGTGGAACTGGTAAACGACAGATAGATGGCATTCAGCATCGGTACAATCATAAAAACGATCGTAAGAATCAGCGCGGGAAGCGTACACAAAGCTATAAATAATTTCGGTTTTTTTACCACGTCTGGTCACTCCTTTTTTCAGATTTCAAATCAATTTGGGGTAAAAAAAGGCTGCCGCATACATTGTGCAGCAGCCTTTTCGCTTAATTGGACAACATTCATTCTGTAAATAACAGATAAGATATTTATTTGGCAGCTTCCTGATCTGCACGAACCTGTGCAAAAGCATCTTCTACGTTCTGTGCCCACTCTTCTACTGTCATTTCATCGTTCATAACAGAAGTGATCGGGTTGAAGATCTCATCTTTTGGATTAATCTTGCAGTCAGCCGGAACTGCTGAGAAGCTCATGATCAGAGAAGATGCATTTGCTTCATCATAGATTCCGTACATATTGTAGATTGCTGTAGAAAGTTTATCTTTTGCTACTTCACGGGCACTCTTTGTTGCATAAAGGGCACCGGAAGCTTCTGCAAATGCAGATACAGATTCATCGCTGTACAGGAAACGGAGGAATTCTTTTGCAAGTTCCTGATTCTTTGCAGCTGCCGGAATAGAGAACTGCTCACAGCTGTCAAATACATAGTGGACATCGTCTGCATTCTCTGTCGGGATCGGCGCCATGGCAAACTCAAATCCGTCTTCTCTCGGAGCATCCTGCATCTCATTTTCCATCCAGGTTCCGTTTGTGATAAAAGCAGCTTTTCCAAGCATCATCTCTGTCTGGGATTCTGTATGGTTCATACCTACCGTACCTTCCAGAAGATATCCCTTGTCTGCGATCTCTTTGATATGAGTGAGGGCTTTCAGCACGCCTTCGTTATTGAAAGAACCTTCTTCATAATTTGCAATCTTTGTGAGTGCTTCTTCGCCGCACTCATTTGCGATTGCCGGCCAGAGCATTTCTTCCATGTATCCCGGATAGATTCCCTGATAAGTGAAGAGAGAACGTCCGTCGATATCTTTGACTGTATCGCCAAGTGCAAAGAACTCATCCCAGGTCTTCGGAACTTCCAGATTATTTTCATCGAAGAATGTCTTGTTGTAGATCAGTCCCTGCGGACCGCTGTTGAAAGGTGCGAGATAGATATCACCATCTCCATATGGGGCACATTTACTGCTTGCAAGGATTCCATCTGTGATATCATCACGAAGTGTACCGGTTCCTGCATAGTTCTCGCCATCAAAGACATCATTCAGGTTCAGAAGTGCATGTTCTTTGATCAGAGAAAGGATCACTCCGTCCTCACCGCCATCATTCAGACAGATAAAATCCGGTACATTTCCGGCAACGATCTGCGGACGGATGATATCACCGATGGTAGGGCTGATGGTCATGTTTACTTTTACGCCCTCATGGCTTTCCTCAAAAAGTTCTACCATCTGATTCCAGTAAGCATCTCCGTATCCACCCTGGAAGATCGCGATGTTCAGTTCCTGTTCTTCTGCGTCTGCAAATGCAGTGATCGGTGAGAGTACGGTAGCCGCGCTCATCGCAAGAATCATAGTAGAAGCTGCAAATCTTTTCTTCATATGTTTGTTTCCTCCTTCATGTTGGCTTTTTTACGTTCGCCTTATGATGACAGTATACGGCAAAATATTTTTGTAGTAAATTAACAAAACGCCCCTACTTATGGAACTTTCTCTTGTAAAAATTATACGATATGGATTTTCTTGTGATAAATATGTACAATCTTTGTCTATTTACGTTTTGGATGGATTATCCTGACTTTTTTTAGTATAATGGATAAAAAGGTGGGGGAAAAATGAATAAAAAACAAGGTTATCAGGGATTTCGTAAATTCAGTATCAAAACAAGGCTTGTCATTGCCCTTTTGCTGATATCGATTATACCATTGGCAGGAATCAGTGGCTATTCCTTTCATATCTTTTCCGTAGCACTTCGGGAAAAACTTTCTGCTTCCATTTCCCAGACTTTATCAATGATCAATCTGAATATGGTAAGTGAAATCGAAAAATATCAGTATCTGTGCGGCTCTATCTGCATCAGCGAAGAGATCAAGGACGGGCTTCTGAACAAAGATATGTCAGATATTGAGAAAAATCAGGCGATCAATGAGATCCAGAGCATGATCCGTACCAAGATCATCTATCCGGCGCAGGCCAAAAATATCACGGTATACGATACCGACGGAAATATTTTTTATGACCTTGGCTATGACGGTTTCTATCAGAATGATGTGGATAAACTCCTTGACCGGCTGCGCCAGGAAAATCAGGATGTATGGGCGTATGTGCACACCTACCGCGACAGAGATATCCTGGTCCTTGGAAGAAGGATCTATGAGCAGTACAGCGAAAGCCGTGTGATCGGTTACACCCTGATCTCCATCGATGAGAAGATTTTTTCCAAGACCGTGCTCGAACCGGTAGGGCTGGCAGATTCTTCTAATATTATGTATATGAATATGGACGGTACTGTTCTTTCCTCTTGGGACCGAAATATCGCACTCGGTGAAAAGGTTGACAGCGAATTTCTCAAAAACATCCAGCAGAAGCTTCCTTCCAGAACCGATTCCTTCAGCATCCACAAAGATGGCGAAGAACAGCTGGTCACTTACATTTTCAACAAAAATCTCAACCAGCTTTTTGTGTACACCATGCCTTATCATTATATCAATTCCGAAGTTTATACCATGCTTCGCCGAATCCTGATCGTGGCAGTGATCCTGGTCCTCACGTGCATCGGGATCGTCGCAATGGTATATCCGGGAATCACCTCCCCGATCAGAAGCATGCTGGATTTCTGTAAAGAATTATCCCACGGAAACCTGGATGTCCGTATTCAGGATAACCACAAAGATGAACTTTCGGACCTGTCCGGCAGCATGAACCACATGGCAGATACCATCCAGAATCTGCTCGAACAGCAAAAAGAACAGGAAAAGAAAAAGAGAGAGCTTGAACTTCAGATGCTCCAGTATCAGCTCAATCCTCATTTTCTTTTTAACACCTTAAACAGCCTACGCTTTGTAGCAGCCATGCACAATGATCAGATTGTCAGCGATGGGATCCAGGCACTCAGCAGTCTTCTTCAGAACACGCTCACGAATAAGAATGAATATATCACCGTGCAGGAAGAACTTGAAAATTTGGAAAATTATTTTGCCATTCTCCGCATCCGGTATGCAGGAAGTTTCGAATATTCTTTCCATATGGAGGATGAAGAGCTGCTCTCCTGCCTCGTTCCCAAGCTGATCCTGCAGCCGCTCGCCGAAAATTCTGTAATGCATGGTTCTTCCGATGACGGTTCTGTCATGGAGATCCATATTACCTGCTGGGAGGAAGACGGACATATGATCCTGGAACTTCAGGATGACGGAAAAGGATTCGAGATAACCCGGACTGATCTGAACCCGCACAAGGACCGCAAAAAAATCGGCGTAGCAAATGTAAATGACCGGGTCCAGCTGAACTTCGGACGGGAATACGGATTAAAGATTGACAGTCACCCGTGCGAAGGCACCACCTGTACCCTGACACTGCCAAAGCTTTATGCTGATACCCTGTCACAGCAGCCAGAAGAATAGACAACCCGCTCAGAAAGGACTCAAATGTACAGTATACTTATTATAGATGATGAACCCATTGTAAAAATCGCCCTCCGTTCGATCCTCCCCTGGGAAGAACACGGTTTTTCCATTTGCGGGACCGCTTCAAACGGTCTGGAAGCCATGTCTCTCATTGAGAAGCATCAGCCGGATGTAATCATCACCGACCTCAAAATGCCGGAAATGGACGGACTGGAACTGATCCGTACCTTGAAAGAAAAAAATTATCCCGGAGAGATCCTTGTCCTCAGCAATTATGAGGATTTTGATTCTGTGCGGAGCGCGCTCCTTCTGGGTGCAGCAGACTATCTGCTAAAAATCAAGATCAGTCCGGACACCCTTCTCGCCTGCCTGAACAAAACGACCGAAAAACTGCAGGAAAAAGCCGACAGGAAAGTTCCTGTTCCAGCCGAAACTGTATCCGAGAACAGAACCCGCCTACTCCTCTCCTTTTTTGAGGGAGAGACTTCCCTTTCCTCCTTTACAGGTCAAAACGCCGGCACAGACCTGCGCTTTATGCAGGAACCATGCGCCGTCTGCTATGTGACCTTTGAAAAGTTTCTGTCCAATGAAGCCTTTTCTATCTCGGGGAAACTTCTGTGTGATATGATCCTGGACGCAGTACAGGGCGTACTTCAGCCATATATCCTTGTACTGAACGATTACAGTGCACTGGTAGTCTTTTCCCAGAAAGAACTGGATGCAGGTCAGATGAAAGTCGATCAGCTCGTAAAAAAGCTGTACAACCGCTTCACCATGTACCAGTCCTTTGCCCCGGATATGCCATATCAGGAAAATCTTCCAGACTATGAAGAAGCCAGAAACATCTATCAGACCTTTACCATAAATGAAGGGCATTATACAGACGATATTGCTAAAACCCTCGCATATATCGAAGGAAATTACATGCACCGGCTCACATTGTCCTCCATTTCCGCAAATGTCAGCTTAAGTTCCAGCTATCTGTGCCGTGTTTTTAAATCGGAGGTAGGAACAAGCATCACCAGTTATCTGAACAATCTCCGAATACGAAAAGCCGCCACCATGATCAAAGACAACAGGCTTTCTCTCAAGGAGATCTCCACAATGGTAGGAATCGATGACCAGCTCTATTTCAGCAGGCTGTTTAAGAAATGTATGGGAATTTCTCCCTCGGAATACGGGAAACGATTTCATCAGTAAATCTCAAAAAGGTATGAAACCACAGATTTAGCTTCTATGATCTCATACCTTTTTTCTTATCACATCATTCTTCTATTTCTTAGATATTTTCGCTTCTCAGATCTGATACCACTTGATCTCATTTGCTTCCATGTGAAGTTCGAAGCAGCTTCCATCGCCTTTGTATACAACAGTATCCTGCGGCTCGTAGGTGTTGTTTACGACACAGTATTTGCCGTTCTTTACATAGGCGTGGACTTCTACATTGTAATTTGTGGAATACCAGCAGTTCAGTTCTTCCTCTGCAGATGCGGACCAGAGGACTGCACGGTAGAGGACACGGCTGTTCTTGAAGCTGTACGGAAGTCCGCTGATATAGACACCACGGCCTTTTCCGAAGTTCTTCACTGCCATCTGCACTTCCTGGTCTTTCTGGATCAGAATCTCAGTTCCGTCAAGTGCATAAATATTTTTCTTTCCTTCACCGAAATCAACGTCTCCGTCACTGTCTGACAGGATAAAGTGATCTCTATGTTCTTCCCAGTTGTATTTGTCTTTGTTCAGGTTAAAGCCGTTTTCTTCTTCTACTCCAAGCACATCGTCAAGCTGGAAATAATGTCCCTGCCACTGATGGGCTGCCGGTTCGCCGACTCCGATGAAGCCGCCGCCATTGTAGACAAATTCTTTTACTGCAGTGATGATCGTTTCGTTTACCCAGTACTCGCCGCCGCTTTGTGCAGTATCTGCATCGCCTACGTTGATCACAACATCAAAGTTTTTCAGCAGATCCTTATTTTCCAGGATATCATCAAAGCTGATGAAGGAAACATCAAACGGTGCGCCGCTCAAAGCCTCGATGATCCCGAAATAAGAATAATTCTGTTTATAATAAATTGCGTGATGTACCATGTGGTTGCCCCAGGAGCGCATTTTACCCCAGCAGTTCAGGACCGCTACACGCTTCACACAGTATGGGGTCACACCCTGGATGTTATCATAGAGTGTACGGAATTCCTGGCATACCTCTTTGATATACTGTACAAAATCCGGGAATTCCAGAGCAAGTTTCAGGTATCCGCCGTAACCGATTCTCTGGATCGGGCTTCGAAGGATCGCACGCCTTGCTGTTACCCAGTTTACTTTGGCTTCCTTGACCGGATCGCCGCCCTCATGGAAGGTATCCGGGAAAAAGTACGGAAGGAAACGTCCTTCTGTATATTTTACATTCTTGATATCGCTGAACAGGCGCAAGGTCGCACCGTTTCCGACACTTCCAACGACAGCATCCAGTCCGATCGAGGCAAACTCGTCCATAAACGGCTCCATACCGATCCAGTGATCGCCCATGAACATCATAGCTTCTTTGCCGCATTCATGGACAATGTCTACCATCTCTTTGGCAAGCTTCGCAACTTCTCTTCTCTGGAAAGCCTGGAAGTCCTTGAATTCTTTGGATGGAATACGGTATGTATTATTCATGTAACCCTGATCGATAATATATTCCGGACGGAACGCATATCCCACTTCTTTTTCGAATTGTTCAAGGATATACGGACTGACAGATGCAGAGTAACCGAACCAGTCTACATATTTTTCTCTCGCAAACTCATCAAAGATCAGGGTAAACTGATGGAAAAATGTCGTAAAACGTACTACATCCACATATTGATGCGTATCAAGGAAACGACGGAGACGCTCCAGGGAATGTGCTCTTGTCTTCGGCTGACGCACATCAAAAGTGATCTGCGGCTCTACGTCCTTCCAGTCATTTACGACAGCATTATACATATGAACCGGGTCCCACATGATATATGCCAGAAAGCTGACCGTATATTCATGAAAAAGCTTCGCCGGTGTGATCACGACATTTCCTCTCTCTTCGTCATAAGACCACTGATCTGTCGGAACGACTTCGCCTGTGGTACGGTCAATGACTTCCCACCATCTGGTGATGTCGTCACGGGTATTTACTTTCAGCATGTCCGGGTAAAGGCGATCCATAAGGTGGATCTCAAGCTTCTCCTCCGTTGCTGTATGGAAAGAACTCATGATGTACATCTGCTGGATCTCATCCGGGTTTGCCTTTGCCCATGCATTATCTTTTCTTGTTGTATAATAAGTAGCGTAGATCTTTGCACCTGTGTCCTTGAGTTCTGCCGGGAACTCTGTTCCATCGCAGTCACGAATCGCATCTGCGCCCCATTCCTCTACGATATCCAGTGTTTCTTTTACCACATCCAGGTTTGTCGGGATCGTAACTCTGCCTTTGTTCTGACTCATAGGTGTACCTCCGTTTTATATTTATAGATTTCTTTTATCATCTGTTTTTGTTTTATTCAGAATACGTCGTTTTTGTCTGTTTTTCAACGTTGTTCTTGCTATACTTTTTAGAAATCTTGCGGTATTTTATCTTTTGTGCTATCCTGACAGTTGAAAAACTTTTCGGTCCTGGGAGGTACATATGAGCACACAGTTTTTTTCTTTTTCAGATGATACGCCTTTTTCAACAGAAGCAGTCCTGGCGAACGCCTCTTCTTCTCATTATGAGGAAGACTGGCCCAGCATCCCACATACCCATGCCTTCACGGAACTCTTTTACGTCAGTGAGGGAAGTGGAGAATTCCTGATTGAAAACCAGCATTTTTCTATTAAAAAAGACGACCTGATCATCGTCAACCCTCATATTCAGCACACGGAAATTTCCTTAAGTGCCTCGCCACTTTCTTATTATACGGTCGGTGTGGACGGGATCAGTTTTTCCTTTCATGATCAGAAGGAATTCCAGATTTTTCACTGCCACCAGAAGCACGCCGACCTTTTATTTTATTTTCATTCTCTTTTTCAGGAACTGGATGAAAAAAATGATGGTTATGAAGAGATCTGCAAACACACGCTTGCCATTCTGATCTCTCAGCTCCGTCGTTTTGCTGTCTCTGATTTTCAGTTGTTTCCATCCTTTCATCCAAGCAAAGAATGCGCCCTCGTCAAGCGATATCTGGATTCCCACTACAGCGATGACATCAATCTGGAACAGCTTGCCAGCTTAAGCCATCTGAATAAGTATTATCTGAGTCACGAATTCACGCGCTACTACGGAATCTCTCCGATCAGCTATCTGACCCACCGCCGGATCGAAGTATGCAAAAATCTCCTGGAGAATACAGACCATGAAATCTCGGATATCGCTCATCTTGCCGGATTTTCCTCGCAGAGTTATCTGGCTCAGAGTTTCCGGAAATACTGTGGCATGACTGCCGGAGAGTACCGCCGCAGCAAAAAAAATCAAACGATATGACAGATGGTATTTGCTTTCAGCATTACTTTCTTCTCAATTCCATTGTACAAAAGTATGCGTACCATATCTGTCTGTGATTGCAGACTGCATTCTGTAATGCATCTGTCTTTCCATACAAAGTCAATGGTAATGCCGCCCGGTGCCCTAAGGCCGCTTATCTTTCCATCCTTCCATTCCTCCGGAAGCACTGGAAGAAAGAAGATCCTGTCATCCTGATACTGTACCAGCATTTCCAGCACAGCAGCCGCAAACCCGAAATTCCCGTCGATCTGAAATGGCGGATGTGCACAGAGCATATTCGGGTAGGTCCCGCCACCAACCAGACTGCAGTTTTCTTCTTTTGTAACGTGAAGCTGATTTTTCAAGAGCTTCAACGCACGCTCTCCATCTCCGAGCCGCGCCCAGAGACATGCCTTCCATGCCATGCACCAGCCGGTTCCCTCGTCCCCTCTTCTGTCCAGAGCTACGCGGCAGGCAGCCAGAAGTTCTTTATCTTCTCTGTGGATCAGATTTCCTGGATAAAGGCCGTATAGCTGTGAAACATGTCTGTGGTGCATATCCACCTCAGGATAGTCCAGGTACCACTCCTGAAGCTGTCCTTCTTTCCCGATCTTAAATGGCAGCAGTTTTTTGAGTGCAGCTTTTACTTCATCCATAAGGTCGGTGATATCAAGGATCTCGCAGGCTTTCAGATAATTTCCAAACAATTCCTTCAGAATACTGCAATCCATTGTCGAACCAAAGGTAACACTATGGACACTGTGATCCGAGGCTGTAAATGTATTTTCCGGTGAAGTGGATGGAGCTGTGACGAGGTATCCGTCATAAGGCACCAGATATCCCAGATAAAATTCCACTGCTCCCCGGATAAGCGGAAAGGCTTTTTCTCTCAAAAACTCTCTGTCCAGTGTATAACGGTAATGCTCCCACAGATGACTGCAGAGCCACCCAGAGCTCATCGGCCACATAGAGTAGGTACAGGGATTTTCATCCTGCCCGAAATATCCGACCGGGCTGGAATGTCCCCAGATATCCACATTATGATGGCTCACCCATCCATTCAGATGATAGACTTCTTTTGCTGTCTTTTTTCCATGCGAGGCAGTCCGTTCAATCAGATCGAACAGCGACTCATGGCAGTCGCTTAAATTCGCCTTCTCTGCCATCCAATAATTCATTTCTGTATTGATATTTACCGTATAGTTGCTGCTCCACGGAGCTCTCAAGTTATGGTTCCAGATTCCCTGCAGGTTTGCACACTGTGTGCCAGGCTTAGAGGAAGAGATCATAAGATAACGGGCATAGTGAAACATTTTTGTTATAAGATCATTCTGTATGCCAGGATCCAACGTAAGATCCATCCGGTCAAAATATGCTGCATATGCCTTCTTATGAGCTTCCTTTAATTGTGGATATGAAAGGTCACAGATCTGTTCCAGCATCTGTTTCTTTCTGGATAAGTAGGAGTCCTGTGCCTGAAAATCCGTTATCCCGGACAGATAAATATACACATCACCGTCTGCAGTTACAAGAAGCGTGTTGTCTTTTTGGCGGATACAGCCTTTCGGTGCCTGCACGGAAATACCGATTGCAAACCGTGTTCCTTTTCCTTCTTCATAGACGATCGGCTGCTCACAGGAATAATACGACGGTGCCGCATAGACCGGAGCCTGTCCCTCAAGCACAAGTTCACTTGTCCCATAACCAGAACAGACATGTCTTATCTGGCTGTCCAGAGAAATACGCAGTTCCAGACTGCTGCCTGCATCTGCTCTATAATGAAGTGCCATGACCGGTTCTGACATACTTACAAAAAATTCTCTTTGATATCCCTGCCCGTCCTGACAATATACAACCTGTTCCAGCGCATCTTTAATCGAAAGCTGTCTCTGGTATGATCCATGCTCTTTTAATTCAGGTATATTTGCATCAATATGCAGATTTCCTGCCGGAAGGTAGCTCTCTGTCCAATCACCAAGGATGTTTTCTTTACAATAGGCTTCCGCTTCTTCATACTTTCCGTCAAAGATCTTCTGGCGCAAAAAATCCCAGTCCACATCTGTATTTTTGTTTTCTTTGCTTCTTCCGGTTCCAGACCAGAGTGTATCCAGATTCAGCTCGATCTTTTCCTCTCGAAGCCGTCCATATGACATCGCTCCCATAGAGCCGTTCCCCAGAGGAAGTGCCTCATTCCATGCTTCTGCCGGTCTGTCAAAAGCCAGTGTTAAATAATCCATTCCATTTTCCCTCATTAAATCAGATTTATCTCTGACCGTATTTTCAGTTCCATCGTTTTCACAATCAGCTCATTCCAAAAGCTTTTCCCTTCAGAGGCAGTCCTGCCAGTTCTGCCAGACGACGTACCCCCATTTCAGCTGTAGATACCGCACTCTCCACATGATTAAAATCAGTCGCACTGTAATCGAACAGAATATTCGCCTGTGCTTCAAATTCGTCATCACAATCCCAAAAATAGAACTGCATCGGCTCGCACGAAAATGCATCAATTTGATATCCAACATCTCCCAGCGGAAGTCTGAGCCCGTTTAATTTTTCAAAAGCATTTTCCAGCTCTTCTTTATCCATCTGCAGGAATTTCTCTGCCCACTCATCACAGAGTTTGATATAATTGGATGTTCTTTCCTCTGCCACAGTACACCCTCCTCATATGACTTTTCTTTTTCTGTATTATACCTCTGTCAGACATTTTTCCGCAAGAAAAAAGACCTTCTACAGAAATTCATTTTCCATAGAAAGTCTTTTCTTTGTTTTATGCTTTATGAGGATTTTACTTTATTCCAGAGATCGCCATACACCTGGTCAGCCTCTGTTCCAAGATACTGGAATGTTTCCAGATTATCATATTTGGAAAGGTCCGGGAATGCGATCTCACTGTTTCGGATAGATTCATCCTCGATCAGTTCTCTCGCAGCTTCATTCGGCGTAGAATACGTAATGTATTCAAAGTTCATCAACGCAATATCCGGTCTGCAGAGGAAATTGATAAATTTTTCTGCATTTTCTTTATGTTCTGCATTTTTCGGGATTACCCAGGAATCGATCCAGATATTGGATCCTTCCTTCGGGATCACATACTCCAGATTTGGGTTTTCTTTCTGTGTGTAAATTGCCTCACCGGAATAGATTACACCAAGTGCAGCTTCATTTCCGATCATTTTATCACGCACCTGGTCGATCACATATGCCTGAACCAACGGTTTCTGTTCAATCAACAGATTTTTTGCCTCAGTCAGCTCGTCCAAATCTATAGAATTCAGAGAATAGCCAAGATATTTCAGTGTCACGCCAAATGCATCACGGACTGAATCCTGCATCAGAATATTATCCTTGTATTTCGGATCCCAGAGAATAGACCAGCTGTCCACCGGCTCATCTACCATCATCTTGTTATACAGAATGCCGACAGTTCCCCAGCAGTATGGTACAGAATATTTATTCTCCGGGTCAAACTGTCTGGACTGTTCCATATACTGCTTGCCGATATTCTTGATATTCGGAATGTTGTCAAAGTTGATCTCTGTAAGCAGGTCATTCTCGATCATTCGCTGGATCATATAGTCAGAAGGACATACCACATCGTATTTAACTCCTCCGGCTTCTACAACAGGATACATTTCTTCATTGGTCTCAAAAACGTCATAGATAACGGAAATACCGGTTTCATCTTCAAACTGGGTGATCACGTCTTCGTCAATATATTCGCCCCAGTTATATACTTTTAAAGTGCCGCCGCCGCTTTCTGCTCCGGGAATACCTAAAATAGCGATCGATACCACGCAGGAGCCTACAGCAGCTGCTGCAGCAGCCCAGAATGTACGCATTTTCATGATAGCTTAGATCCTCCAGTCTCTGATATTAGTCTTTTTCCGGCTGTTTACGGAAATTTGCAATAAGCAGTACCACCAGCACCACCACAAAGATAACAGTGCTTAAGGCATACATGGAAGGACGGATACCGCGGCGTACTTCACTGTAGATCAGGGTAGACAGAGTATTGATGCCGGCGCCCTTTGTAAAGTGGGTGATAATGAAATCATCCAGTGACATGGTAAATGCCAGAAGGAAACCGGAAAGTACACCTGGCATGATATCCGGGAAAACTACCTCAAAAAAGGCATAAGCCGGAGAAGCGCCAAGGTCTAAAGCTGCTTCATAAGTAGAGCGGTCTGTCTGCTTTAATTTTGGCATAACACTTAAAATAACATAAGGGATGTTAAATGTGATATGGGAAATAAGAACTGTCTTAAATCCCAGGGAAATGCCAAAAGCGATAAATGCCAGCATCAGTGCGATACCTGTTACGATATCTGCATTTAACATAGGAATGTTGGAGATGCTCATAAAAATATTTTTGGAAACAGGTTTCATATGGCTGATAGCGATCGCTGTTACAGTTCCAATAACAGTTGCCACCAGTGCGGAGATCATTGCTACTAACAGAGTCGTGTATAATGCATACATGATCGCCCGGCTTTCAAACATCTGTGTATACCAGCTTAAAGTAAAGCCGCCCCAGTGGGTCCTTGATTTTGACTGATTAAAAGAAAGGACCATCATAGTAAAAATCGGGGCATAAAGGAAGATAAGGATAATCACTAAATAAAAGTCGGAAATAAACTTCCGAAACCGTTCTTTGCCTTTTGTCATCAGAATGCCGTCCCTTCTCCGTTTTTATCGTATTTTGCGATCATGGCCATGCTGATCAGGATAAATATCATTAAGACCAGAGACAGACCGCTTCCCAAGTGCCAGTTATTTCCCTTTGTAAACTCCTGTTCAATTACATTACCGATCAGCAGGATCTTGCTTCCGCCTAACAGGTCGGAGATAACGAATGTGGTAAGGGAAGGCACGAATACCATGGTAATACCGCTGATAATACCTGGAAGGCTTAAAGGCAGCCAGATAAAGAACAGAGTCTGTAAAGTATTGGCGCCTAAGTCCTTTGCGGCATTGATGGTGTTGTCGTCAATTTTTGCAAGTACATTGTAGATAGGCAGTACCATGAATGGAAGGAAGTTGTATACCATTCCAAGGACAATGGCTGCCGGGGTGTTGATCAGGTTCTGCTTTGGCAGGTGAAGCCATGCCAGGATACCGTTGATCACACCATTTCTTTCAAGTAATGTCTGCCATGCCATAGTGCGCAGCAGGAAGTTCATCCACATAGGAAGGATGAAGATAAATACAATAAAGCCGCTGGCAGAGCTGCCTCTTCCGCGAAGGATCATGGCAAGAGGATATGCCAGGACCAGACAGAGGACTGTACTGATAAGAGACAGTCCAAGGGACAGCCATAAGGCCTTCCAGTGATCCGGGCTCATGATGGCTGTGATGTTTGCCAGTGTCAGGTTACCGTTTTTAGTTGTAATGCCGTACCAGAAAATAAGTGCCAGCGGAATGATGGTAAAACCGATCATCCAGATCAGATAAGGACCGGAGAGCAGTGCCCGTCCAATAGCCACGGATTTTTTTTTATCATTATTCATTGACTCCCAGTGCCTCCTCATCTTCAGAAGCAGGCTTATTCATGATCTGAATGTCGAAAGGATCTACATGAAGTCCTACCTGCTGGCCAACTGGGAACATATCGGTGGAGTGTACCAGCCACTCAAAACCATCCGGGGTAGTCACTTCCATTTCATAGTGAACGCCCTTAAAGATCAGGTGGGTGACAACACCCTGAAGTGTGCCTTCTTCCGGCTTTAACAGGTCAATATCCTCAGGGCGGATCACAACGTCTACAGGTTTGTTGTTTCCAAAGCCCTTGTCAACACAGGCGAATTTTGCTCCGAAGATCTCGACCAGTTCATCATGGATCATAAGGCCAGGTACAATGTTGCTCTCACCGATAAAGTCGGCAACGAAAGCATTTTCCGGCTCATTGTAGATCTGCTCCGGGGAACCCATCTGCTGGATATAGCCCTGGTTCATAACTACGATGGTATCAGACATAGTAAGTGCTTCTTCCTGGTCATGGGTAACATAGATAAAGGTAATGCCTAACTCATTTTTCAGTCGGATCAGCTCATACTGCATGTCCTGGCGCAGCTTCAGGTCCAGAGCGCCTAAAGGCTCGTCAAGGAGCAGGACACGCGGCTCATTTACAATGGCTCTTGCAATGGCGATACGCTGCTGCTGACCGCCGGAAAGAGAGATAACATCCCTTTTTTCAAAACCGGACAGGTTTACCAGCTTTAAGGCATATTTGATCTTATCGTCAATGTAGCTCTTTGGCTTGTTTTTGATCTTTAAGCCGAAAGCAATGTTTTCCGCAATGGTCATATGTGGGAACAGAGCGTATTTCTGGAATACAGTGTTTAACTGGCGCTTGTTTGGCGGCAGTTTGGTAATGTCCTGACCGTCGAAAATAACGTTTCCTTTATCTGGCGGAGTAAAGCCGCCGATAATACGCAGAGTAGTAGATTTTCCGCATCCGCTGGGGCCGAGTAAAGTTACGAAACTATTTTCTTTTATAGAAAGACTCAGGTCATCTAAGACCATTTCCCCGTCAAAGCTTTTTGAAATATGCTGTAAATCAATCAATGGCTGGCTCATGTGCGCAGTTCTCCTTTTTCGTAGGTGTGGTGATCCGTTCTCCCAAAGTTTCGGGAGGACATACTAAAAGCTTGGTGGTGAGCTGACCCAGATCAGGGTTGCCCCGTTTTTACTGGACAGGAAATGGGTTTTGTCAGCTGTATAATAAAAGGATTCCCCTTTTTTGGCTTTATAAGTCTTATTTCCCAGATGGATAGACACAGCTCCCTGAAGGACGTAGCCAAATTCTTCTCCTTCATGAGGTGTGTCCGGACAGGTAGAGCCACCGGCCTGTAAGGTCAGGTAAATGGGCTCTATGGTATTTTTCTGGGCATTGGGAATGATCCATTTGATCTCGTTTTTGTATTCGGTGTCTTCCTTAACAAAATAGTCCTGTTTTCCGAATACGATCTGTTCATCAGGAGCCTCGTTGAAAAACTCTCCGATACTGGTACCAAGGCACTGCAGGATGTCCATAAGGGTGGTGATGGAAGGGGAGGTAAGATTGCGCTCCAGCTGGGAAATAAATCCCTTGGAAAGCTCGGAACGGTCCGCCAGTTCCTCCTGCGTCAGTCCTTTTAAAACACGCAGTTCTTTCAGTTTGTTGCCGATATCCATGATATCCTCCTGTTTTACCTGTAAGTAACATTTCTTATACACAAAGTTTACAAATACTAACTGAATATAAAAATAAGCAAAAAGTTTAGTATTATTAAACAAAGTCGAGTTCCATTATACATTAAATGAGAATAGTGTCAATACCTTTTCTGAAACTTACAGGTTAACAAATAATTAAATGTATGGTATGATGAACGCATGGAAAAATAAGCGCGAACGGAACCGTCTGCAGCAGCAGACAACAGAGCACATTGGTGCGTGTCCGTGAGTGGAAAAACACAGACAATATCCAGGGAGGTAAGCTGTATGAGCGGTAAGTATATGGCGTATGTGGGTTCCTATTCCTATACGGGAAAAGCAAAGGGAATCACCGTATTTGATGTAGATGTAGAAAATGGGATGTTTAAAGAGCGCTGCGAGATCGAAGTGGACAATTCTTCTTATGTAATTGCATCCAGTGACGGAAAGACACTGTATTCCATTGCAGATGAAGGCGTTGTATCTTTCCGTATCCTTCCAAACGGAAGCCTGGCACGTTTAAACAGTGCCCCGATCCGTGGAATGAGAGGCTGCCACCTTTGTACCGATGAAGAGGATAAATATGTATTCGTTTCCGGTTATCACGATGGAAAGACTACGGTATTAAGTCTGAACCCGGACGGTTCTGTAGGAAAGATCGTAGACGGTGTATTTGACAGAGGATACGGCAGTGTGGCAGAGCGTAACTTCCGCCCGCATGTGACCTGCACCAGAAGAATGCCTGACAACCGCTTTGTACTCAGTGTAGATAATGGTATTGACCAGGTTAAAATCTACCGTTTTAATGATAAAGAACAGAGATTAGTCCAGGTAGACGCCATCCGCTGTGAGTTAGAGTCTGCGCCAAGACATTTCCGTTACAGCAAAGACGGAAAATTCATTTATCTGATGTATGAATTAAAGAAAGCAATTGATGTATACACCTACAAGACTGGAGACAGAGCACCTGTGATCGAAAAGATCCAGACCATTTCCACCACTTCTACCAAGAAGCCGGACAACCTGACTGCTGCCTGCGCCATGAGAATGTCTGTTGACCAGAAATACATATATTGCACCAATGCAGGAGAAAATACCATTAGTGTTTACAAGAGAGATGAGGAGACAGGCCTTCTGACCATGATATGCTGTCTGCCGATCAGCGGCGCATATCCAAAGGATGTAGCTGTATTTCCGGATGGAAGACATATTGCTTCTGTAAACCATGACAGCGGCACCATAAGTTTCTTTAAAGTAGATTATGAAAAAGGCCTTCTGGTTATGAGTGGAAGAAGTATTCCTGTAAATGAACCTAACTGCTGTGCCATTGTAAAAATAGGAGATTAATAACATGTCAGGTTCAGTATACGGAACGATTTTTAAGATAAGTACCTGGGGAGAGTCCCATGGGGCAGGCGTTGGCGTTGTAGTGGACGGCTGTCCAGCAGGACTTCCTTTAAATGAAGAAGATATCCAGAAATATTTAGACCGGAGAAAACCGGGACAGAGCAAATTTACCACAGCCAGAAGCGAAGGAGATAAGGCAGAGATCTTATCCGGTGTTTTTGAGGGAAAAACAACAGGAACACCAATCTCTATTGTGATCCGCAACACAGACCAGCGCTCCCGTGATTACAGCAATATCATGGATGTATACCGTCCGGGCCATGCAGATTATACCTTTGATGAAAAGTATGGCTTTCGTGATTACCGGGGCGGCGGACGTTCTTCCGGAAGAGAGACCATTGGAAGAGTGGCAGCAGGTGCTGTAGCAGCAAAGCTCCTTGAAAGCCTTGGAATTACGGTTCAGGCATACACCAGTGCAGTGGGACCTGTAAAGATCGACCATTCTAAGATGGATCTGGAAGAAATTTCCAATAACCGCCTGTATATGCCGGATAAAAAAGCGGCAGCAGAGGCAGAGAGTTATCTGGAAGATATGATACAGAGGAAAGACTCCTGCGGCGGTGTGATCGAGTGTGTTGTAAACGGACTTCCTGCAGGCGTAGGAGAACCTGTTTTTGATAAGCTGGATGCTGCGCTGGGAAAAGCCATTATGTCCATCGGCGCTGTAAAAGGCTTTGAAATCGGAGATGGCTTTGAAGCAGCCGCCTCTTTAGGATCTCAGGATAACGACTGCTTTATTATAGGAAAAGACGGAAGACCATGTAAAGTCACCAATCATTCCGGCGGCACCTTAGGGGGCATGAGTGATGGAAGTACGTTGGTGATGCGGGCGGCATTTAAGCCAACACCGTCTATTTCACAGATACAGAAAACAGTAGACCGCTATGGAAAAGAGCGGGAGATCGAGATCAAGGGCCGCCATGACCCGGTGATCGTTCCAAGAGCTGTGGTAGTAGTGGAAGCAATGGCTGCTCTTACAGTGGCAGATCTGCTTTTGATGTCCATGACATCCAGATTAGATAAAATAAAAAAGTTTTTTAAGAAAGAGGAGATTTAGTATTATGAAGATCGCAATGGGAAATGACCATACAGCCATTGAGCTGAAGAACATCATCAAGGAATTTGTTGAGAGCAAGGGATACGAAGTGATCGACCTTGGAACCAACAGCACAGAAAGCTGCGATTATCCGGTTTACGGTGAAAAAGTAGGACGCGCAGTTGCTTCCGGTGAAGCTGATCTGGGTATTGCTATCTGCGGTACCGGCGTAGGTATCTCTTTAGCAGCAAACAAGGTAAAAGGCATCCGCGCCTGCGTATGCAGCGAGCCATATACTGCAAAGCTTTCCAGAATGCACAACAACTCCAATGTCCTTGCATTTGGCGCAAGAGTGGTAGGCAGCGAGTTAGCTAAGATGATCACAGAAGCATGGCTGGATGCAAAGTTTGAAGGCGGACGTCATGAGCGCCGTGTTCAGATGTTAATGGATATTGAAAACAGATAAGTAACAGATCTGCGGATGTACGCAGTCTGTAAGGCAGTTTCAGGCGTTTCGGACCAATAGTTTCGGAGCGCCTGAAATTATATGGACAGGTTGTATGGGGAAAACAAGGAGGAAGGCAAAATGGGAGTACAGTTAGACGAAACAGAGAAACGTATTGTGGATCTGATCGAGGCAAACAGAGATGAGATCATAGCTTTTGCAAGAGATATGTATACACATGCGGAGCTTGGATACAAGGAATTTAAGACTGCGGAAAAATTTACCCGGTTGATGAAAAAGTTAAATCTCCCTGTAAAAGAGCATCTGGCAGTTACAGGCGTAAAGGCATATTTAAACGAAGAGAAAAAGGACAATGTAAGTCTGGCGCTGATCGGGGAATTAGACGCTCTTCGCATTCCGGAACATAAATACGCAAATCCGGAAACCCAGGCAGCCCACTGCTGCGGTCATCATGCCCAGATGGCAGGTGTGATCGGGGCGGCTTTCGCTCTTACAGATTCGAAAGTTAAGGAGACCTTAGACGGTCAGGTGGTATTTTTTGCTGTTCCTGCAGAGGAATATGGGGAGATCGAATTTAAAAACCAGCTGACAAAAGAGGGAAAGATCCGCTATGGCGGTGGAAAATGCGAGTTGATCCGCATTGGCGCTTTTGATGATATTGACCTGGATATCGTACATCACACAGAAGATGAGGATATCTGCGTAGGTGCTACTTCTAATAACGGTTTTGTTTCCAAGGTCATCCGCTATAAAGGAGTGGCTGCCCATGCAGCAGGTGCGCCATATAAGGGAATTAATGCTTTAAATGCGGCTTCTCTTGGTCTTTCAGCCTTAGCCTATCAAAGAGAGACATTTAAGGATGAAGACCATGTAAGAGTCCATCCCATCATTACAAAAGGCGGTAATCTGGTCAATGTAGTCCCGGATGAGGTAGTAATCGAAACCCTGGTGCGTGCCTCAAATAAAGACGCCATTGCAGACGCAGCCTTTAAGACCGACCGTGCATTTAAGGCAGGTGCGGCTGCCATTGGAGCCACCTGCCAGATCACAACAGCCCCAGGATATCTTCCAACTTTAAAAACACCGGCAGATGAAGATGTACTTGCGGCAGCTAAGATCGCAGCAGCCACCAGTGAAAAGGAGTATACCGTAGTGGAGAAAGACATCAGCCATCATTCTGGCGGTTCTACGGATGTAGGAGATGTACAGCACATCCAGCCTGTGCTTACTTTTAATACAGGCGGAAAAGTAAATGGACTTCATACAGTAGACTTTGATATTGTAGATGAAGAACTGGCTTATATTGTCACTGCCAAGATCTTCGCCCTGTCTGCATACCGACTGCTTAGAAACGGGGCTGTAAAGGCAAAGGAGATCGTTAAGAATTATCATCCGGTATTTACAAAAGAAGAGTATATTCAGTATATGGACTCCTTTTTAACTTATGAGGAACAGAAAAACTGACGGAAAAATGATGAAGCAATGAAACCTGCTTGACAGAATGACCTCCGTTCTTTATACTGAAAATTGTATTAGGCAGAAGCCTTGATCCACGTCTGTTAGGGAAAATTCCCTGACAGGCGTGTTTTTTTATGATGAAAGTCCCGAATATTGGACGGGTAAGAGAGGGGAAAACAAAATGGAAACAAATACAGAAAACTGGAAAGACCATTTACAAAAAGGCGGCTCGCTGATGATTGTTATACTGGGAAATATACTGTATGCCCTGGCTGTAAAGCTGTTTTTAATGCCTGCGGGCCTGCTTACAGGGGGGACGACAGGTATCGGTCTGGCATTAAACAGGAGCTTTGGAATACCGGTAGCAACTTTTGTACTTATATTTAATGTAACCATGCTTCTCATCGGCTGGAAGGTCATGGGACGTAAATTTGCCCTTACAACGGTTGTGAGTACCTTTGTTTATCCGATCGCCCTTGGATTTTTTGAAAAGCTTTTCGGCAATCTTGTATTGACACAGGATCTGTTTTTATGCACTGTTTTTTCAGGACTTGGTATTGGCGGTTCTTTAGGGATCGTGATCCGTGCAGGCGCATCTACTGGTGGTATGGATATTCCCCCTCTCGTGCTGA
>ERZ773133.1919-NODE-1919-length-21039-cov-13.589640_pt1 | contig 21039 bp, 20 predicted proteins | sample MGYA00580861_ERZ773133 | MGnify/ENA primary metagenome ERZ773133 (study PRJEB29015, sample SAMEA2737844) | human gut metagenome | biome: human gut; feature: human-associated habitat; material: faeces | place: China | collected 2012 ...
TAAAACAGGCGCACTTAATAACCCCGCAAAAGAGGTGATATCATTGTATCACGCCTTTTTCCATCCGTCAAGCGGAAAATCGCGAATTCCGGAAAATTTTTTGCAGGCTTTCCGGCCGGGCGGCCGGGACGGCATTTTTGCATTTCGCTTGCATCGCGCGCATAGATATTGTATAATAAGGCGAAACGGCGTTTTTACCGGTTTGATTCCGCCCCGCTGCGGGCTTTATAAATAGGAGAGAGTGATCATGCAGTCTGAAAACAAGCTGTGCGTTGTCCTGCTGTTCGGTGGTATGTCCAGTGAGCATGAGGTCAGCCGTGTTTCGGTCGGAAACTTTGTCAACAATATTGACCGTACCAAGTATGAGGTGCTCGCAGTGGGCATCACAAAGGAGGGCCGCTGGCTCTATACCGAGGCAACTGCCGCACAGATGGCAGACGGCAGCTGGGAAGAGCTGGCCGGCAACATGCCCTGCATCCTCAGCCCGGACCGCGCCGACCACGGCATGGTGCTGTTCACCCCGGAAGGTCATGTGGAAAAGCTGCATGTGGATGTGGTGATCCCGGTGCTGCACGGCCTGTGGGGCGAGGACGGCACGGTGCAGGGTCTGCTGGAGCTGGCCGGCATCCCCTATGTGGGCTGCGGCGTGCTGGCAAGTGCGGCCTGCATGGACAAGGGGGTGGCCAACGCCCTGTTTGAAGCCAACGACATCCCGCACACCAAGTGGCTGGCCGCCAACCGCTGGCAGATCGAGAGTGACCTGGAGGGTGTGTGCGCTGGTGTGGAGGCAAAGCTGGGCTGGCCCGTGTTCGTCAAGCCCGCCAACGCCGGTTCCAGCGTGGGTATTTCTAAGGTGTCCAACCGTGAGGAGCTGAAAAAGGCCATCGCACTGGCTCTGGAAAACGACCGCAAGGTGGTGTTTGAAGCCTTTGTGGACGGCCAGGAAGTGGAATGTGCCGTCATCGGCTCCGACCCCGCCGTGGCCACCCGTCCGGGCGAGATCCTGGCCGGTGCTGAGTTCTACACCTACGATGACAAATACAAGAACGGCGTGAGCCAGACCGTGATCCCGGCCCACCTGCCCGAAGAAAAGCTGGACGAGGTCAAGACCTACGCCGCCATGGCCTACACGGCCCTGGGCTGCGAGGGTCTAGCCCGCTGCGACTTCTTTGTGGAAAAGGGCACCGGTCGGGTGATGATCAACGAGATCAATACCTTCCCCGGCTTTACGTCCATCAGTATGTACCCCAAGCTCATGGAGCACGAGGGTCTGCCGGTGCCGGCCCTGATCGACCGGCTGATCGAACTTGCCCTGGAAAGGACGGAAAAACAGCATGGATAACCGCCCCATCGGCGTATTTGACAGCGGCCTTGGCGGCCTGACCGGCGTGCGGGAGCTGCGCAAGCGCCTGCCCCATGAGGAGATCGTCTACTTTGGTGACACCGGCCGTGTGCCCTATGGCAGCCGCAGCCCGGAGACCATCCTGCAGTATGCACGGCAGGACATCGCCTTTTTGCTGTCCCAGAACGTAAAATGCATCATGGCGGCCTGCGGTACGGTGTCCAGCACCTACCCGGCTGCCGAGGCGGCCCGGCTGCCGGTGCCCTATCTGGGCGTGGTGGATGCCGCCGCCCGGGAGGCTGCCTTTGCCACCCGCAACCGCCGCATCGGTGTCATCGGCACTGCGGCCACCATCCGCTCCCGCAGCTATGAGACGCTGCTGCGCAAACTGGTGCCGGGCGTGGAGATCACCGCCCGCCCCTGCCCGCTGTTCGTACCGCTGGTGGAAGCCGGGTATGTGGATCACAGCGAAGAGGAAAAGCAGCAGGTCACTCGCCTGGTGATCGCCCAGTACCTCACCGAGGTGCGGGACGCCGGGGTGGACACCCTGATCCTGGGCTGTACCCACTACCCGCTGCTCAAGACCATGATCGGGGAGTTCATGGGACAGTCGGTCACGCTGGTGGACCCGGCCAAGACGGCAGCCCACCATCTGGAGCGGATGCTGTCGGAGCGGGGCCTGCGCGCGGCGCAGGAAAACGAAGGCCAGGCACATTTTTACGTCAGCGATGTGCCGGACAGCTTTGTGCAGACGGCAGATCTGTTCCTGGGCGAGTACAAAGGCGGCCCGGTGGAGCAGATCGCCATTGACAAATATTGACAAGGGATAGCAACGTGAGTAAACCGCTGAAGGAAGATTACATCATCCGCATCAAGAGCCGCATCGAACAGCACATCGACGAGCCGATGGAGGATGAGGAAAAAGAAGAGTTTGTGGAGCTGATGACCCGCGGCCAGTTCGTGCAGAAGGGCGGCAGCTACTATATTACCTATAAAGAGACCGAGACCACCGGCTACGAGGGCTGCACCACCACGCTGAAGATCGCGGTGGACGGCAGCCGGGTGGTCATGCTGCGGTTCGGCAAAAACGGCGGGGTGGGCACCCAGCTGCAGATCGAAAAAGGCAAGCGCAACCTGTGCCATTACGAGACGGGCTTTGGCTCTATGACCCTGGGCGTGACCGCCGACGAGATCGTGAACGAACTGACCGAGAAGGGCGGCACCGTGCGGTTCGCCTATCTGCTGGATGCCAACAGCGCCGACCTTGTGAGCCGCAACCGCCTGGAAGTGACCGTGACCCATGTGAACTGAATCTGCCAATACTGTGAAAGGAATCCGACCAATGACTGAATTTGAAAAGACCTACCAGAATTACAACCCCCGGCAGGCTGCACTGGACGAGGCCCGTGCGCTGCTGACCGCTGCGGCAAAAGCCGCCATGGCCGACGGCACCCTGCCGGAAGCCGAGCTGCCCGCCTTCATCGTGGAGATCCCCGCCGACGTGAAAAACGGCGACATCGCCTCCAACCTGGCCATGGCCGGTGCCCGTACCTGGCGCAAGGCCCCCAGAATGATCGCAGAGGCCCTGCTGGCCCACCTGCCCGACCTGACCGACAGCGTGTTTGCCAAGGTCGAGATCGCCGGCCCCGGTTTCATCAACCTGTTCCTGTCCCCGGCTTACTGGGCCGGTGTGGTACTGGGTGCCTGCGCCAACAAGGAGTATGGCCGCACCGACCACGGCAAGGGTGCCAAGTATAATGTGGAGTTCGTTTCCGCCAACCCCACCGGCCCCATGCACATGGGCAATGCCCGCGGCGGCGCTCTGGGCGACTGTCTGGCCGCTGTGCTGGACTGGTCCGGCTACGATGTGACCCGCGAGTTCTACATCAACGATGCCGGCAACCAGATCCAGAAGTTCGGCAAGAGCCTGGCCGTGCGCTACCTGCAGCAGTTCTGCGGCGAGGAGGCTTACCCCCTGCCCAAGGAGTGCTATCAGGGCGGCGACATCAAGGTGCTGGCCGGGGAGTTCGCCGAGATCAACGGCGACCAGTACGTTGCCGCCTGCCAGGGTATGGACGAAGAGACCCTGTTTGCCAGCGATGCTTTCGCACAGCTGAAGGACGCCCTGGTGGCCTACGCCCTGCCCAAGAACATTGCCGCTTTGAAGCGTGACCTGGGCAAGTACCGCATCGACTATGATGTGTGGTTCCATGAGAGCACCCTGCACGAGTCCGGCGCGGTGATGGCCGTGGTGGACAAGCTGCTGGAACTGGGTGCCTGCTACAAGGCCGAGGACGGTGCCATCATGTACCGCAGCGCGCAGTACGCTGCCAAGTACGGCACCGTGAACAAGAAAAAGACCGAGGACGGCACTGAAGAGGAGGCCAAGGACGAGGTGCTCGTCCGTGCCAACGGCATCCCCACCTACTTTGCCGCCGATATCGCTTACCACTACAACAAGCTGGCCACCCGCGGCTTTGCCAAGGCCATCGACGTGTGGGGCGCCGACCACCACGGCCATGTGGCCCGCATGAAGGGCGCGATGGATGCCATCGGCCTGAACGGCAACGATCTTGATGTTGTCCTGATGCAGATGGTCAACCTGATGCGCGACGGCCAGCCCGTGCGCATGTCCAAGCGTACCGGCAACGCCATCACCCTGACCGACCTGCTGGAAGAGGTGCCCATCGACAGTGCACGCTTCCTGTTCAACATGCACGACGCCGGCAGCGGCATCGACTTTGACCTGGACCAGGCCGTCAAGACCGACAACGACAACCCGGTGTACTATGTGCAGTATGCCCATGCCCGCATCTGCTCCATCCTGAAGAAGATGGAGAGCGAGGGCGTGCAGTTTGCCGGTGCCGAGCAGGTGGACGCTACCCTGCTCACCGAGCCCAGCGAGATGGACCTGATCCGCATGCTGGCAGCCTTCCCGCAGGAGATCGTCATGGCAGCCGAGAAGTACGACCCCAGCCGCATCAACCGCTTTGTCATTGATCTGGCCAGTGCCTTCCACCGTTTCTACGGCAGCTGCCGCATCCAGGGTGCAGACTCTGCCGTGCAGCAGGCCCGTCTGGCTCTGTGCATCGGCGTGAAGAACGTCATCTTCAACGTGCTGACCATGTTCAAGATCACTGTGCCCGAGAAGATGTAAAAAAGCAAAGGGGCTCGCCCTCTCCGTCATTGCTCACGCAATGCCACCTCTCCCAAAGGGAGAGGCCTTGGCAGTACAGATAACTTCCTGGCAACAAAGGCTCTCCCTTTGGGAGAGCTGTCTGCGAAGCAGACTGAGAGGGCGAGCCCATTGCCCGAAAATAGCAACATTTCTGGCTCCCCGACCGGGGAGCTTTTTTGAATCACAGCAAGGAGAACCCATGGAACCTTTGAAAATCGGAAACATCGTTCTGCCCCACAGGGCAGTATTCGGACCAATGGCGGGCTTTACGGACGCCCCCTGCCGCCGCCTGATGGCGCAGCACGGCGCAGGCTTTACGGTCAGCGAAATGGTGTCCAGCCGGGCACTGGTGTACGGCGACCACAAGACCGTCAGCCTGCTGAAGGCAGAACCCAACGGGGCACCCTATGGCGTGCAGATCTTTGGCGAGGTGCCCCAGATCATGGGCGAAGCCACCGCCGCTATGGAACCGTATGAGTTCGACTTTGTGGACATCAACATGGGCTGCCCGGCCCCCAAGATCGTGTCCGGCGGCGCGGGCAGCAAGCTGATGCTGGACCCGGACCGCTGCGGCCGCATCGTGGAGCAGGTGGCGGCCCACACCAGCCGCCCGGTCACAGTCAAGATGCGCAAGGGCTGGGACGCCGACCATGTGACCGCCGTGGAGTGCGCAAAGGCCTGCGAGCAGGCGGGCGCGGCCCTCATTGCGGTACACGCCCGCACCCGTGAGCAGATGTACACCCCGGGCATCGACCCGGAGATCATTGCCCGGGTAAAGCAGGCAGTCCATGTGCCGGTGCTGGGCAACGGCGACATCCATTCGGCCGAGGATGCCGTGGCCATGATGCAGCAGACCGGCTGCGACGGCGTGATGATCGCCCGTGCTGCGCTGGGCGACCCGTGGCTGTTTGAGCGGGTGAATGCCGCCATCGAGGGCACCCCGGAACCCAAGGCCCCCAACCTGCAGGCCCGCATGAATGCCCTGCGCCGTCAGGTGGAAGAGATGGTGGAGCAGAAGGGGGAATTTGTAGCGATGCCGCAGGCCCGTGCCCAGACCATGCACTATATGAAGGGGCTGAAGGGCGCTGCCGCCCTGCGGCGCTGCTGCTGCACCCTGACCCATCTGGAAGATCTGGACGAGCTGATCGACGCTGTCTTTGAAGAACAGCGCAAGGCTGGCCTGGACCCCGACGACGTGCGGGAAGTGCCGTTCCCATAAAAAATATCATCCGTCCTGCCGGGTCAGCTCATCCAGATTCTGGGTGTAGCAGGGCAGGCAGTGGGCTATGAACCAGTCGGCCTCCGGGCAGTGCATGGCTTTCAGCGCGGCTTTCTGCTGGGCCAGTGCCGCGTCAAACTCGTGGTTGCCGCTGCGCTGCTCTTCCAGGCACTTGATCAGGGCGCTCAGCCGGTCGGCAGCCTTGAGCAGCTTGGTTTCCTCTGCCGTGAGCAGCTCTCCGGTGAGGAAGGGCGCGACCTCTTCGGCCAGCTCGTCCGGCAGCATGGCCGTCATGCTGGCCACGCTTTCCCGCTCCATGGCCTTGTAGGCGTCGCGCAGGGTGGCGCTGTGATACTTGACCGGCGTGGGCAGGTCCCCGGTGATGATCTCCGGGGCATCGTGGTACAGCGCCGCTACCGCCACTGTTTTGGGGCGGCAGGGGGTGCCGGTGTACCGCCGCGCGATCAGGCACAGGGTATGGGCCAGCAGGGCAGTGTCGCAGGTGTGCTCACTGAGCGACTCGGCCCGGGTGGAGTGCATCAGGCTCCAGCGGGTGATATACTTCATGCGTGCCAGCAGGGCATTGAACGGATACAGCATGGCAGGGAAACCTCCTTGGATGTGTTTTCTCCACCATACCTGCCCGGCAGGCGCTTGTCAAGGGGCAGCGGTGAAGAAACGTCCTTTTTTCGGGCCGACCTGCGTGGTATACTGATAAAAAAGCAGCTTCCGCCCCGGCGGCGGAGAAAGAGGGTCCCATGGAACAATTCGGAATGTCCCGGCAGCTGCGGCTGCCCGGGCAGCAAAAGGATCGGTTCTGGCGGGCGGTGGTGCTGTGTGCGCTCACCGCAGCCGTTTTTTTCCTGCCGTTCTACATCATGGACGGCGGATTTTTCCACTATGCAGGCGACTTCAACAGCCAGCAGATCAGCTTTTACCGGTACATGAACGGCTTTTTGAAGGGGGCAGGCTACCCGGACAGCGCCTTTGCCGGGGCACCCCGCAACACCTTCTCCTGGGCAACGGACCTGGGCAGCGGTGCCATGAATGCCTACTCCTTCTACCTGTACGGCTCGCCCTTCTTCTGGTTCTCGCTACTGTTCCCGCAGCGGTGGCTGCCCTACCTGATGGTGCCGCTGCTGGTGCTCAAGTTCGGCGTGGCGGGCGGCGGTGCGTACCTGTACCTGAAGCGCTACGTCAAAAACTGGGATTACGCCGTGCTGGGTGCCTGCCTGTATGCACTGTCCGGCTTTGCGGTGTACAACGTGTTCTTCAACCACTTTGTGGATGTGGTGGCGCTGTTCCCGTATCTGCTGTGGGCGCTGGACGAGGCCATGTACAACAAGCGTCACGGGCTGTTTGCCTTCTGGGCGGCGGTGAACCTGCTCAACAACTACTTCTTTTTTGCCGGGCAGGTGGTGTTCCTGGCCATCTACTTTGTGTGCAAGCTCACTACCGGCGACTACCGCCTGACCGTGAAGCGGTTTGTGCAGCTGGCGTTTGAAAGCCTGCTGGGTGTGGCCATGGGCTGCCTGCTGCTGATCCCGGCGGTGCTGAGCCTGCTGCAGAACCCGCGCACCATCGACCTTGCGTCCGGATGGGGCTTTCTGACCTACGGCAAGGTGCAGCAGTATCTGGCCATCCTGCTCAGCTGGGTGATGCCGCCGGATTCTCCCTACCTGACCTCCATCTGGTCGGAAGGCGTCATCAAGTGGACCAGCATGTCGGCCTATCTGCCCCTGTGCAGTCTGGCAGGTGCGCTGGCCTACTGGCGTGCCCGCCATGGCGACAGCAAAAAGCGCATTGTGGCGGTGTGCGCCGTGTGCGCGCTGGTGCCCATCTTGAACAGCGCATTCTACGCTCTCAACTCCAGCTACTATGCCCGCTGGTACTATATGCCGGTGCTCATCCTTGCGGCGATGACCGTGAATGCGCTGGAAGATCACAACACCGATCTGGACACCCCGGCCCGGGGCCTTGGCTGGATCATGCTGGCTACGCTGGCCTTTGCACTGGTGCCCGTGCTGGACAACGACACCGGCACCTGGTCGCTGGGTGTGCTCAAGAACCCCGGCCAGTATTTCGTGGTGCTGGGCTTTGGCCTGGGCGGATTGCTGCTCTACCGTCTGATCTGCCAGAAATGGCGGGCAGACAGCCGCTTTGCCCAGCGCATGACGGCGGCGGTGGTGGCCTTTGCCTGCGTGTTCAGTATGGTGCACATCGGCATCGGCAAGTTCGGCCAATGGTACACCGACAGCGATCTTGTGGAGCAGGACAACAACGCCCTGCTGCTGAAGGAGGATCTGCCGGAAGGCGATTACCGCGTGGACACCTACAAGATCCACGACAACATCGGCATGTGGCTGGACAAGAGCTGCCTGCAATATTTCGGCAGCACGGCGGCCCCCAGCATCCTCAGCTTTTACCCGGCCCTGGGCGTCAAGCGGGATGTGCGCAGTGAACCGGAACTCTCCAATTATGCCCTGCGGGGCCTGCTGAGTGTGGAATATCTCATCACCACGCCGGAACAGCAGGCAGACTTTGAGAGCCAGGCCGACGACGGCTGGGCCTATTATGACGAGCTGGACGGTTTTGTGCTGTACAAGAATAAAAATTACGTTCCCATGGGCTTTACCTACGATTACTATGTGACCGAGGAGACCTACGGGCAGGTGAACAAGAACTCCCGTGCCAACCTGCTGATGCGGGCACTGGTGTTCAGCGATGAGGACGCTGCCGCCTACGGGCAGTACCTCACCGAACTGCCGGAGGAAAAGCAGAGCGAGCTGACCTATGAAGCCTATGTGCAGGACTGCAACGACCGCCGTGCGCAGGCGTGCAGCGTGTTTGAGATGAACAATGCCGGTTTCCACGCGGAGATCACGCTGGACAAGGCAAACCTCGTGTTCTTCTTGGTGCCCTACGATGACGGCTTCACGGCCTATGTCAATGGGGAGCAGACCGACATTGTGCGGGTGGATGACGGTATGATGGCGGTGCTGTGCCCGGCGGGCACCAGCAGCATCGACTTTGTGTATCAGGCCGACGGCCTTGCCCTGAGCCGCATGGTGACGCTGGCCGCCCTGCCGGTATGGCTGGTGTACACGGCATACTTTGTGTGGCGCAAGCGTAAAAAGAGCAAAGTGTGACTTTGCCGGAAACCTGCAAAAAATTTTTTGCATTGCCTCTTGACTTTACGCAGATAAAGTGTATAATGCAATCAAACCGATGAGGCGGAAGAGGACCTGCACAGCGCATCTGCAGTGAGCCCGGACAGTGCAAACGGGCGAGAGCGGGGCAGAGTTTCGTGGGCCGCCGAGGGCCGGGCAAACGGGAAAGTTCCCCAGTAGCTTGGGACGGAAGCCTCCGTTACAGGGCAGGGGAGTGTTGGCTCTCCGTGAGAGGCTCTGCGTTCACAGCAGGGCAAGCAAGGTGGCACCGCAGAATCGTATTTTACCGATCCTGTCCTTGTGGATAACACACAGGGACAGGGTCGTTTTTCGTTGGAAAGACCCGTCCCGCAAAGGGAGCGGGTCTTTTTTATGCCGCCCGCTCCGGGAAAGGAGTTAACCACTATGAAAACCATGAACATGATCTCCCGCCGCAGCTTCCTGAAGGCCGCTATGGCAGCTTCCGCCGTTTCCGCGCTGGCTCTGACCGGCTGCGGTGGCGCAGCGTCTTCCACCGCCAGCACCGCATCCGGTGCAGCCGCTTCCTCCGAGGCCGCTTCCAGCGCCGTGGCCGGTGAGACCTTCAAGGTGGGCATCGTCAACTATGTGGATCATGCTTCCCTCAACCAGATCGTGGCATCCGTGGAGAGCCGTCTGGACGAGCTGGGCAAGGAAAAGGGCGTCACCTTTGACTACGCTGATTACTACGCCAACGCGCAGGCCGACCAGAGCAACCTGAACCAGATCGGCGCCGACCTGGTGGCCGATGGCGTGGACGTGATCGTGGCTGTGGCCACCCCCACCGCCGCCACCATGCTGGCCGCTGTGGAAGATACCGAGATCCCGGTGGTGTACTCCGCCGTCACCGACCCCGCTGCTGCAGGCTTTGACGGCGGTGAGAACATGACCGGCACCTCCGACGCCCTGAACACCGCCGCCATCATGAACCTGATTCTTGCCGCAGACCCGGAGATCGACACCATCGGCCTGCTGTATGACCTGAGCCAGGATTCCTCCACGCAGGCCATCGCCGATGCCAAGGCTTTCTGCGACGAAAAGGGCATCCAGTACATTGAAAAGAACGGCACCACCACCGCCGAGGTGCAGATGGCTGCCGAAGCCCTGGTGGCTGCCGGGGTCAAGGCCGTGTTCACCCCCACCGACAACACCATCATGACCGCGGAGCTGTCCATCTACGAGACCTTCACCGAGGCCGGCGTGATGCACTTCACCGGTGCCGACAGCTTTGCCCTGAACGGTGCCTTGGTGGGTTACGGCGTGGATTACGTCCAGCTGGGCGAGGCCACCGCCGACATGGTGGCCGAGATCCTGTGCGATGGCAAGAGTGCCACCGAGATGCCCTACCAGACCTTTGACAACGGCATTGTGACCATCAACACCGAGACCGCCGCCGCCTTGGGCTTTGAGGGTAACAAGCTGGATGCCCTGAAGGAAGCCTTCAAACCCTACTGCACCGAGATCGTGGAAGTGACCACGGCGGAGAACTTCTCTTAAAGATGCCTTGAACTGAAAAGCAACCTCGCCCTCTCAGCCATTGCTTCGCAATGTCAGCTCTCCCAAAGGGAGAGCCTTTGGCAGAACCGGGAACATGACCGCAATGCCAAGGCCTCTCACGCTGGGAGAGGTGGCACGGCGTGAGCCGTGACGGAGAGGGCGAGGCCGTGTAAAAATAACCGTATTTTAAAGGAGTACACACCATGCTGGCGAGTATCTTTTCGCTCAACGTCATCCAGACCGCGCTGGAGCTTGGCTGTATCTACGCTCTGGTGGCGCTGGCACTGTTTCTGAGCTATTCCATCCTGAACATCGCAGACCTGTCCACCGACGGCTGCTTTACCCTGGGCTGTGCGGTGGCCTGTCAGGTAGCACTGACCGGCCACCCCATTCTGGCCCTTGCGGCGGCCATGGCGGCGGGCGTGTGCTCCGGCTTTGTCACTGCGTTTTTGCAGACCCGCCTTGGTGTGGAAAGCATCATGGCCGGTATCATCGTCAACACCGGCCTGTACACCATCAATCTGGCGGCCATGGGCTTTTCCTCCACCATGTCGCTGGTCAAGACCGAGACCATCTTCTCGCTGGCCAAAAAGTCGCTGGGCTTTCTGGGCAGCTGGTACAAGCTGGTGCTGGTGGGGGGAATCATCGCCCTGGCCTGCGCCGCCATGCTGGGCTTCCTGGGCACCCGGCTGGGCCTGTCCATCCGGGCCACCGGTGACAACACCGCCATGGTGCGGGCCTCCAGCATCAACCCGGCCTTTACCATCACCGTGGGGCTCTGCGTGTCCGGTGCGCTGTGCGCCCTTTCCGGCGGCTTGCTGGCCCAGTACCAGAAGAGCTGCGACATCAACGTGGGCACCGGCATGGTCACCATTGCGTTGGCCTCCCTGATCATCGGCGAGACCCTTGTGGGCAAGCGCACCATGCTGCGCCGCGTTCTGGGCGTGGTGTTCGGCAGCTGCCTGTACCGCTTTATCGTGGCTGTGGCCCTGCGCTTCAATGTGCCGGCCGCTGCCATGAAGCTGGTGTCGGCCATCATTGTGGCCGTGGCCATTTCGATGCCAGCCATCCGGGAGCATTTTGCCTTTGAAAAGCGCAAACATGCCGCCCGTGCCCGCCGCGCCGCGGCCGTGAAGGAGGGAAAGTAAGATGGAAATGCTGCAGCTGAACGACCTGCATAAGACCTTCAACCCCGGTACCGTGAACGAAAAGGTGGCTCTGAACGGAGTGAGCCTGCACATGGAAGCCGGGGACTTTGCCACCATCGTGGGTTCCAACGGCGCGGGCAAGTCCACCCTGTTCAATGCCATCACCGGCGGATTCATCGCCGACGAGGGCAGCATCGTGCTGGGCGGGCAGGACATCACCTTTGAGCCGGAGCACCAGCGCAGCAAGGTCATCGGCCACCTGTTCCAGGATCCCCTCAAAGGCACAGCCCCCAACATGACCATTGAGGAAAATCTTGCGCTGGCCTACCTGCGTGCAGGCACCGCGCCCCACGCCATCTTCTCCCGCATCTCCCGCAAGGATAAAGAACTGTTCCGCGAGAAGCTCTCTCTGCTGGACATGGGCCTGGAGGACCGCATGAAACAGCCGGTGGGCCTGCTGTCCGGCGGCCAGCGGCAGGCCCTGACCCTGCTGATGGCTACGCTGGTCACCCCCAAATTGCTGCTGCTGGACGAGCACACCGCCGCTCTGGACCCCGCCACGGCGGAAAAGGTGCTGGAGCTGACCCGGAACATCGTGGCCGAAAAGAAGATCACCTGCCTGATGGTCACTCACAACATGCATCAGGCGCTGGAACTGGGAAACCGCACCCTGATGATGGATGCGGGCCGCATCGTGTTCGACGTGCAGGGCGAGGAGCGCAGCCGGATGACCGTGGACGACCTGCTGGAAAAGTTCCGCGAGAACGCCGGCAAGACGCTGGACAACGACCGCATCCTGCTGAGCAAGGTGGAAGCAGACAACTGAAAAGAAACTCAAAATGCCTTGTCTGGACCCGAAACCGTGTCAGACAGGGTACTTTTGATACAACAAGGATAAAACGAGATGAAAATAACGATCCGTACCCCGCAAATGCAGGATTATGACCGATTTTCTGCTATTATGGATCAGGTGCAGCAGATGCATGTCGAGTGGCGGCCGGATGTCTACAAACCGGCTAGTCCGTTGGTTACAAAAGGGTTGTTTGCTGAGTTCCTGAAAGGGGACAGCTGGTATATTGCCGAGACGGACGGCATCGTTGTTGGTGTTCTGGAAGTCTTCAAGCGCCATGTGGAAGGCCCGGCGCAGGTAACGAAGGATGTTTTGTTCGTCAGTACCATGGCGGTGGAGGAAGCGTACAGGGGCAAAGGCATCGGCCACCAGTTCTTTGAAAAAGTGAAGCAGCTCAAGGCGGAAAAGGGATGCGACACCATCGAGCTGCAGGTGAACGCCAGAAATAAAAAGGCGTATGAGATGTACCGGAACTACGGCTTTACGGAAAAGTCCATCAATATGGAACTGAAATAAGCAACAAAAAGAGCAGAGCGTTCCAGCCAGCTGGCTGGAACGCTCTGCTCTTTTTAATGCAATATACTGAAAACTCAGAGCTTACTGAACGTACTCGACGGTGTACTCGAAGCCGTACTCTTCCTGCAGCTTCTTGACCTCGGGCTCGCAGTCCTCGATGAAGGTGGGAGCGTAAACAGAAGCGCCGTTGTGGGCCTTCTTGTAGTCCTCCACGATCTGCTGCAGCTTTGCCCAGCCCTCGTTGGCCTTGGCGTTGTCGATGCTGTCGGGGAAGTTGATGATGAACTCGCGGTGTTTGGGAATGCGTGCTTTCATGATAGAAATCTCCTTATAACAGTATGGATTCTAAAGCTTGATTTATCCAGAAACAGGGCACAGACCCTGTATCTTGCGGGGAAATATTACAGGCCGTACACCCGGCGGGCGTTCTCGGCCGTGGTGCGGAACACCTCTTCCGCAGAAATGCCCTTCAGCTGGGCGATGTACTCACCCACATAGCGGATGAGGCTGCTGTCGCAGCGGGTGCCGCGCACCGGCTCCGGGGCCATATAGGGGCAGTCCGTCTCCAGCACGATGGCTTCCAGCGGCAGGGCGGCAATGGCTTTTGCCGCTCGCTTGGCACCCTGGAAGGTGCAGGCACCGCCAAAGCCAATGTACAGACCCTGCTGTGCCAGCCACACGGCGTCATCCGCACTGCCGGAATAGCAGTGCACGATGCCCTTGGGCCGGTACTTTTTCAGCAGGGCATAGACATCCGCGTGGGCCTGCCGGTCGTGCACGATAATGGGCTTGTCCAGTTCCAGCGCCAGACGGATCTCAGCTTCAAACAGGGCCAGCTGGGCGTCCTTGGGCACGGGCCAATGGTAGTCCAGCCCGCATTCGCCCACGGCCACCACCTTGGGGTCCTCGTAGCAGGGGGCAAGGGCGCGCATTTCGGCCGCCCAGTCGCCGCCGTATACCGACACCGTGGGGGCGGGGCCATCTTCGCCGCCGTCGGCGGCAGGCAGCAGGCTTTCCGGATGGATGCCAATGGCCGCCACCACCCAGGGGTAGCGGTGGGCCAGCTCCAGCACCCGGGGGGCGTCCCCGGAGTGGGTGGCCTGCTCGCACACGCCTACCACGCCCTTTGCGGGCAGACTGTCCAGCAGGGCAAAGCGGTCGGCGTCAAAGGCGCGGGCGCTGTAATGAGCATGGGTGTCAAAAATCGGGCCGGTCATACCTTCTCCTTTTGGGCGGGTGCCTTGTTCACCAGCCAGATGCCCACACACACGAACACCAGAGCTGCCAGATACTGCCAGCGGAACAGGGGCTCGCCGTTGAGCACAGCACTCAGCAGCACGTTCACCACCAGATTCACGAATCCGAAGATGGCAATGCGGCTCACAGGGTTGTTTTTCATCAGCAGGGCCCACAGCACATAGCCGGCTCCGCAGATGAAGGCCAGATACAGCAGCACCAGGATGCCCAGCGGGTTCACACTGCCCAGATGTCCGCCCAGCGCAGTGCCCAGCACAAACAGGGCTGCGCCGCCCACAAACAGGTTGATAAAGCAGACCGCAAAGCTGTCGGCCTTTTTGGTCACGGCCTTGTTCCACGGGCCGGACAGGGTAAAGATGACCGTGGCCAGCAGCATGCAGAAGATGCCCCAGCTGCTGCCGCCGCCGTGGTTGCCCAGGGTGCCGATGAGCACCCCGGCAAAACCCAGCACACAGCCCAGCAGCTTGGCGGGGGTCATGCGGTCGGCATTGCCGTAGAGGAAGTGGGCAAAGATGACGCCCAGAAAGCTCTGGGTGCTGTTCAGGATGCCGCCGAAGGCACCCGTCAGCATGGCAACGGCGATGTAGTAGAACGCGTACTGGGTCGTGGTCTGCCACAGGCCCAGGGCGCAGCACTCGGCCGCCACCTTGCCGCGGGGGAACCGGGGCAGGCGGTTTTGCAGCAGGACACTGCCCAGCAGCACCAAAAAGCTGCCCAGCATGAACCGCACCCCTGCAAAGCAGAAGATGGAGGCGGTGTTGCCGGAATCAATGGAAAACAGGCGGTAGCCCAGCTTGATAAAGGGAAATGCCGAACCCCACAGCACGTTGCAGAAAATGGCCAGCAGCACGGCATATACCGGCGTGCCGAAGATCCGGTCCAGCTTTTCCGCACGGGAAAGCGTCGTTTTCTCCATGGCTTAGTGGATGCGGCTGCCGACCGGGGTGTCGTCGCCGTAGAATGCAATGGAGCAGCCGCCGTCGGCGGTGTCGGCAGCAAAGATCATGCCCTCGCTGACGTATTTGCCCTTCATCATCGGGCGGGGTGCCAGGTTGCACACGATGCCGATCTTCTTGCCGATCAGGTCCTCCGGCTTGAACCACTTGGCGATGCCGGACAGGATGCAGCGCTCGCGCTCGCCGTCAAACACGGTCAGGTGCAGCAGCTTCTTGCTCTCCTTCAGGTTCTCGCAGGCGCGCACTTCGGCCACGCGCAGCTCCACTTTGCAGAAGGTGTCAAAGTCGATCTCTTCCTCGTGGGTGAAGTCCACACCGTTCTCCTCGGCGGGGGCAGCGGCCTTCTTCTCGGCCTCGGCCTTTGCCTTGTTGGCGGCCTCGGCAGCAGCCTTGCGCTTCTCGTCTTCTTCCTTCAGGTGGGCGATCTCCTTGGCCACGTCGATGCGGGGGAACAGGGCATCGCCCTTGTGCACGGTGTAGGTCTCCTGTGCGCCGTAAACGGTCTTGGCCAGATCCAGCGCGGAGGCGTCCAGACCCAGCTGATCCATCATCTTGGGTGCGGTGGAGGGCAGGTAAGCGTTCAGCAGGATGCCGCTCACGCGCAGAGCCTCGCACAGGTGGTACAGCACGCTCTCCAGACGGGTCTTGTTGGCTTCGTCCTTGGCCAGTGCCCAGGGAGCCGTTTCGTCGATGTACTTGTTGGCGCGCTGGATGACTGCAAAGATCTCCACCAGAGCCTGCGGGATGGTCAGCTTGTCCATGTCGGCGGTGACCTTGCCGGTCAGCTCGTTGATCATGGTCTCCAGCTCAGTGTCGATGGCCTCGGTGCCGGGCACATTGTGCACAGTGCCGCCAAAGTACTTCTCGCACATGGCCACAGTGCGGCTGAGCAGGTTGCCCAGGTCGTTGGCCAGGTCGCTGTTGATGCGGTTGATCAGGGCCTCGTTGGTGAACATGCCGTCGTTGCCGAAGGGGATCTCACGCAGCAGGAAGTAGCGGATGGCATCCACGCCGTAGCGGTCGCACAGGATGACGGGGTCCACGACGTTGCCCACGGACTTGGACATCTTGCCGCCGTTCATCAGCAGCCAGCCGTGGCCGAACACCCGCTTGGGCAGCGGCAGGTCCAGAGCCATCAGCATGGCGGGCCACAGAATGGTGTGGAAGCGCAGGATCTCCTTGCCCACCATGTGCAGATCGGCCGGCCAGAACTTGTCGTAATCGTGGTAGGTCTCGTTGCCGTAACCCAGGGCGGAGATATAGTTGCTCAGGGCGTCCACCCACACATACATGGTGTGCTTGGGGTCGAAGGGGACAGGGATGCCCCACTTGACCGAGGTACGGGACACACAGGTGTCCTGCAGGCCCTGCTTGATGAAGGCGATCATCTCGTTCTTGCGGCTCTCCGGCTGGATGAACTGGGGGTTTTCCTCGTAGAGCTTCAGCAGGCGGTCGGCGTACTTGCTGGTCTTGAAGAAGTAGGCTTCCTCGTGGGCGTCGTACACCTCGCGGCCGCAGTCGGGGCACTTGCCGTCCACCAGCTGGCTGTCGGTCCAGAAGCTCTCGCAGGGCTTGCAGTAGTGGCCGATGTACTCGCCCTTGTAGATGTCGCCCTGCTCGTACAGCTTGGTAAAGATCTTCTGGCAGGACTCCATGTGGTAGTCGTCGGTGGTGCGGATGAAGCGGTCGTAGCTGACGTCCAGCAGCTTCCACAGATCCTTGACGGTGGCCACGATCTTGTCCACATACTCCTTGGGGGTCACGCCGGCATCGGCGGCCTTGTCCTGGATCTTCTGGCCGTGCTCGTCGGTGCCGGTCAGGAACATGACGTCGTAGCCCTGCATGCGCTTGAAACGGGCCAGTGCGTCGCAGGCCACGGTGGTGTAGCTGTGGCCGATGTGCAGCTTATCGCTGGGGTAGTAGATGGGGGTCGTGATGTAGAATGTCTTGTGTTCACTCATAGGGGTAATTCTTCCTTTCCTTTTGGCATTGCAACGAAAAACGCTCCCGCCCTGCCGGTATTTGAACCGGACAAGGACGAGAGCGCTGCACTTTCGTGGTACCACCTTGCTTCGCCCTGCCCTTGCGGGCAAGACCTTGTGCTGGCGTAAAAACCAGCCCGGCGCGCTAACGGACGCCACACCGTCACGGGCTCACTGTTCACCCGTGCAGGCTCCGAGACCATGTTCCGCACCGCGCGGCCTGCCCGCTTCCATCCTTCGGGCTTTCTGTCAGGCGCAGACGATGCGTACTCTTCTCTTCTCAGCCAATGCCATTATTATGTTTATAATACGCAAAAAAAGCGGGTTTGTCAATAAAAATATGAAGAAAGAACCCTCTCAGTCAAAACCTGCCGGTTTTGACAGCTCTCCCGAAGGGCGAGCTTTTGAAATTTTACGGCACACGCAAAACAGCTCCCCCATCGGGACCGATTTCCCCCGGTCGGGGGAAAATGGCGAAGCCAAAAGGGGGAACAGCTGTCGAGCGGATGCGAGACTGAGAGGGTTTTACACCTCGTAGTCCATGCACACGCGGGTCTTGGTGTAGGGGCGCACCTTGCCGTCGGCCACGGCCACATGGGCGGGATGCACGGCGTAGCTCTTCAGGGCCTCGAAGCTCTCCAGTGTGGTGTCCAGCATCACGTCGGCGTTGGAAGTGGGCAGGCCATTGATGTTCACATGCACTTCCAGCAGGCCGGGCACCTTGCCCACAAGGCCCTCCAGGCCTTCCTTGATGCCGGCCTTCACGGCGGCCTTTTCGGCGTCGGACAGCTCGTCCTTCAGCTGCCACAGAATGATATGCTTGACCATAACAGAATACCTCCTGCGTTTTTTCTCATTGTAGCAGGGTGAGAAAACGAACGCAAGAGGGGAAAGTTATTTTTTGTCTTTGTCATCCCGGCTGCCGTGGTAGCACAGGTTGGAGATGACAAAACCGATGCAGGCCAGATATGCAGCTACCAGCAGAATGATATTCCACGGCTCGATGTCCGGCAAAATTGTATTGAACAGAAAGGCTGCACCGCCGAGGATCAGGGTCACACCGGAAAATTTGCGGAAGTTTTTGCGCTCGTCCTCGGTTTTCCAGGCTGTTCCGCTGCGATCACGCAGATCCTGGATGCCGCGCCAGATGAACAGCAAAGAGGTGACGACTCGCAGCCACTCCCAGTCGGAAAGATGCAGATTCATGACAGGCTCCTTTCCGGCTGTCAATCAGCACTATGGTTCCAACTTTCGTAAACGACAAGATAGATCAGATCTGCCACAATCCAGATGATGCTGAGGACACGGTGAAGCAGAGTTGCCGGATCCAACAGGAGAAGAGCGAAGAAAATCACAGCATTGCACATGAAAAGGACGCCGTTTTTCTTCTGCCACATGGCACGGTATTCCGGATCGCGGTCGTACTGGTTGAAAAAGGTATGGATGAGCGGGTCTTTGCCCAGCAGGTCCCGCAGGCCCATCCAGAATGCAAAGAGGCCCAAAACAAGATGCATCAGGTTCAGCCGATCAAACGTAAATACAATCTGCATAAAATGCGCCTCCTTTTTCCACCATTATACCATAGGAGGGTGGAAACACAAGGACGAGAATAAACTGCCCATCGGGATTTTTTGAACCCTCTCAGTCATCGCTGTGCTCCCAAGCCTCGTAGGCAACCAGATAGAGAAGATCTCCCACGATGGCGATGCCGAAGATGATGCGGTAGATCAGCGATGTAACAGGTATGAAGGTTAAGATCAGAAAGGCAATGCTGTTGAGCATGTAAAACACGCCGTTTTTCTTCTGCCAGAAGGCACGATATTCCGGGTCCCGTTCGTACTGGTTGAAGGGAAGACGGATCAGAGGGTCTTTGCCCATAAAATCACGGACGCCGGAGATCAGCCATAAAATGCTCAAAAGGACGTCAAAGAGCTGCCACCAGGAAAAAGCCAACTGCATAAAATGCACCTCCTTTTTCCACCATTATACCATAGGGGGGTGGAAACACAAGGACGAGAATAAACTGCCCATCGGGATTTTTTGAACCCTCTCAGTCATCGCTGTGCGATGCCAGCTCCCCCGAAGGGGGAGCTTCTGACGAAACTGAAAAGTTTGCCAATAAACTGGGACGTTTTCCGCTATTGCGAAAAAAGCTCGCCCTTCGGGAGAGCTGGCGCGGAGCGCCTGAGAGGGTTGTTTTGCCGGAAAATGAATCTTGAAAAATAAAAACCAGCCGGACGATGCGGTTGCAAGCCATCGTCCGGCTGGATACTTACTTCTTCGGAGTCATAAGCCTCTTCTCCTTGGGTTTCCTCATTTTCGGAGTAAGCGTTTCATAGGGTGACTCTCCTTAGAAACATCAAACACATCTGAAAACCGGGGATGGAATCAAGGGGAACGATTTACACTAGAACATTGGAATGACCCTTTTCTCAACTGATGGAGTGCGGTACCGAGATTCTGAAGATGAATTTCATATTACCACATTCTTTCGAGTTAGATTTGCCGGGGCACCTTGACTAGTACATTGGTAGAACTCCTTTTTTGCTATTCAAATAACTGTCTCCGTACAAAAGATACCTTCATCGGTGATCACCTTCGGCGGATCTATTTGAATTGCCGGGGGTCTGGGTTTATCGACAGGTTGTCGTTATATCGCAATGTTGACGCTCAAGACTGGCTCGTATTTGTTGTGTTTTTATACGGGGGAAACATCCCGTTTGTGGTGAGCCTCTGTTTTGCTTCTCAGCGAACCCCGACAGCCTGTCCCTGCTGTGCGGGTTCCATATCGACCATCGGTCTCGCTCCTTTCTGCTTCAAGTCAGCGGGATTAGCTCTCATTTGAGCTTCTGCTGTACTTCTCTGGTTTCTGGCTTTATTATACATGCGGGTGCATCGTTTGTCCATTCGCAGACTATACAAAGAAATAGACAAACTTTTGTTGAAATCTTGAAAACAACTGGCAAATACAGCAAAAATGGTCCGCAGACCGGCGTTTCTGCGCGCTCTGCCCAACCTTGGCCCCCTCTTGTGGAAAACCTCTGCTGCAGCTGCTGGCGGCCGGGCCGATCGCATGCGGGGCGTTCCGCATGTGCCCGGTGATGAGCCTGGTGGCAACGCTGCTGTTCAAGGAGCCGAGCTTCGGCACCTGGGTGCACACCTGGGGCTGCAACATGCCCATGGCCCTGTGCTGGCAGATGCTGTACTGCGGCCCGCTGAGCCGTGCCATTTTCCGGCTGCTGTTCCGCCGCGGTGAAAAGAAGGCGGCCTGATCCCGCAGGAAACCGGACAATTTCCTTTATAAATAGGTATCGACAAAGTTCTGTCAAACTTGGCGGACACATGACAGGCGTGAAATCCATACGATTTTTATATACCGGTTATATAAAAACTCTACAGCGGGTGTATTTTACGCCTGCCACCCCCCTGAAAAGCGTAGAAACAGGCAAGAAAACTGTGGAAATAGTGCAACATATTCCGCATAAACAAAGCAGATTGCACAACTTCTGCCGCCCGCTGGTGAAGTGCGATATAACAAAAGGTAGAATGTTGAAGAAGGGGCTTGTCAATTTTCGTCAATCGTACTATCATACTGAACGGAAAAAGACGAACGAACCGGAAAAAAGGAGGGCGCGCAGGGCTTCGAACACCAGCGCCTTCCTTGCTTTTTTCACGTTCTTTGGCCTTTTCTTCATGCGATAAGAAGGTGTGGAGCCGGTGTGCGGTGCAGCCCTTTTGCGGGGCAGAATATCGCCGGAACCGACCCTCAGACCCGGACCCCATTCTTCAGGAAGGAGGAAAAATAAATGAACAAGTTGACCCAAGCCCTGATGGAAGAGCTCACCGTCGAGTACGTCAAGGTCGGCCCGCTGCAGATCCCGGAATCCGTGGTCATCAGCTGGGTGA
>ERZ773133.1921-NODE-1921-length-21025-cov-7.753219_pt1 | contig 21025 bp, 7 predicted proteins | sample MGYA00580861_ERZ773133 | MGnify/ENA primary metagenome ERZ773133 (study PRJEB29015, sample SAMEA2737844) | human gut metagenome | biome: human gut; feature: human-associated habitat; material: faeces | place: China | collected 2012 ...
AAAATGCAGGCAGGCTCATGAAACGAGCGAAAGAAACCACGAAAGACGATAAAGGAAAGTTCAATAAGAAGAAACGTTTTGGTAAATCCATAAAGAACCGGTGTCCTTCTAGATTCCAGACTACAGTGGAGAAAAAGTTTAAGATAACTGGTGGTACCTATATAGAAGTACCCAATAGTTACAGAGCCTCACAGTACGACCATACTGTTGATGACTATATCAAAAAGAAACTATCTGACCGATTGTATAAGCTACAAGATGGTACTGAGGTACAAAGGGATTGGTATTCATCATTCCTGCTCTATTGCTACAATTATAAGACGCAGGATATAGATAAAGATAAATGCATTACAGAATTTGATGATTGCTACAAGAAAGAAAAAGCCCTAATCACATGGATTAAGGCTCATAAGATTAAAGTATTAAATAGCGGGATTAAAATAGCTTAACAACTTAATAATAAGGGAGATTGACTGTACTTCCTTGCTGAAAAGCAGAAAATTATCGTTAATGTGGTCGTTGGACTGCTTGATAATGAAAGTCCTGATTCAAAAAGATTTACACTTGTAACTCCAAAGTCTGAAAATGATGTACGATTACAAGCTACACTTGACAATCAGAACCCCACGGGCTTGCCCGTGGGAGCAGTCAGGATTATGAAGACTGGTATGAAAATGAATGGAGCGGCTGGGAAAGCCTGTTTACGGATTTTGACTGGCTGATCTGGTTGCTAGAAGAATAGTAATGAAAATAGGATGGCTATTTTGGAAAACAGGTTAATGGAATGTGAAATTTCTGTAAAAAAATGATTGACTTTATTTGCTGGAAGAATATAATGTATATGATGTGTGTGGGGGGGGGTAAAAGTTTTTGCCCCCCCTTTGATGTTGCCTTGCTTTACTATAGAATAATAGAATAGAATAAAGGATGCCTTTGATTATAAAATTGTATAACATCAAAGATGAAATATAGAAAAATATATATGAAAAATAGTATTTATTGGATTGCGGTTGGATTGTGTGTGCTTGTGATCGCCTGGAAGCTGGTCACGATCCTTGGGTATGACATAGAATATCACCGGTCGGATCAGGTCTATGAACAGCTGGCGGCTATGACAACAGAAGAAATTGGGGATAACGCTGTAAAAAAGGATGGGGAAGCCTCAGACTGCACTTCAGACGAGAGGGAATGGATGATTCCATCAGAAAAATTAAAACAGATCAACCCGGATTATGTGGGCTGGCTGCGGCTTCCCGGAACAGGGATTGACTACCCGGTGGTCCAGGGGAAGGATCATGAATTTTATCTGGATCATTTATTTGATGGGACGAAGAACAAGGCCGGCTGTTTGTTTTTGGATGTGGGAAACCGTTCGGATTTTTCTTCCTGTAATTCCATCATTTATGGCCATTATATGAAAAATAAGAGTATGTTTTATGAACTCTCTTCTTATAAAGAAGCGTCCTGGTGGAAGGAGCATCCGGAATTTCAGCTGATTCTCCCGGACAGACAGGCCAGACTTGTGGTGTTTTCTGCTTATGTGGCAGATGTGCAGGAAAATGCCTGGCAGATAGATTTTGAGAGCCGGGAAGCTTACGAAAACTGGTTGAAAGATAGAAAAGAACGATCACTCTTTCAGCCGGATCAGGAAATTGGAATTCCGGATTCCGTGGTGACCTGTTCGACCTGCAGTTATGAATTTGAAAATGCCCGTTTCGTTGTCCATATGGCAGTTTACTGGGACAAGGAAACGACATAGTAGCTTTGATCGTTATGATCAAATGAAGGATATGAGGTGAAATACAATGAAGAAGAAAACAATCGGAAAGCAGCTTCTTGCATGGGTATTAGCAGGAGCGATGCTGCCACAGTCCAGTATTGCTTACGCAGCGGAAACCGCAGCTTCTGCATTGGGCCCGAAAGAAGATATATTGGTCCGCTGGATTCCCAAGAAAGATCAGATAAAAGCCGGAGAAGAAGGAATCGTTACTTTGGAGGCCAGGCTGAATAAGAAAAGATCGAAAGTTGACCGGGCGGAGATCGAGATCCATTTAGAGCCAGAAGAAGCCAGGGCTCTCCAGCTGGAGGTGTTTGACAACGCAGAAGAGACGGTGGATTGGAAAGACGATGGAAGCGCGGATCTGTATTTTGAATTGGATACCGAACATAAGAAACTGAGTCAGAAACTGACCTTTGTGGTTCCGGAGGATGTAGAAGAGCTTTTTGACATTGATGTGGACCGGGATGATATTACCGTGACGCCTTACGGAGACTTTGAGGATGCAGCTTCAACGGATTCCCAGGAAACTTTTTCCACAGCAACGCCGTCTACAGCAACGCCGTCTACAGCAACGCCATCTGCAACGACGCCATCCATAGAGACGCCATCCATAGCAACACCATCGACAGCGCCATTCATAGAGACACCATCCATAGCAACACCATCGACGACGACGCCATCCATAGAGACACCATCGACAGCGACGCCATCCACAGCAACGCCATCCACAGCGACATCCAGTAATAGCAGTGATAACACCAGAACGGATGTGGAGATAGATGGGGGGGTGCGAATCCGTATTGAAACCAGGATTCTTCATGTCATCGGGGAAGTGCCGGAATATGACCTGTCTGTGACAGCCGTGGAACAGGCGGATGAGGCGGGGACAGATTGCTTCCAGTTCCAGGTCGATGCGGTGAAGCAGGAAGCTTCCTCTGCACTGGCAGTAAAAGAGCAGCGTCTTTCTATGAAGCTGGAGCTTCCAGAGTGGTTTTCGATCCAGCAGCAGAATGTCACCTGGAATCAGACAACCAATCGCCTTCAGATCGATGGTACAGACCTGGCGGAGATCACGGGGATTCCGGATTCCATGGAAGTGACCAGTGCAAAAGTGTCCGATCCGCAGACACTGGAGGTACAGATGGAAAAAGCAGAGACCGAAGATATCCACCTGGAGGTTTCGCTGTTCCATGCTTCTCCGTTGCTTCAGATATCCGAAGAGGTAAAAACCGCTGTGGAACATGGTGAGCCTGCGGAATCAGTAGAAGGTCAGATCACCTTAGCAGCAGTATTGACTACAACTGCCGCTGGCCAGAGTACAGAGGATGAGGACCGCGCGGTGAAGAATATTACCCTTGCAGAGCTGTTAAAGGATGAAGCGGTAGCGGTCATTACCCAGAAAACCAGCTTAAACAAACAGCTATTCTGGATCGATAACCGGGATGAATCCAATATCCGTCCAAAAAAGGCAGAGGAATATTTACAGCGCTTTAAGCCGGCGATCACCTTTCGGGTAGAAGGGGAAACCGAAGAAATCGCATTCACCGAAGAGAACTGGAGAAAGTATTTTGGAAATGCGGCCATGCCGCAGCTGGAGGTTTCCGATGATCTTGGCCAGATTTCTTTTCATGATGCTCCAACACAGGCCACCTGGACCAGCCCATATGATGGGAGCTCGAAAATCTGCTCCATCACCTGGGCTATGAAACAGACCAATCTGGAAGATATGGGAGAAGATGGAAATCCAAATTATTCCGGAAAATACAGTATTCGTTCCTTAGATAAGGAAAGCAAAGGAAATAAAGAAGGCTGGTATTATATTGAACGCCGTACTCTGACATTTGACATTCAGATGCGGATCGCTTCCCTGATCCCATCGGACGCAGCGGCACAGAGTGAGTTCTGGGATAAATTCGGTACCAGTCTTCAAAAAGTACTTGGCGAAAGATATAATTTCCATATGGAAACCAGCTTTGGGCCCTATAGCTATCCATTTCAAGAGATTTTAGCTGGCCGAAGCTCAGGGGTAATATCGGGAGATTTTACCGATCATATAAGTCTTAAGGGTATGTGGAAGTATGACTTAAGCGGAGCACCGGTTGTTTACTCTCTGAAGGATAATGGGAGTGAAGGCACCCAAAAAGATAAGCTCACATATGACGAATTGAAGGATGAGGATGGAAACCCCATTTTAAGTGATCCTAATGATTTCCTTGAAACAATCTATCGTAATGATAGTGTCGGTAACTTTGGCTCTGTGACAGACGCCCTGTATGGAGGCGGAACCATGCTTTTACAGCTGCGTGGTACCAGAAGTTATCAGGCGACAAAAGAATGGGCCGATGCAGCAGACCCGTCTCATCGTCCGAGTGGAGAATTACAGCTTTGGCGTTACCGGGAAGGGGATGATTATAGCCAGGCGTCTCCGGTCAGGGATGAGCGTGGAGATATTAAAACGATCAACCTGGATACCACCACGAATTCACAAACGATCGAGTTTGGGGAGCTGGAGCGTTACGACCCGGAAGGATATCTTTACCGCTATGTTGTAAAAGAATTTTTAAATAGTTCAAACTCTTACGAACAGGTGTTCGGATATATCGAGGTAGACCCTGCAAAGGGAAAAGAAACCATTCAGGATCGTATTGCAGGACAGGATGTGTCACGTACTTATCCGGAACAACGAAGCGGTGAAAATGCAAGGAATACATGGCTTTATGACGGAGGTGTTCTGACGAACCGCCTGAACAAACAGGTGACTGTCACCGGGACCAAGATATGGCAGGCATCGACATTTCAGGATGACTTAAGTAACGTGGAAGTCCAGATGACGCTGTATTATAAGGGAAAGGGCAGTGGGACGAATGTCTGGAAAAAAGTAAAACAACCGGCTGAAGTAACAGAAACATTGACGAATTTCCGGGCTGAAAATGAGAGTGGAATGCAGGTAACCCGTACCATGCCGCGATATGATGCATATGGCCAGGAGTTGATCTATCGCTGGTTTGAGACAAAAACAGCTCAGAACGGTACGGACAATGGTTTTGAAAAAGTACCGGAAGTCATTGACGATGCAGCCAAGAATAATAACCAGAGCTTTTCCCTGGAACACCGCGGCCAGATGGTACCTTATGTTTCAGAAAACACCTTTGATGAAGCAACAGGTGTCAGTACCATATATAACCGGGTGGTTGATACCAGGGATTATGTCGTGGAAAAACAGTGGGATGGAGTAGAACCGAGAGCTATTACCTTTTATCTGCATCGGACTATCGGTGGATTGAAACATGAGACATTAGGTAAATTTTCTTTTAAGGCAGATGGTTCTTTAGCCGATGGTTTTTTAGCCAAGAAAAATACGTTAAGTCCCATAACTGCCGAACAGCTGGAAGCGTGGAGAGTCAAGCTGCGTGATCTGCCTCGCTACGATGAGAAGGGCCGCACGTATGAATATTTTCTGGCTGAGAGCGACAGCAGTGATTCTTTGCCTGTTTATGACCTGCAGGTGGATGAGGACGGAACCTACAGCAGTCTGATCGTAAACCGCCCTGTTGACGGAACCAGCAATTCGATCATGATACATAAAGACTGGATCGACGATGGAGACAGCGCCCATCGCAGTCCGGTTACGATCGGTGTCTATGACAAAGAGACGAATGAGCAGATCGGTGGCGATGTAGTGATCGGAGACAATGAGATCTGGATCAGGCAGGTGAGTATCGGAGCGAAGAAACCATCCGAGGTTTATGTGGTAGAGAAAAAGGTTGGCAAATGGGATGTATTAACGGATGAATCTGGAAAGCGGATTACGCCGGAACAGACACAAATCGATGGCACACAAGTATACCGGACAGATCAGCACGAATATAAGGTGTCTTATACAGAGCCAGATCAGGCAGGCTCCGTGGTGAAGAGTGCATTTACGATCAAGAACCGGAGAGTGGGTTCGGTGAATTTTACGCTCACGAAAAAATGGGTAGATGGAGGCGGTTCCATAAGAACTGCTATAAAAAATGCGGTCGAGCAGATAAACGAGGCAGCGACAGAGCCTAGCAAAAAGATCCATTGGATCCTGCAGTTGGGGTTTTCTTCGATTCCGGATACATCAGAGTACCCTGGGGGAATTACAGGAGCTCATTATCAGTTGACCAGAGAGAAGGCTTCTGGCGATACCGTGAAAATCAACCAGGATGGCGTCATTCCGATTTATAAGGATCATGCCGGTACGGCGGGAAATTCCTGGTATGATCTGCTGGAAAACCAGGGATCAGGAATCAGTCAGACCGCAGAGTATCATTTCTACCATCTTCCGAAATATGATTATGCCGGAGCGGTCATGAATTATCAGGCAGTGGAAATCTGGGTAGATGGGGATGGAAAACCAGTAAATCCTGCTGCTTATACTTATCTGGAAGGCGGGGTTAGTAAATCTCTGGCGGCGCTGTTGGCAGATTATCAGTCAGCTTATACCAAAAACGAATATGTGGTTGGAGCTCAGCATACGAATGATTCCCAGACAGTAGAGATCACCAATCGGCTGACCGCGGTCAAGAATATCCACTGGCATAAACAATGGCATGATAATTACAATTATGACAGCCAGCTCCGGCCGGATATCTATCTGGATATTTATCGGAAGAGCGATGCACCAGGCAGTCAGCTGGAAAAATATGAGGATGATTACCAGTGGACATACCAGAATGCTTCTGCGCATCCGGATTCATCCATCAGTAAGAGACATCATTGGGTCGCAAACATTTATGATGTCGATAAGTATGACGCCCAGGGATATGAGTGGCATTACTACGCAAAAGAGAAGACAAAGGTGGACAAATCCAAGTTTGATTACACGGAGGTCCAGTATTCACGATGGTCCGATGAAAATGATCCTTCTACAGAAAAAAAACTGGGTACAGAATCAAAGCCGGCTGTGGATGCTGGTAAGCAGGTACAGCTGATTCCCGGAACAACGGAGGAGTATGCCTTAGGGGAAAATGGAACCTTCATAAATTCCATCGCAGGAACGGTTGTGATCGATGGCCAGAAGATCTGGGCCGGGCTTCCGTCGGCATATCTGAAGGATTCTGCGAACCGGCTTCCGGCAGCGACATTCGATATCGATCAGACGGTCGAAGTTTTTAATGAAGGTGATAATACAACATCAATCATTACCAAGAAGGTAGCAACATTACCGATCAAAAACTGGGATGATATCAAAGATGACAATGGATTTTATAAATTCTCTCTTGAATATACCGGAAATTATACCGTTGATCGTGATGGAATCCATAAAGCAACAGATGGTTCAGCACAGTTGATCCCACGATATAATGAGCGTGGAGATCTGTATACCTACAACGTCCGGGAAACCATGAACTGGACAGGCGACTGGCCTGCTGGACAGGATCGTGGAGATATCCGCGATGTTTATATAACAACCATTCAAACTTTTCTGGTGACCAACAGCTATGACAGTGTAAAAGGCGCATTGAGGATCAAAAAATATCTCAGCCTTCCAAAGAGCCTGGAGTCGTCAAGATGCCCTGCGATTTCCATGGTATTGACCCGTTCCTATCAAAACGCAGATGGTATCTTGGTAAAAGATACGGAATTCAAGAAGGAGCAGGTCTGGAACGCAGGCGATGTGAAAACTGCTTTTGAGACTGCAAAGACTGGAGCTGCAGTCGGAAACAATGTGGTTCTTTGCAGTACAAAACAGACCAAAGATCCGTTCCTGTTTGAAAATCTGGATATTTACGCACCAAACGGAGCGAAATACCGGTATCAGGTTGAGGAGAAAAAGGACGATTATCTGTATGGCTTTCATACCTGGGCCGATGCTGGTGATTGGACAGATGGAGAGGTTAAGACCGATAGTCATCTGGGAAGATACGTTGTAACAGATCTGTATCCAACAATGAATCAGGCGGATGCGGCTGGAAAGAAAGGACGGGGAACGACTAGCGGTTCTGTCCCGGTTACGGCGACATACCGGAATGAGCTTCAGACAGTGGGCGAGACCGTAGAGCTTTCCGGCATAAAAGAATGGGATGAGTATACATTCCAGAGCAGTAAACGCCCGGCGATGAATGAATTTGCCGGATGGCTGAAGCTTTACCGTTCAGCCAGATCACAGCCTGGCCAGAACAACGCCATTGCGGAAGAACCGGTGGAACATGCAGAATTTATCGTAACAGCCGAAGCTGGTGGAAATCCATACCGCTATACGGTAACAGGAACAACGGATGGATCAAAACTGGACCGTTATGCGCCCAATGGTATGTTGTGGAATTATGTGGTAAAAGAAACGATTCCGGCTGATTCTCCATATCAGGCAAAGGATGGAAAGACGACGGCAGAAAAACAGTCCTCTTCGACAACTCCTGGAAGTAGTGTAACAACCATCACCTTGAAGCCATTAACCAATACAACCAAGATAAATGTGTCTTATAGCAAAACCTGGGTTGATGCGGAGGGCAATGCTATTCAGGATGATTATGCCGGGTTAGGAAACCTGAAGGTTACCTTTAAGCTTCAGGTAAAAGAGCAGGGACAGACAAGCTGGACCGATGCAAAGAATTACTTTACCGGAACGAAAGCTTTAACCGGGGTGGTGGATTTTGAGCCGTCGATCAGCGGATCACTGACTTCGGATGTGTGGGGAAAAGATCACTGGATGGAAGATCTTCCTGCTTTTGTTCTTTCAGACACAACAGGAGATGTCAAACCGCTTTCTTATCGAATGACAGAGACAGGAGTCTATCAGAATGGCAGCGCGACTCCGTTAGTGACCTGGACAGAGACAGATACCAATGAGCTGGGATACACCTTGATTGGTTCAGGAGCGGCGACAGCGCTCATTACGCCATATTATCCGAATGGCCAATACAAATTAAATGCTAATAATAATCATTTCAATAAGCTGAATCTGGGAACCATGACAGTAAAGAAAACCTGGCGCAATGACAGGAATAACCTATGGAGTACCAGACAGCCGACAAAAAGACCTGGTTATGATTGGGAATTGAAGCTGTTGATTCAGCGCAAGACAGAGGGCGAAACAAGCTGGTCCAATGTAAAATCCTATGATAAGGATGGAACGGAAAAAGGGGACTTGCTGGTGACGTTCTATGGAACCAATCAGGATGCAGAGATGCCCCGGACGATCACAGGTCTGACGGCATGTAATGAAAAAGGAGAAACATATACATACCGGGCAGTGGAACTGGATCCGGAGAATAATCAGGGATTAGAGGCAGATCAGACCTACCGGAAAACCTATCAGGTGTCATATACTTCGAATGGTATGACGGTGAATACAGAAGCTGTCAATACAGAAGCTGTCAATACGCTTCAGACGGTAGAGATCCGTGCTGCGAAATCGTGGCATGCTGGTGACAGTAGCGGTAAAACCGTAACGCTCCAGTTAAAATATCGGGGGACAGATGGGAAGCTTCATGCGATCGGAAATTTAAGCGGGGCAAAGGTCACTCTGGATGGGACAAAAGATACAAAGCCGGATGACAGCTCTGCCCAGTTTGGATATGAAGAGGACGCGTGGAAAGCGGTATGGACCGTGCCAAAGGTACTTCCGGCAGAATTATTTACCGATCAGAATGCAGAAGCGGAAGTGGATACAGCGGGTTCCACGATCTATGTGGTGGAAGAGCTGAATTCCGACGATCCTGATCATACAGGATACCACCAGCTGTCTCATACCGCAACGGATAATCAGAACTATGAAATTTTGAATGAAAAGTTAATGAAGCTTTCCATTCAGAAAATCTGGTATACAGTGAATAATAATGCAAGAAAACCACTGACCTTCCAGATTTACCGGATTGCCGGGGCAGCTGAGATCCCGGATGGTGATACAGGAGCAGAGCTTCTGGGAACTGTGACTTTGACAGGCTCTGCACAAGCGCAGACCTGGAGCTGGTCCGGTTATTCCTGCACCGGTACGGATGCAGCAGGAACGAAGCAGTTCTTTTCTAAGTATAATAGCAGTGGAACACCATATCTTTACTATGCCCGTGAGATCGCCATCGGAGGACAGAGCATCGGGGAAGATAGAAAAGTAACGGTTGACGGATACCGGTATGAGGTAGTGGCACCGACAGTGAAGATGGTTTCACCAGCCAATGCCCAGGGGGTTGTGACTGATCCGGATACGGCATCCGCATCCTTCATCAATCTTCAGCTGACGAATATTCCTGCAACAAAGGTGTGGATGGACCATAACAATGCGTATGGGACCAGACCTGAGAATCTGGAGCTGCAGCTTTGGAGAGAAACAAAAGGGAAGGGAGGAACTGTGGATTGGGAGCGGGTATCCATAACGCCGGAGATTAATAAAGACGATTCCTCCGGCAAGTGGGTTTATACCTGGAGAGATGTTCCTTACTATAATCCTGTCGATGGAAAATCGTTCCGTTATCAGGTTCGGGAAAAGGTTCCGCCAATTTCGACACCGACAGATGCAGGGGCGGCTGGCGCCTGGTATGCGAGCGGGGATGTCACAACGGGTAACGTGGCTTCTGCAGAAATTTACGGAAGAGGAACCATCACCAATACTCTGAAAGGACAGATCCAGGTGACAGGGACCAAAATCTGGAAAGATGAGAACCGGACCTCCAGACCATCAGATATCACGTTGACGTTATACCGATGGTCAGACCGGAGCTCTGAGGTGAACCGGGAGAAGGTTACCACGGCGAATGTACCGGCCATGACCTTAACCTGGGATAAGACGAACACGAATGAATGGAAGTACACCTACAGCAATCTGCCGCAGTTTGACAGCTATGGTGCGCTCTATCACTATAAGGTAGAAGAAACAACACCTGCCCATTATCGCACAGAATACAAGGATGCATTAGGCCGTGAGATCCATAACCTGGGTCTGGTGACAGTCCATGTAGAAAAGAAGTGGGAGGCGGAAAACTCTGCGCAGAAAGAGATCACCGTTGGCATTTACCGGACCACGGAGCTTACAATACCAGCGGATTCCTCTGAGGATGGAACCGGAAGCTCCGTATTGATTGGTCGGATAACCCTGAATTCCGGTAACGATTGGAAGTGGTCCGGTGATTCTCTGAATGGGACTTCGTTTGATCAGCGGACTTATGGAGAGGCAGAAGAAAAACCATATCTGTATTATGCAAGAGAGCTTCAGATTGGCAGTACCGGTGTACCGGCTGGGAAAGCGGGACGGCTGGTGGAGGCAGATGGTTACCGTTATGCGGTAAAAGAGGAGATGACTCCGTCTGCTCTGACAGCGGGTCAGGCAGTGCCGGATTCCATGACCACCGTCATAACCAACACCCAGCTGACGGATCTGACAGTAGTCAAGAACTGGATGGATAACCATAACCAGTACAACACCAGACCGAATACACCGGATGATCTGGAACTGATCTTATATCGCAAGGCAGAAGGTGATGCGCATTTTAAGAAATTGACGGATGCCGAGCTGACTGGGATTACGCTAGAGAAGACTGCAGGAACCGGTACGGAAGCGAACCGGTGGACCTATACCTGGAAGAATCTTCCTGCAACGGACCAGAATGGAAAATCTTATACCTACTATGTATGGGAGACAGTACCGGCAATCAATCCAGACAGTACTTTTCATGGAGCTGCTTATGGAGGACGTCAATATGTGTGCAGCCAGGGAACCGATCCGGCGTATCCGACAGAGATCAGAAAGGATGCGGATACCGGCAAGGCGAACATCAGCCGCCGTGCGGATCTGACCAATGCACTGACTGCCCACGGAATTTCTCTTAGCGGAACAAAGCACTGGGCAGATGGAGCGGTTGACCGTCCAGACACCCTGGAATTGAGATTGTGGCGGAGCCTGGATGGAGAAACCACTGAAACGGAGATCAGCTATGAACCGCAATCTGCTGGAAGCACTGCCCATCCACAGTTGTTATGGAGTCAGTCAGGCAGTACCTGGACCTATACCTTTATCAATCTGGATGGTTATGATACCAACGGTGTCCGTTACCATTACCGGGTAGAGGAAATCGTACCAGACGGCTATCGGAATGTGGTTCTGACAGATGCAGATTACAGCGGACTGGAAGATCTGGTTAACATTCGTCAAGTTCAGTTCCAGGTGGAAAAGAAGTGGAGAGTAAGAGAGGATTCGCTAAAGCATCCGGTTCATATGAAGCTGTATCGGACCACCGATGGACAGATCCCGGAGACCTCTGCGGGAGATGCGGCTTCCGAATTCCTTGGAGAAGTTTCCTTAGAGGAAACCAATGGCTGGAAATGGTCTGGTGACCAGATCCTAGATGCACATGGAGATCTGATTTCTTTTGATAAGTACCGGGTTCTGGATGAACATGGACAGCTTTTGTCTGCTCCGGAGCAGTACCTGTACTACGCAAGAGAAATTGTCACAGATACCGGATTCCTTGTAACAGAAGCAGCAGAACTGGCAACTGCATCCAATGCGACAGCTGTTGTTACGAATCAGCAGCTGACGGATCTGACGGTGGTGAAGGAATGGCTGGATCATGGAAATGCTTATAAGACCCGTCCAGACCATCTGGAGCTGACTTTGTACCGTCAGACGGAAGGTGGACAGCGGGAGAAGATCACAGACCGGTCTCCAAAAGTGCAGAAATCTGCTGGAAATCAGTGGGTATACACATGGAAAGATATGCCGGTCCAGGATGTGGATGGAAATCCATACACATACGATGTGGAAGAACAGGCTCCGACGGTTGCCGAAGGCGCAAGGCTTCTGGGCGCAGCTTATGTATGTCTGGAGAACCAGCCGGTGAAGCTGACCAACGACCAGGGGAAACTGACCAATTATCTGAAGAAAGAAACGGATCTGGTGGGAAGAAAGACCTGGAATGACGGACAGTATGCAGGAAGACCAACCACTGTGCAGTTACATCTATACCGTCAGGCAGATGGGGAAAGCACCTGGGAAGAGGTAACTGGAGCGATGCCTGTCTGGTATCGGAATTCGGATGATACCTGGAGCTTTGTATATGAAAGGATATCCCGGACCAATGCTTCTGGCGCCGAATATCGGTACAAAGTTGAGGAAGAGGTTCCAAAGGATTATCGGGTATCCTATTCCAAGGATTCGGATGGAAACCAGGTATTACTGGAAAATGTGGGAGATGGAAGTCTGACATTGACCAAGGAAGTCACTGGTTCCGGCGGAGAACCATTCCGTGAATTCCATTTCACGATCACGGTGGGAACCTTACCAGATGGAAGTAAGCTTCCGGATGGCGTATACGGAGAGGTATCCTTCCGTGACGGAAAGGCAGCGATCACGCTGAAAAGCGGAGAAAGCGTCCGGGCGGATCATCTTCCAGGTATGGTCTCTTATACCGTAACGGAAGAAGAAGCGAATTTGGATCGTTATCGGACGACTTCGGAGGCGGATCAGGGAGTGATCCAGCCATTTGCTGTGACGGAGGTGAAATTCACCAATAGCCGGACATCAGATGATAAAGACCGTCCAGTAAAGCCATCTCCGGCGAACACAACGACGACAGGATATGGCCCTGGAGCGATTCCAGGACCGGCACAGACGGAACAGGTTGATGATGATCAGAGCAAAAAACCTGAGAATCACATCGGTTTGTGGGTGATCCCAAAAACAGGGGATGAGACCCCGATCCTGAGGGATATCCTGATCATGGCTGCAGCCGTGGCGGTGCTGGCCGTGCTTCTGATTTTCAGGAAAAAGAAAAAGAAGTAATTCTATAAAACATATTTTTAAAGAAAAAGACCGCAGGTGATTGGAAATCTGCGGTCTTTTTGCTATACTGGAAAACATGACAGTCACAATAAGATGGTCACTACAAGACAGTCATGGCAGCAGAAGACCGGTGAAAAAGGAGAATAATATTATGTACAGAGAGAATTTTAAGACAGAATTGCCACAATTTTCAGATAGACAGGTTCTGATCAGTGAGCTTGGTGCGGTAAGCGGCACGTTTTCTGACGAAGCAGGAAGACAAAATGCCAAAGTCATTAATCATGCGATCCGGGAGCTTTCAGAGCATGGAGGTGGAACCCTGGTCATTCCGGCTGGTATCTGGGCATCTGCGCCGATCCGCTTACTGAGTCATGTGCGGCTCCATCTGGAAAGCCAGGCTCTTTTAAAGTTTACCAAGACCAGGGAAGATTATCCGTTAGTTATCACAAACTATGAAGGGCAGGAATGTATCCGCGCCATTTCTCCAATTATGGCAGAGGGTGCAGAAAATATCGCGATTACCGGTGATGGCATTATAGATGGCAGCGGCGATCTATGGAGACCGGTAAAACGGTTTAAAGTGACCGATATCCAGTGGGAGGCGCTGTTAAAGAAAAGTTCCTTTATCTTATGCACCAAGGAAACAGAGATCTGGATGCCCACAGAGACGATTCTGACAGGCAATGAGAAAAATATCCAGGGAACGGATGAGAATGCCTTAAAGATGGCAGCAGATTATTATGATTTTTACCGCCCGGTGCTGTTGAGCCTGCGGCATTGTAAGAAGATCCTGCTTCAGGGTGTGACATTTATGAATTCTCCGGCATGGAATCTGCACCCATTTTTCTGTGAAGATCTGACTGTCGATCATGTAAAGGTGAGAAATCCTTACTATGCTCAGAACGGAGATGGAATCGATGTGGAGTCCTGTACCAATGTCCACATCCATCACTGTACATTCGAGACGGGAGACGATGGAATCTGCGTGAAGGCTGGTAAAAATGCCGTGGCAAGAACCTTTTACGGTCCATGCAGTAATATCCATATCCATGACTGCGTCGTTTACGAAGGCCATGGCGGGTTTGTGATTGGAAGCGAGATGTCCAGAGATGTGCGGGATATTCTGGTGGAGCGGTGTACCTTCCTGGGAACTGATGTGGGTATCCGTCTGAAAAGCGCCCTTGGAAGAGGCGGCAGGATCGAGAATATCACGATCCGGGATATCGATATGATGCAGATCAAGCAGGAAGCCGTGATCCTGACCATGTCTTACCAGTTAAATCTCCTGGATAAAAATGAAGAGATCATCCAGGAGGCAGAGGAAGATGTGCCGCATTTTGATGGAATCCATATGGAGCGGATTCGCTGCTATGGATGTGAGACAGCAGTCAAGATTGATCCGCTGGCCGGAAGAAGCGATACGATCACCAATGTGACGCTGAGAGATTCCATGATCGTGCAGAATGATGCGGTTGTGATAGAACGGATCGGGTAAAAGTGACAGAGAAGATTAGAAGGAAGCGTACTCATTTCCAGAGAAATAATCCTTCACCAGCTGTACTACTTTTCCGCTCAGCAGGAACAGCGCAATCAGGTTTGGAATCGCCATAAGACCATTGAAGGTATCGGCGATGCTCCACATCAGTCCCAGATCTGCCGTAGCGCCAAGGATGGCAACGAAGGAGTAAACCACCATAAATGGCTTGGTCACCTTAGAGGAGAACAAAAACTCAATACACCGTGCGCCGTACAGTCCCCAGCCTAAGATGGTGGAGAAAGCGAAGCAGCACATCGCCAGAGCAGTGAAAATGGATACCCAGTTGCCATATACGGAGGTAAAGCCCTGGATGGTTAGTTCTGCGCCAGCTGCCTGTCCGTAAGGGATGGTGATCGGACTGCACAGAATGACCAGAGCAGTCAACGTACAGATCAGAATGGTATCGGTAAATACCTCGAAGATACCGAACATACCCTGTTTTACCGGCTTTCCGGTGTCAGCACAGGCATGGGCGATGGAACCGGTACCAAGACCAGCCTCATTGGAGAAGATACCACGGGAAACGCCCTTTTTCATGCTGAGGAACATGCTTCCGATGACACCTCCTGTCACTGCGGATGGAGAGAATGCACCTTCAAAGATGGAGACAAACACACCTGGAACCACACGCCAGTTAAGAACTACGATGCCAAGAGCCAGGACGATGTACAGAAGTGCCATAAAAGGAACGAGCTTTTCCGTTACCTGTCCGATCCGCTTGATGCCGCCAAGCAGAATCAGGGCGATCAGAACGGTGATGATGATGCCAATGGCCAGATTGGTGATGGAAGTCTGTTCCTGGGTGATCACATGGAAATTAATCAGGGCAGAGTTGACTGCCGTGGTGATGGTGTTGACCTGTGTGGCGTTGCCGGTACCGAATACCGTCAGAACTCCAAAGCCTGCGAACAGATATGCCAGCCAGAGAAAACGCCTGCCCAGACCGTTTTTAATATAGTACATGGGGCCGCCTACCAGATCTCCATCGGCATTTTTTTCACGATAATAAACCGCTAAGGTTACCTCAGAAAATTTGGTACACATACCTAAAACAGCAGAAACCCACATCCAGAACACGGAGCCTGGACCGCCGATGGCGATAGCGCCTGCCACACCTGCGATATTACCAGTTCCGACCGTTGCCGCCAGTGCTGTACATACCGCCTGGAATGGGGTGATAGCTCCCTCGGAGGCGTTTCTTTTGTTAAACATTCTGCCGATGGTAGTGCGGATGGCATAAGGGAATTTGCGGATCTGCAGGAAATGGGTACGGATACTTAAGTACAGTCCCACGCCGATGATACAGACCATAGCCGGTATGCCCCAGATGAAGTTGTTGACTGCAGAGTTGATGGTTTCAATTGTATGAAGCATAAAATATAACCTCTCCTTATTAAAATGATGTTGGGGTCAAAAGCTTTTGACCCCTCTGATACCGAATTGCTCTGCACTGCGTGCTCCCGCAATTCTCAAAAACATTCGTAATTCGCTCATTTTTCTTTGAAAAATGGCTACTTACTCATGTTTTTGGCGGGTCCCAAGGTCAAAAATTCTCCTGCAAGCAAGCTTGCGTCGAACTTCTGACCTTTTGACCCTGGTATCATTAAAATATGAAAATATAGTAATCAGCATATCACAAAAGTGGACACTGGAAAAGAAGAACATATGTTCCTGACATTTGTGGACAAATCGGAAAAGGTATCGTATAATTGGAAACGGAGTTAGTAAATTCAATTTCGGTAAATTTCGCTGGCGAAACCAGGATAGCTATTTTTTATTGGATGTTCGATTTGAAATTATATAGATGGGAGAATGATAGATGTTAAACGGTGTATTAGAAGTGTGTGTGGATTCCTATGAGTCTGCGGAGGCAGCAGTGAGAGGTGGTGCGACCAGACTGGAATTGTGTTCCAATCTGGTGATCGGAGGAACGACTCCGGGGATGCATCTGTTTCAGAAGATCAAGACGAATCTGTCCATTCCGGTGAACGTCCTGATCCGTCCAAGATTTGGAGATTTTTTGTATACTGATTCAGAGTTCCAGATCATTTCTGAGGACGTAAAAGCCTTTCACCAGATGGGGGCAGATGGTGTGGTGGTTGGCTGTCTGGATCCAGAGGGAGATCTGGATATGGAACGGATGATGATCCTGCGGGAGATGGCCGGGGATGGAACTATGACCCTTCACCGGGCCTTTGACTTATGCCGTGATCCTCATCAGGCTTTGAGAGAGGCGGAGAGGATTGGCATTGATACGATTCTGACTTCCGGACAGAAAAATCACTGCATGGATGGACGAAACCTGTTAAAAGAACTGATCCGGGAATCAGCAGACCGTGTTCATATTTTAGTGGGAAGTGGTGTGACCCCGGAGGTGATCAACTGTCTGACGGATGAGATCGGAGCAAGATATTTTCATATGTCTGGCAAAAAGATCATAGACAGCGGCATGAAATACCGGAAAGAGCAGGTTAATATGGGTATGCCTGGAATGAGTGAGTATGAGATCTACCGGACGGATGAGGAGCAGGTGCGACGGGCAAGGAAGATCATGAATCAGAAATGTGGAGAGATCCGGTAAAGGATTGCAAGCAAAATCAGGAGGAAAAAAGATGTTTTCAGAACAGCTTCGCCAGGAAGCGGAATTGCGGTTTCAGAGGCAGTTTCCATACTTTGGACAGAGAAAGGCGGAGATTCTCTGCCAGATGGGTCAGTGTAGTGAGGAAGAACAGATACTGATGAAGTTTCTTTATGGAACTATGCCGCTCCGGGATGTGGGAGTTTATGATTTTTCTGTATTTTACGGCTTTGTACGCCACGCCCTGATGCTTCGGGAACAGGTAGCCTGGTGCCAGGAACTATCGGAGGAACTGTTTCTTCATGATGTGTTGTATTACAGGATCAATACGGAGCAGATCAGCGATTGCAGAAGCTTTTTCTATGACTGCCTGAAAGAGCGGATCAATGGGCTTTCTGTGGAACAGGCGGTTCTTGAGATCAATTACTGGTGCGCAGAACAGGGAACCTATCAGTCCACCGATGAACGAACCATTTCGCCTATGACGTTTTATGAATGTGGCAATGGACGGTGCGGAGAGGAGTCTGTTTTTACGGTAACGGCATTGAGAAGTGCAGGAATTCCAGCAAGGCAGGTCTATTCCCCAAGATGGGCTCACTGCGATGATAATCATGCGTGGGTGGAGGTCTATGTGAATGGCGGCTGGCATTTCTTAGGGGCCTGTGAGCCGGAGGAGGTGTTGGATAAAGGCTGGTTTACCAATGCATCTTCCAGAGCCATGATCGTTCATACCCGGCGGTTTTCTGACTATGGAGCGGATGGAACAGGGTATAGAGAGGACTGCATTGGAAGAGATGGTTGTGTGCGGTTTTACAATGTGACATCCCGTTATGCAAAGACCAGGGACTGGAAATTCCAGGTGGTGAAACCAGATGGAAAACCGGCAGAAGGTGCGAAAATCTCCATTCAATTAATGAATATGGCGGAACACAGCCAGATCGCAGAACTGATGACGGATGCAGACGGTATGGCACAGATCCAGATGGGGATTGGCAGCTTTTATCTGCATGTGGAGAAACATGACATGTGGACAGAGAAGCTGGTGACACCGGAGAGAGAAGCTGTTGGGAACGAGAATGGGCATGACGGTGTGATCCTGGTTCAACTTGGCGGCGAGGTTCGAAGCTGTGATCAGGATATCATTGCACCGGACGATTTTCCGATGCATCCGCTGATGATCACTGCCAAGCAGAAGAAAAGAAGAGCAGAGCGGGTACAGGAATGTAATCAGATCCGGGAAAGCCGGATGAGAAGTACAGGACAAGAGATTGAGTCATTTTTAACGAATACGGAGGATTCTTCGGAACGGCAGGCGCTTGTGCAGAATCTTTCAGCGAAAGATCACAAAGATGCCAAGGCCTGGATATTAGAAAGACACCTGCAGGCGGCAAAGCAGTATCAAGATGTATGGACCGATAAGGGGCTTGAGCACATTTATCAGAAATACATTCTCAGTCCAAGAATCTGGCTGGAAGAAATGACCGATTACCGCACGTTTATTCTGGAATTTTATACAGAGAATCAGAAAAATGAATTTCAGAAAGCGCCGGAGGCAATCTGGAAATGGATTCAGCAGAATATCCAGGAACATCCGGGACTAGACGACAGCGAGATTGTAGGAACCCCGGATGGGGTATTGAGGCTGATGCAGGGTACTGGTATGAGCAAGCGGATTTTATTCGTTGCGATCTGCCGGACTTTCGGAATTCCGGCGAGAATCAACACGGTGAATTTGCAGGCAGAATACTGGAAACATGGACAGTTTATGGTTCCTGGCGCTGATACAGAAGAATCATCCTGTCTGGTTACATTTTCATTCCCAGATAGTAAGGCTCCGGTTTATTATCAGTCATGGAGCATTGGGCGATTAGAAGGTACTGATTTTGTAACTCTGGATCTGACGGATTTATCATTATCAGCGGTTTCGATTCCAGCTGGAACATACCGTCTGATTACGACAAACCGCCTTCCCAATGGAAACCAGTATGCAAAAGAAACGATTTATGTTCTTCAGAGCGGGGAAGAAAAAAACATCCCTGTGTGCATCAGAAAATTGAAACTGGATGATATGCGGGTGTCAAATCGGTTAGACGATTTTGAATTAAAACCGAAAACAGCCAGATTTTCCCAGATAGCCGGGACGCACGCGAATATTCTGGCCTTTTTAGTTCCCGGAGAAGAACCAACAGAGCACGTCTTGAATGAGTTTTTGATGCAGAAAGAGAAGTGGAACGCCTGGATCACTGGATCAACAGATGCCTGTCTCCCAAACCGTGTTGTTCCCGGTGATACTCATCAGAACAGCATCGACCAGGGAAATACCGGACGGGGCAGAGCCGTCCATATGGTCCTTCAGTATCCATCCGATCTGGAAAACCGCACATTACAGAAAGTACTGCAGGAAATCCCGGGAATCCAGATCTGGTATGGTGATTTCGATGAACTGGTAGAACCATTGGCCCGAAGAATGTATGTAGATCCAGATAAATTACCGCTTTTGATTGTCACGGACCCTGGTATGATGGCAGTTTATGGGTGCAGTGGATATCATGTGGGAAGTGTTGGACTGATGTTGGAATTGTTGAAATGAATCAATCATATGAATAGAGAGGAGAAAACGAAGTATGGAATTTGAGCAGGTACTAAAATCAAGAAGAAGTATTCGCAAGTATAAACCGGGACAGAGTATTTCTAAAGAAATGGTGGAGCATTTGATAGAAGCAGCAATCCTGGCTCCGTCCTGGAAGAATTCCCAGACTGCCAGATATTATACGGTAATTACTCCGGAGATGGTAGAAAAAATCAGAATCCAGTGTCTGCCAGAGTTTAACCAGAACAATAGCAAGAATGCCCAGGCACTGATCGTGACAGCCTTTGAAAAGAACCGTTCTGGATTTACCAGAGATGGTCAGGCAGAGAATGAAGTAGGAAATGGCTGGGGATGTTATGATCTGGGTCTTCAGAATGAGAATTTGGTGTTAAAAGCAGCGGAACTAGGCCTCGGTACTTTAATTATGGGGATTCGTGATAGTGAAAACTTGAGAAAAATCCTTTCCATTCCTGATTCCCAGGAGGTAGTATCTGTGATTGCTGTCGGATATCCAGATATTGAACCGGATATGCCAAAACGGAAAATGCCGGAAGACATTGTGAAATTCTACTAGCAACAATTGGGTGTGCTGTATATGAATGAAAACGTGTTTGGGGTGAAAAGAAAAGGCGCCAGTTTCATGCTACGAAACGAACGCCTTTTTTGCAAGCGACCGCACTCGGCGCGAGAATGTGACAAGGCACATTCTTTTTTAATTTCATAGGAAAGTTCGTCCTATGAAATTAAAAACGCTCCGCGAGGATCGCACTGCGGCGGAAAGGAAGAGTGCCGCTGTCGCG
>ERZ773133.1937-NODE-1937-length-20865-cov-5.518837_pt1 | contig 20865 bp, 14 predicted proteins | sample MGYA00580861_ERZ773133 | MGnify/ENA primary metagenome ERZ773133 (study PRJEB29015, sample SAMEA2737844) | human gut metagenome | biome: human gut; feature: human-associated habitat; material: faeces | place: China | collected 2012 ...
TAGATACGAATACTCTAAATGTAACTTTCTTGAGACAAAAGAATCCGTGTAATCCGCGTAATCCGCGCCTAAAATTTTCTTATATACTAATATTCTTTCTTCTATGCTTTTTTCCGCTTCATGCCCAGGACCCTATTCCATCCTGCCCTCTAATTAGTAAAGTCACAGCAAATTGTGACACACTCCGTTCTTATTCCCAGCGTACGGATACTGTTGCTGTTCCTCAAATAGCTTTTCCTTCCGGCTTTCAGCAACTTGGTGAAAATGAGTTGACGGATAGCCTTGGCATCCTCAATCCTTTTTGGGAAAAGTTGCGTCTGTTACATGCCGGCTTTTCTACAGATACCATCCGTATCGTACATATCGGTGACAGCCATATCCGTGGACGTATCTTGCCCCGTACCACCGGAACGCTGCTGACAGAAACTTTTGGTGCTATCTCTTATACCGATATGGGTATCAATGGCGCTTTTTGTACCACCTTTACCCGTCCCGACCGTATTTCTGATATTGCCGCCCTGCATCCTGACCTGGTTATACTGTCTTTCGGAACGAACGAAAGCCATAACCGACGTTATAACACCCTGTTACACTACCGACAAATGGATGAACTGGTGCGTATGCTTCGCGACAGTCTGCCCAATGTACCCTTACTGATGACAACTCCTCCCGGTTCCTACGACAGCTTCCGGAAAAGTCGTCGCCGCCGCACCTATTCCATTAATCCCCGTACTGCTATTGCCGTAGAAAACATGCGTCGCTTTGCTGATGACAACGGTCTTGCAGTGTGGGATATGTACGAAGCGGTGGGAGGGAGACAGCGTGCTTGTCTGAACTGGCAGGAAGCAAAATTGATGCGTCCGGACCATGTACATTATCTTCCCGAAGGATATGTGCTGCAAGGTGAATTGTTTTATCAAGCTCTTTTAAAAGCCTATAATGATTATGTGGGATATTGACTTTAATCGTCTGCGAGACGTATTCGTTTATGACCCGCAAGCGCCGATGATATTCAGTAGCGGTATTTTCTTGTGGTTGTTTGCAGCATTTATACTGGTTTATCTGCTGTTGCAACGCCGTCTGACTGCACGCTTGTTGTTTGTTACCGCATTCTCCTATTATTTTTATTATAAAAGTAGCGGAACTTACTTTTTCCTGCTGGTACTTGTCACGGTAAGCGATTTCTTTATTGCTCGTTTTATGGCAGGTACTTCCGTAGGCTGGAAACGTAAGGCAAGTGTTGTGCTTAGCCTTGCTATTAATCTTGGTTTGCTTGCATACTTCAAATATACTAATTTTCTGGGAGATGTCTTCGCTTCGCTGCTAGGCGGCACGTTCCATCATTACGATATATTCCTCCCTGTGGGTATTTCTTTCTTTACTTTCCAGTCACTTAGCTATACCATCGATGTTTATCGCAAAGATATAACCCCTCTTACTAATTTGCTGGATTATGCTTTTTACGTATCCTTCTTCCCACAATTGGTGGCAGGTCCTATTGTACGTGCCCGTGACTTTATCCCACAGATACGCCGTCCTTTGTTCGTATCCCATGAGATGTTCGGAAGAGGTATATTCCTGATTGCAAGCGGTCTATTCAAGAAAGCGATTATTTCGGATTATATCAGTGTGAACTTTGTAGAACGTATTTTTGATAATCCTACGCTCTATTCCGGAGTAGAGAATCTGATGGGTGTTTATGGATATGCCTTGCAAATCTATTGCGACTTTTCCGGATACAGTGATATGGCTATCGGAATAGCCTTGTTGTTAGGTTTTCATTTTAATAAGAACTTTGACTCTCCTTATAAGTCCGCTTCTATTACGGAGTTTTGGCGGCGATGGCACATTTCGCTTTCCAGTTGGCTGAAAGATTATCTCTATATATCTTTGGGTGGAAACCGGAAAGGAAAGATTCGCCAGTATGCCAATCTTGTCATTACCATGTTTTTGGGTGGTTTGTGGCATGGCGCTTCCTGGAATTTTGTCGTTTGGGGATTGTTCCATGGCATTGCTTTGGCGGCACATAAATTCTGGATGACGCTGACTGGAAGAAAGAAGGGAGAAGAAAGCCACGGCATCCGCCGTTTCTTCGGTATACTGATTACATTCCACTTTGTTTGTTTCTGCTGGATATTCTTCCGCAATGCGGACTTTTCCACTTCTTTGGATATGATCAAACAGATCTGTACCACTTTCCGTCCGCAACTTTTCCCGCAACTGATTGCAGGCTATTGGGAAGTGTTTGCACTGATGGCATTAGGTTTCTTTCTGCATTTCTGCCCTGATCGTTGGGAGAACGCTTGCTGTAAAACAGTAACCCGCCTTCCCCTTATGGGAAAGGCGGTTCTGATGCTTGCTTTAATTTACTTGGTAATCCAGATGAAGAGTACGGAGATTCAGCCTTTCATTTATTTCCAGTTCTAAAGTTTCTCCTCTCCCTTCATTGGGGAGAGGTTTCTAATCCACCTCTATTTCGTCAATGAACATATAAGCAGCTTTTCCTTCGCCTGCATGTCCTTTCGGCAGGGCAGGGCTGCGCTTGATGACAACTTTCACATACCGTGCTTTCACCGGATCGAAAGTTATCTCATAGTTTTCCACACCTTTCTTATCAATGTTTGTTTCTGCCGGAATATCCTTAACGGCTACTTCGCGAAACTCTTTGTTATCGTCAGATACAGAGACTACCAACCCTGTACTTCCCATAATCCAGGCACTCATATCGACAATGGCGTTCGTAGCTACCCGCTTGATTTCTGTTTCCTGTCCCAGGTCGATGATGGCTTCCACATCACCACCTACAAAGCCTAACCAGGCTCCGGTGGCATAGCTATCATTTCCCTTCATACCATCTACTAAGGTGATAGCACCTCCGAATTTATATTTTTCCGAAGGCTGGAAGGTCAGTTCGATAGGGCAATATGTAGCCTTATTGAAAGAAATCTTTTTATTCACCACTTTACTCTTTCCTTCCGGGCGGATAACCACTGCCTGGAAATCTGCTGTTTCAGTAATGGCAACAGGCTCTGTGTATTTCAATGAAGCTGTAGTCGGTTCGGTCCCATCTAATGTATAATAAATAGGAGCGTCATCAATAGTACTCAATGTGACTACTACCGCTTTCTTGGCAACATCCGGCGTGAAGTCGACCTTCAAATCGAATACATGCTTGGCATAGTTGAAGCCATCTCTTTGATAGAACTTCATCAGGCGAGCCAGGCGTTTAGTGAAATCTTTGAAATCTTTCTTTTCGGGTTGCGTCCATTGTACTTCGGCAAGGGCAGCCATACGGGGTAATACCATGTATTCCACATGTTCGGTGGTAGTTATGTACTCTGTCCATAAGTTGGCTTGGGCACCAATAATATGTTTTTTCTGTTCTTCATTCAGATCGAAAGTAGGATCCAGACTATACACCTTTTCTATGGGTACATATCCACCGATACCCAGCGGTTCATCCTTGGTGTCTGCCGTCTGATAATAATCGAAATAACAATAGGTGTTGGGCGTCATAATTACATCATGTCCCATTTGTGCCGCTTCTATGCCTCCAGATGCTCCGCGCCATGACATTACTGTCGCATTGGGGGCTACATCGCCTTCCAGAATTTCGTCCCAGCCGATAATCCGGCGTCCCTTGCTGTTCAGGAACTTCTCGATACGTGTCATGCAATAACTTTGCAGGCGATCTTCTGCGGTATGTTTTTTATCAGCTTTCAGCCCTTCCGCTTTGATACGTGCCTGGCATTTCGGACATTTTTCCCAACGGGTACGTGGAGCTTCATCGCCACCGATATGTACATATTCTGATGGGAATATTTCGATGATTTCACTCATTACGTCTTCCAGGAATTGCATGGTTTTATCATTACCGATGCAGAGTACGTCTTCAAATACGCCCCAACGAGGACATACTTCATATGGACCGCCTGTACATCCCATTTCCGGATAAGCAGCTAATGCGGCAAGCATATGTCCCGGCAAGTCTACTTCCGGAATTATTGTGATGTAACGTTCCTGCGCATACTTCACGATTTCTTTAGCTTCTTCCTGTGTATAGAAACCACCATACGGTGTATTGTCGTACTCTTGTGTGTTTCTTCCGATTACCGTACGACTGCGTTGAGAACCTATTTCCGTAAGTTTCGGATATTTCTTGATCTCAATACGCCAGCCTTGGTCTTCAGTCAGGTGCCAGTGGAAAGTATTCATATTGTGCAGTGCCAGCAAGTCTATATATTTCTTTATAAACTCTTTGGGGAAGAAGTGACGTCCTACGTCGAGGTGCATACCGCGGTAACTGAAACGCGGTTCGTCCTTAATTTCACCTGCCAGTATCAGGACGGTTGCTCCTTTGGCTTCGGCGGGAATGGATTTGCGTAAAGTCTGGATGCCATAGAACACTCCGTTTTCGGTTTGTCCGTTGATGCTGATTCCTTCGGGGGTGGTAGTCAGCACATAGCCTTCCTTGTTTGCAATGCCCGGGTCGAGCCCCAGTACAATTGCATTTTTCACTTGTTCTCCTGCCGCGATGGCCTTTGTTTTCGGTGCGTAGTTCGTGGCTTGTTGGATGTACTCCGACAGGAACTCAGCATTGCGTTGCAATAAGGCATTGTTTTCCGGATAAGCGATGAGAACATTTTCGTTCAGTTTGAACGGATTTCCTTGGGTTAAACTTACCTCTTGGGGGAGAGGTATCACTTGGTAGTTAGCTTCTTTCTCCGCGGTACACGAAGCGCATGCCAAGGCGAGAGCACTTGCAAGAAGTGCGTGGTTAAGTTTTCTCATGGTGTTAGTATTTAATTGATTGTACAAATGCAAATGTACGTGATTATCTTCGAATTTTCACATAAACGGACGCAAAAGTATACTTCCGGTACTGAAGAAAACTACAAACCGGCTTGTCTGCTTAAAGTCCGGTAGAGTTCGTTCATCTTCTCATTTCTCAATGCGTTGATCTCTTCCGCTTGTCCGGGTTTCAGATAATCTTTGTTGAGTTTGATGAAACGTTTGTCCAGTTTCCCGGCTTCACCGATGATTTTTTTAAGTTGCGTGGCAAGTCCGGAAGCCTGTGATACATCATATCTCGAAGATTCGTAGGCGAACTCCACTTCTTTGTACTGAAGATAGTTGATGCGCAGGTCCAGCATCAGGCGATAATGTTCGAATTCACCGCCCTGTTTCCGGGGAACGATCTTGTTGAAGTTGCTTTTCAACTCTTCACATTCCTGTATCACCTGTTCTATCGGCTTTCCTTTAGCATCCTTTCCGTGACGGACTAACTCTTGGGGAAGCAGGAAATAGTTGAGAAAGGTTTGCGCTTCGTCCTCCGACAGCCCATAGCGTTGCTGTGCATACTCTTTTATGAAAGTTTCGGCATGAATCGCTTCTGATGAATTGACCGCTTTGCAATAAGCGTCTATCAGCAATTGGAATCCTGACATGGGATATACCTGCCGGATGGGTTGCATACTGATTATTTCCCAACCGTTATCATAGTGGAAACCATAAGTTCCGCTGGTTGACCAGGAAGTTTCTATCATTCCCTCATATCCGTGAGCACGTGCAAAGGGCAGGAAAGTAGCCAGGTTATTGAAATGCTTCATCCACTGGGTCAGATATGTATTGTCGGGTGCCGAACGCAGGGAGGCTGCTCCCCACATCTTTACACCGAGCTTCAGCAGATTATCCAGTTTACCGAAGCGGTCCGGTTCCCAACCGTAATTCCAGTCAACGTAGATGAGGTCTTTGGGTAACTCTTGAACGGCTTCGGGGTGCATCAGGATAATATCCGCCCAGATGATAGGTTTCTTTCCCATTTCCTTGACCACCTCGCACATGGCTTTTATGTAGTCAACAAAAAGGCGCGACTTATTTACTTGGGAACATTGTGCGCAACTTCCCAACAGATAAGTTTCGTCAGCTCCTATATGGAAATAAGGTGACGGATGCAATTCTGCCACTTCCCGGAAGATTTCCCGGAATACCTTTTTAGCTTCTTCTATCTTGAGGGGACATACTTGCGACACTTCCTTACTGTCTTCACGCAAATGTGCGTACCGGTCGTGCCTTAATATGTATTCGCAATGTCCGAAACAGTTCTGTAACGGGATTACTTCAATGCCGAGCGAAGTGCAATAGCTTACAATATCCTGCACTTCGCTGCGGCTGAATGCCAATTGATTACACAAAGTGGCATGCTTTTGGAAAGGGAATGTTGCTTCATACTCTATCAGCAGAGTATTTATCTCTTTCTTTGAAAGGTCGGACGCCAGTTCCTTGATTGCCGAAACCGTCATTACCTGTGTACGGCAATCCAGATAGAAAGCCCTGACTTTGAAGTCGGAAGGAGGGGCTGCGCTACGGGCCGGAACACACAGGCACAGGAATACGCTTACTAAAAGTAAACTTTTGTATATGGAACGAAGGGTATGATTCATGGTCTTTATTTTTTAGATGGATAAAAGTGACGCACTGTCCCGGTCACAATAAAGCGTCGCATGGGGATGAGTACGTAAAATAGAAGCCGGGCAAGTGGTGCTGACAGGGCCGTATAATGTTTCTTTCACAGCATTCGCCTTCGGCTTTCCCGGTACTATGCAAAAGATACGGGTAGCTTTCATCATAACCGGTATCGTAATGGTGACTGCCTGTTGGGGTACTTTCTCCAGACTGGAGAAACAACCGTCGTGTACTTGTTGTGTGCGACATACCTCGTCCAGTAATACCACTTTTACCTGCTGGGGATCATCAAACAATGCCACATGCGGGTCATTAAAGGCGATGTGCCCGTTTTCACCGATTCCCATGAAAACAATGTCGATGGGATGCTTTTGCAAAACTTCTTCATAGTGGGCGCAGATGTTTTCGGGTGAGGCGCCTTCTATATATAAATAATGTATAGACTTGAAGGGAAGTGCGGCAAATATGTGTTCTTTGAGATAATTCCCGAAGCGTTGAGGCGCATCCGCTTGCAGACCGATGTATTCGTCCATGTGCAAGGCATGGATGCGGTTCCAGGGAAGAGCATACTTCTGCAAGGCGGCCAGAAACTCGTTTTGTGAGGGGGCCGCTGCAAACAGAATATTGATTTCCTCTTTTTCTTTTAATAATTGGTTGATACTTTCGGCTGCTGCTTGTGCGGCATCTTCGCCCATAATCTGGCGGGTAGCGCATATCCGTGCCAGTAAAGCTTCTTTCTTAATTTCTTTTATGTTCATGGTTGTTCAAATAATGTTTCTCCGTTAATGAATACCCGGTTGATGCGGATATCCGGGTCGAATATTACAATGTCGGCATCATATCCTTTGGCAATCTTTCCTTTCCTGTCCGCAATGCCCATTATTTCGGCGGGGGTGAGCGTCATCATGCGCACGGCTTCTTCCAGGGGGCGTTCTCCCATCCGGTACATATTCCGTACCAACCGGTCGGCCGTAGCTACGCTTCCCGCAAAGGACTGGCGGTCGGGCATCTTGGCTACTCCGTCCTCAATGAGTACTTCGCGTCCTTTGGAACGACTGCCCAATATGCTTTTCCCTTCGGGCATACCTGCACCGCGCATGGAGTCGGTGACTAAGGCAATCTTCTCCGCACCCTTATTCTTTACTGCCAGTTTCATAAGCGGTGCCGGAACATGTACGCCGTCCGTTATCAGTTCAATGGTTATTTCGTCCAATAAATATCCAGCTTCTACACAACCTGCATAGCGGAAGGCGTTCCGGCGGGTTACTCCATTCATGCAGGAGTAGAAGTGGGTGATATGGGTAAAACCGTGTTTCACGGCTTCCACCACATCTTCATAAATGGCATCTGTATGCGCTATGGAAGGTAATATGCCACGTCGGTGCAGTATATCACCAAACTCAAGTGCCCCCGGAAGTTCGGGAGCAATGCTCCACCGGACGATATCCTGGCTCCTGTCCAATATCTCCATGTATTCTTCGGGAGAAGGGTTGCGCAGATAACGCGGATCCTGTGCTCCCCTGAAGGCATAGGCAAAGTAAGGGCCTTCCAGATGTAAACCACCGAAAGCGGCACCCGAACGCTGATCTTTTACCCGGTCGTATATATCGAGGAAGCGAAACAGTTCCTGATTATCCGAAGCCAGTGTGGTAGGATAAAGTAAGGTAGTTCCGTGCCGCAGGTGTTCGCGGGCAATGGTGAGGCAGTCTTCTTCCGTACAATCCATGAAATCGGAATCACCTGCGCCGTGTGTGTGCAGGTCGATGAATCCCGGGGCGATGTAGCCGCCGTGTGCATCGTGACCTATGCTGCCGGGTACTTCATAGTTTCCCGGCTCTATGCCGATAATTTTTCCTTCGGCAATGAGTACGGTTCCCACTCCGAAGTTACGTTCCGGAGTGATGATTTCACCGTTATAAATTCTGGTTATTTGTCCTTTTTCAGTTTCCATAATTCAGACCAATGATTGATTTTATATCCGTAGAATGCGTAAAATATCAAATAAAGGAAGCAGGGAATCAGCACGATATATCCGATCCGTAATCCGTAATGATCGGCTATCAGTCCATAGATGACCGGCATGAAAGCGTTGCCGCAGAGTGCCATCACCATAAACGAGGAACCCAGGTTCGTCCAGCGTCCCAGGTCATGTATGGCAAGCGGCCAGATTCCTGCATAGATCAGTGCGTTGCATACTCCCATCAGGCTCAGGCACCAGATGGAAAGGGAAGTGGCATGTCCGTACATTTGTACTTCTCCGGGAATCACCAGTACACAGACCGATAATATCAGTCCGCCTACGGTGCAGATACGGAACATGCGTTGCTGGCTGGCAAACCGGGGAATCAGCAAGATACCGATGCAATATCCCACAAGAGCACAGGACAAAGTGATGCTGGGGAATATCTTGGCTTCGTGCAGATTGAATCCCATACTTTCGGCATAGCTGATAATCGTATCGATGGAAATCACCTGGGCCGCCACATGAAAGAAGATGGCGAATACTCCTAATATAAGGTATGGATATGAGCCGATAGACTTGTGGTCACCGGAAGAGTGGGTACTTTTTTCCTGTTCATTACTCAGATCGGGCAGCCGGATGAAATGTATCGCGCAGCCAAACAGGAACAAGAACAGGGAAAGTATCGAGTAGGGGACGATAACCCTCCGTATCAATTCGTCCAGCAAGAGGTCTTTCTCTGCACCTGCCACACTGTTACTCTTCAGCACTTCGAACAATTCGCTATCCGTTGATTTCAGGATGACGGCGGCAAACAGCAGGGGGGCGATGATTCCGGCTATCTTGTTGCATAGCCCCATGATACTGATACGCCGGGCTGCCGACTCTATGGGTCCCAGTATGGTGACATAAGGATTGGCTACGGTTTGCAGGATAGACAGACCAGTACCTATGGTGAATAGTCCGGTCAGGAAGACGGGATAGGCCCGGGTGCAGGCTGCCGGAACAAATAGGACGGTCCCGGCTGCCATAAGCCACAATCCTGCGATAATACCCCGCTTGGGGCCGATCCGACCGATCAGTTTGGCAGCGGGAATAGACATCACAAGGTAAGCGATGTAGAATGCCAGGGCTACCAGATAAGACTGGGTGTGGGTTAACTCGCAAGCCACTTTGAAGTAGGGAATCAAGATGGAGTTTACCCAGGATACCAGTCCGAAGATGAAAAACAGCGTTCCCAGCATCAGCATAGGCAGCAGATTGGAGGAAGGCTTTTGTTGAACGTTACCTTTAAACATACCTTTTTACAGTTTTATATAAATACGTTTGCGATAGAGAATGTATCCCAATGCCCATATCACCCCGATGAAGAACAGGGCATAGACCAGAGATCCTGCATAATCTCCCAGCAAGGGTTGCAGCGTCCGGTTGTAGATAATTCCCCGGACACTGATGGTTGCTTCGCCCCACGGGATGAATGACAATCCGAACAGTACGCTGATGATCCATGCAACTACATACATGAAAAGCGGATTCACTCCAAAGGCTTCGAAGAAGCGGCACCAGCGCTTTTTCTGCCTGACGTCAATGATATCTATCAGTAAAGCAAGAAGCAGGGAAGCAGTTCCGGAAGTGATTAAAGTGTAGGAAGCCGTCCACAGTTTCTTGTTTATCGGATCGAGATATTGTAACAGGAAACCGGCGAACAACAGAACCGTACCGAACAGGGCGATCTGACGGATACGTTCCTTATTCTCCGCTATCCCCGTAATCAGGCTTCCAACGAACGTGCCGAACAGTACATGCGCCCAACAAGGAATCGTACTCAGCAGCCCTTCGGGTTCGAAAGCAAAGCTACCGCCCTCAGCGGCCTCTTTGATTAAATGTCCCGCTCCCAGCAGTTTGACGTCAATCACCGCAATCAGGTTGTCTGCCGAATGTACATATCCGTTGAAACATTGCAGCAACACAAGATATAGCAGCAGAATTCCTCCTGCCGTGGCAAGATAATACTTCTTCGGAATAAGAATTGCCAGGAATGCTCCGCCTGCATAAGCCAATGCCAACCGTTGCATGACACCGAGAATACGCAGATGTTCCCAGGAGAAAGTGCCGTAACAAAGTTTGGAGAAACAATCCAATGCTATTCCTACGGCAAAGAGAGCTACGGTCCGACGGATGATTTTCAGACTGACGGTGGTATTGAGTTTATCGAACTTGCGCAATGAAAAGTGGATGGCTACGCCCATGATAAACATAAAAAAGGGATAAACCAAGTCTGTGGGGGTTAATCCATGCCATCGTGCGTGTTGCAACGGGGCATAGACAGACTGCCAGGAACCGGGGTTGTTTACCAGTATCATTCCGGCTATGGTAATCCCTCTTATTACATCGAGTGCAAGTAATCTATTGTTTGGGGCCGACATAAGTGCTGAATGTTTTGATTATTAATAGTTTGGATGCTCTTCATTAAATGAAAACACCCGGATGCTTTATTCTACTCTTGCAAAAGGTGGCATCTTTTGTAGCAAAAGATGCCATCTTTAACATCATAAGATGCCACCTTTCGTTGCAAAAGATGCCATCTTTTGCATGTGATGTTTTATTGCTTCATATCCTTTCCTTTAATGAAACAGGTCTTCGGAATATGGCTTCTGCAAGAGGATGCTTAATGTTCGGTGAAAGCGTCATAGAGCACCTGAAGCAGACTCTCTTCTTTGTTGGGAGAATCGTGCGAGATAGCCCATATCATGATACCTCCGTAACCGTTGTCATTTACATACCCGGCTTTGGCACGCATGGTTGGTTTGCCGTTGTAGAAGAGTAGTCCGATTTCGTCCTTCTCCGTGGCCTGTTCGTTGGGATAATTCGTTAGAATCTCCTTGTACGGCATGTGTGTAGCCCCTACCGGGGTTTCGGCGGATACGAAGTGTACACCGTAGAAAGGCACTCCGAGGATAATCTTTTCTTTGGGTACTCCGCGGATTTCACTCCAACGTTTGGCTGCCATGCGGAAGTGTTCCATGCTGGCGTGCTGAGCTACTTTCGATGATTTCCAACCACCGGTGAAGTCGTACACCATGATATTGACCAGGTCCAGATATTCAAACATCGAGTTGGTATATACATTATAGTTTCCCCAGCCCTCGTTCCATTCCGGATAGTCGGCACTCACGGCGGCAGTCAGCAGTTTGCCTTTGGGAAGTTCCGTCCTCAGTTCTTTGTAGAAGTTTTCAAGGAGGGCTACTTTTTCCTTGTCGCCTTCTCCGTAGCCTTCCGGACCGCCTGCCCAGTGTTCGTAGTCGATGTCAAGACCGTCGAATCCCCAGTCTTCCACAGCTTTCAACAGTTCCTTTTTGAAGCGGTTGCGGTAAGTATCATTAAGCAGTACACCCGCCATAATGGCCTTGTTGCCGCCTCCACCTGCGGATAACAGAACTTTCACCCCTTTCTTTTGCCCTTCGCGGAAGATGGGCAAAAGCTTTTCGATGTTGGCGGCATCAGCCAGGCCACCTTCTTCTGTGGCGCGTCCGAAGGCGATGCTCAGGTGAGTCAGTTGATCCCAGGGAATCTGGTATTCGGGCAATTGTTCATATTGCAGGTATCCGAAGATAATCTTGGATGGTTTCTTGGGTGGTTCTTCCTGGGAGGTTCCTCCGCATCCGAAGAGGATGCAGAGAAGTGTCCATAGAGTCAGATATTTCATAGGTATCTGTATGTTTTTAAGGTGCTGTTACTACTAAAGTGAATTCTCTGAAATTAGTGGTTCCGTTTCGTACCGCTTCAAAGCGCAGCTTGAAACTTCCGGCCTGGGTGAATGTGTAGCTCAGTGTAGGGGCGGTTCCGATCACTTCACCGTCCAGCAACCACTTGACGGACACGCTGCCGTCTGCCGGAGAAACCAGGATAGGGAATTCCGTGAGGGTGCCTGCTATGGCTGATACACTTTCCAACATGTCGGTATAGATATAGAGTTCATCATCGGCAAAGGTCGGGTTGCTTGCCGAGTCGTCTTTACAACTTCCCATGGCGATGCCCAGGAAGCACAATATTAGAAAAATATACTTGGTTTTCATAATTTATCCGTTCTTTTTAATTGTGTAAACTTATTCTTTATCCCACCATACACGACTGGTCCAGCTGTCTGTTCCTCCCATGCGGCCGAGTGCTTCTTCCAGATTTTCCTTGTTCTTAATCTGTTCTTCCAGCGGATACATCATGCGGTTGGGGCGTTTGCCGTCCGATTCGTTTTCTGTGGGAGCCAGGTTGTAGAACTTGGTGTACTTGCTCGGCATACCGCTGCGCCGTATGTTAGACCAGGCTTCAATCGGGTCGAGGATATAGAGCAGCCACAGTTGTTTGTTGATCTCTTCCAGCGCCTCGGTGTCGCCTGCATCCAGCAGTGAAGACTGTTCTTCGGCGAGGGCTTCCAGTGTGGCGTCATCGGGTACATTGGCGCCAAACAGGCTCCATTGCTTGATGGCGGCTACCAGACCTTTCTTATAGTGTTCCTTGGCACTTTCGGAAGATACATTCCAATGGCGGGCAGCGGCTTCAGCCAGGTAAAATTCTGTTTCGGCATAAGTCAGGTGCATATAAGGAGATGCCGGATCAGTCAGCAGTTTAGAGGGTTGCATCTTCTGGTAGTGGTGTGCTACACTTACATCTTTTCCATCGATATTGATGGTAAGAGCCGGTGCCCAGGCATTGTAGATGAAATCTTGTGCCGGCACTCCTTGATACGAACCGGTCTTTTCGTAAACAATGGACGTGATATCCGTGCGTTTGCTGTCGGTATAGTAGGCACCTCCGATGTAGAGAGTGCGCGGGTCGTTGGTGGAAGTCAGCGCTTCCAGCAATTCGTTGGTCATGCGGTAGTTACTGTAAGTAGGATCTTCCAGCATCTGGTTGGCAAATCCGTTGCCCGGACCTTCGTCCAGTCTGCTCGATTCGTGCGCCACATAACAGATATCGCTGTTAGAGGTCATCACTCCTGCCTCATAAGCCGCTTTGGCTTCTTGCTGGGCAAGTGTGGGGTTGACTTTCAGCAGGCGCATGGAGATGCGCAGCCATAAGGAATTGGCAAACCGTCTCCATTTCTCAATGTCGCCATTGAAGTAAAGGTCGTTCTGCGGAGCCATAGCCGATGCGTCCAGTTGGGCGGAGGCGGCGCGGAGTTCGCTCAGGAAATCCATGTAGATATCTTCCTGTTTGTCGTATCGGGGTTTCACGATGTTTTCATTGTATATCTTTCCGGCTTCAAAGTACGGAATATCACCGTAATAATCCGTCAGTTTAAGGAAAGCCTCTACTTTCAGGATGCGTCCGATGGCATTCAGATTGACTTCTTCCGGGTTGTCGGTGGTCTGGCTGACCAGTGCGACGGCATTCTTAATGATATCGGGATAATAGGCTACCCAGAGGCGTTCCATATAGGCAATGTTCTTTTTGGCTTTTCCGCCGTACTCCTGCATACTCCAGCCGCCAATCCAGTGGTTGACGAATGCACCCGGGTAGATAAAGTAGCGGATGGTGTTCTGCATATATTGTGAATGAGTCAATTGTATGGTCGGAATCAGCAGATGCGGGGATATGCTGATTGCCTTGGTTGGATTCTCGTTCAGTTCAGTCAGGTCTACACAGCTGCACAGGCAGATGAGGCCGATAAATAAGGAACTCCATTTTATATTTTTCATGTTGATATGCGTTTTAGAATTTGACATTGATGCCGAAGCCGAAGGTGCGGCGTGAGGGTAATGAGCCATACTCGAAGCCCTGTCCGTTACCGTTGTTGTAAGAAGATTCAGGGTCGATGTTGTCTACTTTTGAATAGATCAGCAGCAGGTTGCGACCGTAAGCCGAGAGGGTGACGGACTCGATAGGAGTATGTACGAACCACTTCTTGGGGCATGAGTAAGAGAGTGATACTTCACGCAGTTTCACGAAAGAGTTGTCGCAGATGAACGGTTCGGGGGAAGAGTTCTGCAAGGCTTGCCAGTATTTGGCGGGATCTACGTACACATCGTTGGGCACATAGCTTACGTTACCGTCGGCATCGGTTACGGCTTTTACTCCCTTACCTACATAACCTCCGGTCGGCGTCCAGTCTTTGGCATCCACGTTGGCCGACAGGCGGGCTTGCTCGGAGGCGTACCAGCCTTCGCGTCCTTCCAGGGTTTCTTTGGAAGTACCGTTTACGTGCGACTGCATCTTACTCATGGAATAAACGTCCGCACCGAATTTCATATCTACCAGTACACTCATTGATAAGTTTTTGTAAGAGAAAGCATTGCGGAAACCTAAAGTGAAGTCGTAGTTGCCGTTTCCTAATACGGATACTTTATCGTCGAAAGTAGGCAGACCGTTTTCATAAATCACTTCGCCGGCTTCTGTACGGTTCAGTTTCTTACCTACGATGACACCGTAAGGTTGTCCTTCGCTTGCGTAGATGAAGGCGTTGGCCCAGCGGGCGGCTGCCAGTTCAAAGTCTTTCACGTCTTCGTGCAGTTTCACTACTTCATTATAGTTCTTGGCGAAGTTGATATTGGCATCCCAGGTGAAGTTTTTGGTTTTCACCGGTACGAGTGACAGAGAAGCTTCGATACCTTTGTTGGAAATCTCACCGGCATTGATCATGGCACGGCTGTATCCGGTAGATTGTGAAACCGGCAATGACAGGATCTGGTCTTTGGTTATCTGTTGGTAGTAAGTAAAGTCCAGTCCCAGACGGTTATCCAGGAAACGCACATCCATACCTACTTCGAAAGAGTAAGTCGAGGTCGGTTTCAGGTTGGCATTAGGCACGGAACCGGAAGTGATGTAGCCCAGAGAAGTTCCTTTATTGGTATAAGGTTTCAGACCGTATTCCAATTGAAGCTGATAGGGGCTTGTGTCACCACCTACTTTAGCCCATGAAGCACGCAACTTACCGAAGGTGAACCATTCTTTGTGCTCAAAGAGGTTGGAGAATATCAAGCTTCCCGAAACCGAAGGATAGAAATAAGAACGGTTCTTGGGGCTTAGAGTGGACGACACGTCATTACGGAACGTTGCATCGAGGTATGCAAACTCTTTGTAGCCCAGGCTGACCTGTCCGAACAGGGAGCGCACGGCTTTACGCACCAGGGCATGTTCGGTTTCTATGCTGGAATAGTTGGTGATGTCCTGTAAACCGGGAATTACCTGCGTTTGTCCGGTCTGGATCATAGATTCGTACTCATAGCGCATCACATTGCCGCCGACGAAAGCCGATACATCGAAATCACCGAAACGCTTTTGGAAACGAAGCATCATCTCGAAGTTATACTGCATCACGTTGTTGGTCATTTCCTTCATCATTCCATCGGTAAATCCGGGGGTATACATCGGAGTGAAATCGGTGAAGCGGAAGGTGTAGGAGTCCAGACCGGCTTTGAAGCTGGCTTTCAGATAATCGGTGAATGCATAGTAGAGGCGTCCCTGTCCGATGAGGCGGTCGCGTTTGGACTTATTGCTCATTTCATTGATTACCCAGTAGGGGTTGATGCGGTATTTGTCACCGTTCCAGTCATTGTAACGTCCGGTTTCGTCCTTGTAGTTACTGGATAACCATTTCTGGTCAAAACTCGGCGCGATACCTATCAGGGCATTACCAAGATTACTCGGACTGTCGGACAAGGCGGGGCGGTTCTGCACGGATTCGTAACTGTAAGTGGCCTGTGCTTCTACGGTCAGGCGTTTGGAAAGCTGGGTGTTTCCTTTAAAAGAGACACTGGTACGGCTCAGTTCCGATTCGGGCACGATATCCCAGTTGCGCATATCAGATACGGATACACGGAAAGCCGACAAGTCATTGGTCTTGCTGAAGGCAACGGCATTGGTGGTAGTGATACCGGTATCGAAGAAACTCAGGATGTTGTTGTTCACATTACCATACTTCCGTATCTCATCATTATAGATATGTACATCCATGTTGGGGTCTAACTTTCCACCCCAAGCTACTTGCGAAGTAGTCGATGCCGACTGACCGGACATCGAGGGACGCCCGTCGCGGCCCTGACCGTAGACGCGCTGGTAATCGTCGAAGCCGGTCAGTAATTTAACAATGCTCAGGTTGGATGAGAACTCCACACCTATACCCTTTTTCTTCTGGGCGGACTTAGTGGTGATGAGGACAACACCGTTGGAAGCTCTGGAGCCATAAAGTGCGGAAGCGGACGGGCCTTTCAGGATAGAAATGTTTTCAATATCATCCGGGTTGAGGGAGGACAATACGTCACCATAGTCGTAACCACCCCATTTGCCTGCACCTTCCAGTTCCGTATTGTCCACCGGCATGCCGTCGATGACATATAGGGGCTGGTTGGAACCTGTCAGCTGGGAATTACCGCGGATAATGACGCGTGTGGAACCGGAAGGGCCTGCTGTTGTGGAAGAGATATCCACACCGGCTACTTTACCCGAGATGGCAGACATTACATTCTGCTCGTTACCGGCTGTCAGTGCATCATTGTTTACGGAAGATACAGCGTAACCTAAAGCTTTGGCTTCACGCTTGATGCCGAGGGCGGTTACTACCACTTCGTCTATCTTCACGGCTTCTTCCTGAAGAATGATGGTGATTTGGGAACGCCCTTCTACTTTGATTTCTTCTGATTTCATTCCGATATAGCCGACGCGTAACACGGCGTTGCGCGAAGAAGCATTGATGGTAAAGCGTCCTTCTACATCGGTAATGACACCTGTCTGGTTGCTTTTGTCTTGAATGGTAGCCCCGATAATGGGTTCTTTGTCTACTCCGATAACGATACCGGATACCTTGAAATTGCTTTGAGCCAGAGTAATCAAGCTACAGCACATACATACAATGAGGAAGATACTTCGCATTGAAGTGTTCTTTCCTGACGAGTTAGGTAAAAGAATAAAATTTCTCACTGTTTCTCATTGGTTATTAGGGTTAATAATAGTGGTTGTTTTCCCGTACTTATAGTAATTCCTATATTGGGTTGGAGTCATCTGATAGATTCGTTTAAAGGATTTGGTAAGATTGATGTAATCTTCATAACCCAGTTCAAAGGCTATATCCATGATGGGCAGGTCTGAGGTTAACAGTTTCTCGGCGAAACAGGAAGTGCGGTAATCCAGTATATATTGGTAAATGGAAATGCCGACTTCCTTACGGAAATGTTTTTCCAGTACACGGCGTGAAACACAAAGGCGGTTCAGTATTTCTGTGATGCTGATAAGGCCGTTGTTCTCCGTCTCAATAAGTTTCAGGGCACCAAGGACCAGTTTGTCACTTACCGAGTATCCTTCTGTTGACTTTCTGCGTTCAATGCGGATGGGATTGATAACGATATTGAATTGTGGCAGTTGCTTATCCTTCACAATGCTGTGCAGCAGTTTGGCTGCCTGATATCCGCCGTTCTTTACATCCAGCACGATGGAAGAAAGGGGAGGGTCGGACATATTGCAGAGTATTTCGTCATTATCCACTCCCAAAACAGCCAGATCCTGGGGGACTTGAATGTTGCTGATACCGCAGACTTCGGTTATGCGTAAGGCGAATACGTCGTCGCAGGCAAACAAGGCTGTGGGATGGGGGAGTTGCTGCAACCAGGCTTGGAGGGTCTGCTGGTCGGAAGTGGAGCCATACCGGATGTTGCTCTCTTCATTATAGATATAGGCATGCTGCCCTACTTCGGCGAGGCGGGTACAGAAACCCTCTTCACGTTCGCGTGACCAGATTGTATCACTGGTGCCGTAGAAAGCAAAATTAGTGTAACCTTTCCGCAAGAAGTAGTTGGCGGCCATTTCGCCGGTGCCGTAGTAATCACCGGTAATATTGGATATGCCGTCCACACGATTGGTGTAGTTTTGCAAGATGACGGGGATGCCTATGGAGCGCAGCCGTTCGGTATTTACTTCGGACAGCTGTCCCATGATGGCATCCGCTCCCCAGCGCTGAGCAATATCAATGACTGTTTCGATTGCTTTTTCGTCATTGAAGTCTTCACGGCTCAATGGAATTCGATAAAAGCGCCAGTTGCCCACTTCCATGGAATATCGCAGGAAACCTTTTAATAAAAGGCGGCTGTACGCGCTGGTAAAATCGGATAATAGCAGTACTTTCAGCATACGGTATTAAATTTGCGGTTCGCTTTTTAATTGTTCACTGCAAATGTAAACCGTTTGTGTTTGTTGATATGCGTCAGTATGCGTTTATTTATTGTTGATTTGCGTCAATGCAATTGTTTTCTATCTATTATATTCTTTTTGCTCTGTATTCTTTCGGTGACATTCCCGTATGCTTCTTGAAGTACCGTCCGAAGAACGACTGGTCGGGAAAATTATACCGGTCGGCTATCTCTTTTAGTGAGAGGTTGGTGGATTGTAGGGCGACTTTGATTTCCAGTGTGAGAAACTCATCGATGATTTCTTTAGCGGAAATCTGGCCTACCTCTTTAGTAATAGCGGAAAGGTAGCGTGTAGAAATACAAAGTTGCTCGGCATAAAAGGCTACATCCCGTTGCATGGTACAATTGGTATGTACCAGATGGATGAACTTTTTGAACAGCTGTCCTTTCCGGTTGCCTCCCTCCAGTTGTTCCTTCGTGAAATATCTCTGTACCTTATCATAAGTATCCAGGAAGAATATCTGAAGTAGGTTCTGGGCAATGCTTTCGCGAAACTGATTTTCCTTGTCGGCATAGATGGCGGCGCTTGCCTCTATCATTCTCAGGATGGGGCGTATGGTTTCGAGTCTGGTATGTGTATAACAGGAATTCTCTTTCATGAAATGCATGAATGCCGGGTCCAGTCGGAAGCAGGCAACTTTCATCATCTCGCCCGAATAAGCGAAATAGTGTATCTGGAAGTCCGGGCTGGCCGATCTGAGCGAAAGAATAGAGCCGGGCAATAACATAATGTTCGTATTCGGTATAATGTGATGCTTCTCCAGATCTATGGTGATTTCCGCTTCTCCGCCGGAACAGAATAAAAGGACTCCATTCGTTAATTTGATGAGTCGGTTGTGGTAAAACTCCAGATTATCGGTCCCGGATCTGAAGGTTTCTGCTTTCGTAGTTAATAATGGATTCATACTTTATCTTTTTAAAGTTTTGCTGGGACAAAGGTAGAAGTTCTTTTTGGAATGTTAAGCAAAGCGTTCCGAAAATGAACAAAGGAGTGCGACAAATGAAACAAGTTGTTGTTCAAAAACGGCATACCTTTGCCGCCGACATAACAAAAGATGTTTTTAAAAAGATTGTAGTATGACAACAAAGAAGAGATTGATTAGACAGATGATGACATTCATTTGTGGAGTAACATTGGTAGCATGCGGACAGGCTCCTACCGTGCAGACCAGTTCTGAGTATGAGGTGATGAGAATCACGACATCCGACAAGGAATTGCAAACGACCTATTCAGCGAGTATCCGGGGAAGACAAGACATTGACATTTACCCGCAGGTATCAGGTTTCCTGACTAAACTCTGTGTGGAAGAAGGTCAGGCAGTCCGCAAAGGACAAGTCTTGTTTATTATTGACCAAGTACCTTATCGTGCGGCTTTGCAGACTGCGGAAGCCAATGTGGAAGCGGCGCGTGCAAGTGTAGCTACGGCTCAACTGACGTATGACAGTAAAAAAGAATTGTTTGCCCAGAACGTGATTTCCGAGTTCGACTTGCAGACATCTTATAATAACCTGCTGACGGCGAAAGCGCAATTGGCGCAGACGGAAGCGCAACGTGTAAGTGCCGCCAATAACCTTTCTTATACGGAAGTGAAAAGTCCTGCCGACGGTGTTGTAGGCACTCTACCCTATCGTGTGGGCGCTTTGGTTAGTGCCAGCCTGCCTAAACCGTTGACTACGGTTTCTGATAATTCCGATATGTACGTTTACTTCTCGATGACAGAAAACCAGTTGCTGGATATGACGCGCCGCTACGGTTCCAGGAGTAAAGCATTGGAGGAAATGCCTGCTATTGAACTGATTTTGAATGATAAATCCACCTATCCTTCGCAAGGTAAGATTGAAACAATCAGTGGGGTGATCGATACTTCTACCGGAACTGCCAGTTTGCGTGCCGTATTCCCGAATAAAGAAGGATTGTTACAGAGTGGGGGAGCCGGCAATGTAGTGGTTCCTGTTCAAAAACGGAACTGTATCGTTGTTCCGCAAGCGGCTACTTATGAAGTGCAGGATAAAGTGTTCGTATTTAAAGTAGTAGATGGTAAAGCACAGTCTGCTCCGGTGGAGGTGACCCGTGTGAATGGTGGAAAAGAGTATATCGTAGACAAGGGTTTGAATGTGGGTGATGTAATTGTGGCCGAAGGCGTAGGATTATTGCGCGAAGGTACACCTATTCAAGCTAAGTCAGCATCCTCTGCAACACAAGAAACCGTTAATCAACAAACAAAGGAGGATTAATCCATGAATCTGAGAACATTTATTGAACGC
>ERZ773133.1939-NODE-1939-length-20856-cov-13.814192_pt1 | contig 20856 bp, 13 predicted proteins | sample MGYA00580861_ERZ773133 | MGnify/ENA primary metagenome ERZ773133 (study PRJEB29015, sample SAMEA2737844) | human gut metagenome | biome: human gut; feature: human-associated habitat; material: faeces | place: China | collected 2012 ...
TTCTGTTCGGAGCGCTTCTGTTCGCTTCAGCAGGAACTTTTACTTCTTGTAAAGATTATGATGATGACATCAACAACTTGCAGGATCAGATTACTGCGAATGCTGATGCTATCAAGGCATTGCAGGACTTGGTTAATGCCGGCAAATATGTTTCTGGCGTAGCTATGGAAGGCCAGACTATCACATTCACTTTCAGCGACGGCTCTACTCAGCCTATCACTATTCCGGCTGGCGAAAAAGGTCAGACTGTAGTTGTAAAGGATGGCGAACTTTATATTGATGACGAACCAACCGGTATCAAGGTAGCTGAAGAATTGGATACTGAAGCTGGTCTGGTAAAATCTGAAAACGGTACCTGGTGGGTGTTGAACGAAAACGGTGAATACACTAACACCAATATTCCTGTTTCTGGCATTACTGTTTCTGGTAGCGAAAAAGACGGCTATACTTTCACTATCTATAACGAAAAGGGTGAAGCTCAGACTGTGAAATTGCCTACTGCTGCTTCTTCTATCACTAGTATCGATTTTTCTGACAAACTAGTTACTAATCCTACTGCACTTGAACCAGTAAAAGTTACTTCACATGACAAATACGATTTTACTTTTGCTAAAAATGTATTTGATCTCAAAAAAGGTAATGTAGAAATTAAAGCTGCAGACTGGAAAGGACCAAAGACACTTCCTGTTGATGGTAGTTATATATTTTCATCAGAAAGTACAATTGATGTTCGTATTGACCCTGTTGGTACCGATGCTACATTGGTGTCCTATACGTTGACCAACACATTGAATCAAGATGCTCCGAGCATTAAGTTGAAGGCCGATGCAGAGGATAGTGATAAAGCTTTGGATAATAGCAATATAGCAGGTCGTGCCGCTAATTTGGGTAATGGACTATATACACTTTCTATGGATAACTTTGTGGTTGCAAAGGATGATGTAAAAGGTGTTTATACCGATGGTTTGGCAACTATTAATCCTGAAACTGTATATGCTGTTAATGCAGGATATTCTTGTCGCTCTAAATATGCTTTAAATATTGTTGAAGTTAAAGCTTGTACTCTAAAAAATCTAGTGTTAAGTCAGGGAAACAGTTCAACTAGCACTAAGAGTATGACTGATGCTACTTTGACTTCTACTTTTAAGGCAAAGGTTGGTGTTCCTGTAAAAGTCTCAGGAAATGCAGACAAAGCTATATACGATATGTATCTGGAAGTGGCAAATGAAGATGCTAAATTCCAAGTAACATTCGATCAAGAAAATCGTACATTTACAATCGGTCAGAATCCTGATTGGGATACTAGAGATGTCGCAGTTCCTATTATTGTTTGGACTGTAGCTAATGATGGTAGCGTATACAAAACTATTGTAAAAGTATCTTTGGATGCAGAGTTTGATACAAGTTCACAATATCAAGCTGTAAGCCATAATATTGCAGTTGAAGATCAAAATAATGTAGAATATATCGATCTTCAGACTATGAAAGATGGCTTCAAATCAGATGATGATTTGGCTAGTTGGATTAAGAATGTAGATTTGACCAAGGTTTCATACGATATTTATACAGATAAAAATTGTTCTGCAGATAAGAAAGTTACTAATACTGGTAAAGTTTCATTTGCTACTGTAAGTAAAAAAGATTACTCTGTTGCTGCTTTAACAGGCAAAAATGGTGCATCTGCTAATTATATTCGTATGATAGTAAACAATAATGCAACAGCTGCTTGTGATTTGAAGCTTGATACACAATATTATATTAAGGCATCATACAATGATGGTGTGAACACTTTGAATAGTATTGTTGTTCCTATTACATTCACCGCTCCTACAGTAGCAGAACAGTTTGCAGTTTCAACTAACTACCAGAATGGAACAGAAAACTCAATTAAAGCGTTCTATAACAACTGGAACGATAAAGATGAAAATAGAAAACAGATTGCATTCGTTACTTACTTCAAGTCTTGCGATAAGTTTGCAACTTTAGCTTTGGATGATGAAGCTGTCATTACCAAGTATAACGGTAATGATAAGACTTCTAATGACTTAGCTGCTTTGTCTAAAAAAGCTGATGCAGCTACTGCCACTATTGAAAATGAAGTTAAGGTTAGTCTTCTTGATTTAGACTTAAAGGATGGAACTTACCGTGAAGCAGGTTATGGACAAGCTTTGAAGGTTATCGCTACAAATAGTAATTATGCTGATACTAAATGGGCCTATGCAAATGATGCAGACACTAAATATAGTTTCACCATCAGCATCTTCAGCCCGATTTATGAAGGTACAATTGCTGCTACAGACGGTTCTAAGAACTTGACTGTTATTGCAAACAGTGAAACAGGCTCTGATATTACTAAGGATATGGTAAGTTTGACTGACTATGCAGACAACAAGTATAATATAGTACCAGATAAGAAAGGAAATTCTAATAATACAGCAGACAATACTAATGATCTTTGGACTGCAAATCAGATTGTTAATGTTTGGGTAGAAGAAACTGGTGATAACGATTACATTAAAGAAATCAAGTTGCGCGGTGTAGGTGTAGATGCAACTGATCCTGATAATATTATACCAGGCGCTATTACAGTAATCGCACAGCCAGTACCAAACTATACAGAACCTACCGAAGTAACTGTCCATGTAAAAGACGTTTGGGGCTATGTAACTTCTCAGCCATTGAACATCACTTTGACTAAGAACTCCGGAAACTGATTTATAATAGAATCAGATAATATCCAATAATAAAAAAAGCGGCTCATACGAGTCGCTTTTTTTATTATTGAGTATATCATTTTATTGATTTACTACTTGAATTGAAACAGGAACTGATACGTAAACATTTTCTTCGCCAACTGTTACAGCACTCTTATATGTCATCGTGAGAACAGTTGTATAAGAACCTACAGCCAATCCTGTAATCTTAATTCCTCCATCAGTTGTAAATTCTGCTTTAGCCTTATCACCAGCCTTAGCATCAAATGCAAAACTCCAATCACCTTTAGCAAGAGTCAAGTTATTAATTGTTGAACCTACTAAGTTATAATTCTTATTGTTAACCACTAATTGAATTCCACTCTTTTCAGCTGCCGCATAAGTAATTTCATCACCTTCAACCTTAAAGTCTATTGCAACACCCTTATCATTGTAATTAACCAGTTTAGCTCCTTCCAAAGCAGTAATAAACTTAATAGTATATTTACCAGATTTTACAGTAAATCCATCTACACCTTGAATAGTATATACAGATTCAGCTGAAATGTTCTGTAATGTATGAGTATTGGTTATTACTTCATTAGTAATCTGGAATGAAGCTGTAGTTGAATTGAATTTTGCTACATTATCTGTTACTACAGACTGGTTATTTATCTTATCGAAGCTTACTGACAATGGGTAAGTACCTAAAATAGATGGAGTTGCCATTGAATAAGCAGTCATCATTACAGCTTTTCCTGTACCGTCCAATCTTAATGTAAGTTCATTATCATTCCATGAACCAGATTTCTCAAAGATATCATTGAATGATGGAATAGCTACATCTACAGGAATTGTAACTTTCTTAATTTCACTAAGAATACCATTATCATCAGCTGCCCTTAATGTTAATGTCATATTATGCTTACCAATAGTTGCATTTGGATTATAATCACTAACTGCAATCTTAGCATATTTTATCTTCTTGATATCTGCATTGTTATCATTAAAATCAACCTTCTTACTTGCACTACAAGCTGCATCTTCATAGAACTCGACACCACTAAACTGAGTAAGAACTCCGTTTGTCGCAGATAACAAGAACTTATTATCTGTTGTTGTCCATAACAAGTCATTGATAGAAATTGCCTGTTCAGAAGTCAGACTTGAGAATGTATCTCCCAAATTGATAACCAATGCGTCTTTTTTATCAACTTTCACATTGTAAGTTGATGCTGCAATTTCTCCTGCCTCAGTTGTGGTACCGGCAAATTTTATTGACATTACATTACTAAATGTTTTAACTGTACCATTCACAGAAACGACAGTAACTTGTAAATCTATAGTTTTGCCAGCAGCCTTATCGCTTGCAGTCAGTACATTATCTTTTAAAGTAATACCCCACGCATCAGCATCATTTTTATCTGCGTCAGTGAAGCTAAACTTATAGTCATAAATTGACGAACCGATGTATTTTAATTCAATAGGGCTATTCAAATTATAACCTTGATTAGTATAAGCACCATTAAAATAACATTTACCAGTGAAATTCAGTGGCTCAGCATCAAAATCGAATGCTTCAACGTCTGTATCAATTCTGAAAATATAATCACTTGATACCTCTCCATTGACAGATAAAGCATACATTTTATTATAATATTGCTGATTATAAGGATTCATTGCAGCAAATGCAGTTCCTATATTATCTTTTGTAATGCTTTCATCCATCTTAATTTGAAGATACCATATACCTTGTGAATCTACAGATCTTGAGTCTGATAAACTTGGCCCATATGATCCCCATGGTCTAGCTGTTACAATTACAGGAGCATAATTTCCTTCGGAGTCAACCAATTTCAGACTTTGTTCATCAAGTGCCGTTGTTTTGGGTGATACCGTTATGGATTGTTCAAGAACTTGTCCAACCAATAATTGGCCATTTTTAATAGCGCCTTTTGGGCCATCCCAATTTACATCACTTGTAGCATTACCCCATGCGATACCATAATTTTCTTCAACGTACCCATATCTTTCATCCTCTGCTATATTAGAAAAGTCAACATAGTCAGCTTCAACTTCGCTAAATCCATAGAATCCATAGTAATATGCATTAGGATTAATTTGAATATTAGAAGCGACAGCTCTCAACAACTGAATTGTCTGCATGTCACCGTTTTCATCGGGCAATGTGATGGTATAAGTATTGTCAGAAATATTTTCAAGGATAGCATACTTACCGGCCTTAATTTCGGTAGCAGTACCGTTTACACAAAGATAGCCATCTTCGTTAACAGTTACAGTATCGCCGACTTTACCTACAGTTTCACCGTTTACGACCAAGTTCTTGCCATCGATAGTAACTTTAATTTCACCGACTTCTCCTGCAGAAGTTTTAACAGTATAAGTTTTAGTACCGTTAGCATCAACTACAGTCAACACACCAGTTGCTTCATCGAATGTAACGCTAGAAACACCGCCATCACCAATCTGAGCCTTCAATTCTGAAAGAGTAGTGTTGATGGTGTTAATCTGTTCCTGCAGGTTGTTGATGTCATCATCATAGTCTTTACAAGAAGTAAAAGTTCCTGCTGAAGCGAACAGAAGCGCTCCGAACAGAAGTGCACTTAAATACTTTTTTCTCATAATAATAAAAATTTTAATTTATAAATTAAAAAACTTAAATTGTTCAAACTTAAGCATATCCCCGTTCCCCATATACAGAAACGGCTAGAGGCAGCTGCAATCGGAGGGACGGATAAGGGACGTACGAGGGACAAAAAACGAGAAAGAAACAAACAAATACCCCGTCAGAAGGCCTTCTGGGCGCGATTTCTGTCGGTTCTGTAGCCGCGTCGGAAATGAAAAAAATACGGTTAGTGCCTTATTATAAGAGGATAACGTGTCTGAATATCGGAAAAGGGACGGATGAGGGACGGAAAGACTACAGAACTGTCGGCTCAGGATGGTGCAACCTGAGATATTGGACTTTCCGAAATGTGGAAGGATGTGTATTTATGATGCCATCGTATGTAAACTGACTAAGTCACTCGAAATATTGGATGGTACGGCTGATGGGGCTCTACAGGTTATGTCCGTGTATATGCTTCGGATGAGCGAAATGGTATAAAAATGAGTGTGAATTTCTCTCCAGAAACATGCATTATGGGAGAGTGGAAGGTAAGTCTTGAATGAATGATTCAAGTTCCGCAAGTTCAACCTGCTTATTGAGAACGTCTTCTCTACAGCGTTGGGCAATCTGCGGAACTTGAAGGATAAATAGTGATTTATCAGTATTTCTTGGTCAGCTTGATCAGCTCGCTGGCACCACCGAACGGGAGGTAAGCACCTTCCAGGCGGGTTCCTACCAGTTTCTGAGCCAGCAGCACACGGGCCGTAGCATACACATCGGTCAATACAGCTTCCAGGAAGCCTTGCGGGAATTTATAGTCGTGTGTCCCTTTTTCCGGGTTACTTACATATTCCAGGCTGCTCAGGCTGATGACTTCGAGGGTGAAACGGAAACGCAGGAATGCGGCGATTTCCTTTTCGGGAGTAGTGAAGCCTACCTGTGCCACGATGGTGAGCAGGTTTTTCTTGATATCAGACATCAGTTCGAATCCCATCTGCGGGTGAAGTACTTTCGAGGTATCAGCCAGGATTTCGTCGTTCTTGGTGAATCCGTCCTCGGCAATGCGCCGAAGGCTAATTTTAAGTTCTGCCATAATTTTTTGTATATTAGGTTATTAATTTTCTCTGCGCAAATGTAGGTAAAAAGATTGATTTACGGATAGTAAATGACAGAAATTAATCGAACGGGAGGGGAGGAAGGTTGTCTACAGCCTGTTGTTTCTGTGTATCGATGATGTGGATGTATTTCTCGGTGTGCCGTGTACTGGAGTGACCGGCCAGCGAAGCGGCAGTCTTGATGTTGGCACCGCTGGCCATCAGGTTGGTGATGAAGGTATGGCGGGCGCAGTGGAAAGAGATATGCTTGCGGATGCCGGCCTTGCGGGTCCATTCGTTCAGCATACGCAGGCAGTAGGAGTGGGAGGGAAGTTTGAATACCCGTTCCTCGTCTGAGCCTGACTGTACCTTCAACAGGTAGAGGGCACTGGCGTTCAGATTCAGGTGGAGTACCGAATGACTGGAATGGCCGGCCACCTTTTTTTGGATAAGTGTAATCCTTTTCTGGGCGAAATCGATGTTCCGGTAGCACAGAAGTTTTACATCGCACCAGCGCAGACCGCTCATACATGAAAACAGGAAGGCCCGTTTCACTTCCGGACTGCGGCAGGGGGTCAATGCCAGTTGGGTCAGTTCCTTTTCAGAGAGAATCTCTTTCGTTACATCGTTGTACTGGTGCAGGCGGATGCCGCTGGCCGGATTCTGGAGGATTAGCCCGGATTCTACGCAGGCACTCAGGCACATCTTGAATTTCTTGAAGTAGTTTACCGGCGAATTTCCGTTCAGGTTCCGTTGCAGGTAGTCCAAAAAAGCGTTGCAGAAGCGGGGAGTGATATTGTCCAGCAGCAAGACTCCCGTGTGGAATTTCCGTAACTGGGTAAATACTCCTCGCACCAGCCGGATATCCTTCTGGTGATACTGTGTCAGGTATTCTTCGGCGTAACTGAAGAAGTCGATACCGTTGCCGGCGGTTTGTGGCAGTCTGAATGGCATTTCGGTCATCCGGAACGGATACCGTTCCTTCAGGTATTCGATTTCCCTCTGTGAACGTAATACCTGCGCCAGTTGGAGCTTGGCACGGTTGGTGGCGCGGGTGTGTTTGTCGGTAGGGGAGTCCAGAATGATTCCCAGGTATTGCCTTTGGCGTTTTCCGTTGAAACAATAGTCCAGATACAGTGATGAGCGTCCGTTTCGGAGCGATTTTCTTCCAAGTGTGATTCCCATAACGTTGAATTTTGACAAAAAAAAACTGTATTCCATGAGAAAACAAACTTATGAAGTCTGTTTCTCACGGAATACAGTTATTTATGAGATACCGGAGTTTCCGGCAGTTCGTTATTCGGGCTTATTCAGCGATACAGATGGTTACGCGGTTTTCTGCTGCGGTACCGAACGGCTGTGCGGTGTCACCCTTGTAATCTACAGTGATACGGTTTTCGGCAATACCCTGTGCCTTCAATGCTTCGGCTACGGCTTCGGCACGTTCTTTAGACAGGCGTTCGTTGATGCGGGCGTTACCGGTCTGCTTGTCGGCATAACCGCAGAGACTGACTTTGGCATTGCTGTGTTCTTTCAGGTAAGATACCAGGCTGGCAATCTTGTTGTCTTCTGAAGTACGGATTTCAGCCGAGTTGATTTCGAAGAATACATTCTGTGTCATCGGTTTTACTTCTTCTACAACCGGAGCCGGTGCCGGTTCTTCCTTTACAGGAGCCGGTGCTGGCGGAGGAGTCGGAGTCGGTTCGTAGTAAACCGGCTCGGTAGTTCTGGACGGTTTGCCGAACTTGAACGTGAAACCGGCCAGTGCATTGAACTGCCAGTCAGGATTTCCGGCTTTCTTTGAGTTGAACTTGTCGCTCATGATGTTGGCATTGGCTTCGATGTTGAAGAATACCTTTTCAGCCAAACGGATGGCGACACCCAGTCCGGCACGTCCGGCAGGGCTGATTTTGTTCTTGTCCCACAGATATGCCATTTCGTAGCCCTGATTGTGTAAAGCGACAGCTTCGTCGTTGTTGAACGCACCGTTCAAGCCTACACCTACAAAGAAATACGGGTTGAACAGACGGTCGGCTTTATAGCCACAGAACAGGTTACCCAAATCGAGGGTTACATCTACATTGCCCTGCAGGTAATTGTACTTGTAGGTAGTAGCCGGGTTTACCCAACCACCTTTAGCCTGCCAGCCGCTTACGCCAAAGCGGAGTCCCCAAACGGGAGTGAACTGGTAACCGAAGTTCAAGGCTGCTGCCGGTGAAATCAAATCGCCGAATTTGGCTTCTCCTAAAGTATAGCCGACTCCACCCTGTACCTGCATGAACCAATGCGGATTGAATACAGTCTTGCCTTCTTCCTTAATCTGGCGTGTTTCTGTGTTGCCTGTCTGGGCAAATGCTGCAACGGTGCTTAGTCCAAGCGCGATTGCAGTAAGATCTCTTCTTAGTTTCATAATCCTTTTATTTTTGTGTTATACAATTTCTGTTTTATGGCAGGTTTGTGAATGTAAAGATAGACAAATATTTTTAGATTCTTCTCATTATTCTCTTTTTATTTTTATAAAATTCACATCTTTTACTTTGAAATGTAGCTAAAATCCTTTAAATTCCGCCACGTTCCTCAGCTTTTAGATATTTTCTGCATATTCTTGCGCTAATTTCCTGATTCCTTGCTGGAAAGCGATAAATCCACCTCCCAATACCCGGTTGCCGTCATAAAATACGGCAGACTGTCCCGGTGTGATGGCTGAAGCCTCTGCCAGAAAGCGTACCAGCAGGTGCCCGTCTTCCAGGGCAATGACCCGGCAGGGAATAGGACGGCTGCGGTAACGGATACGGACTGAGAGTTCCGGACAAGCAAGCAGTTCCTCCCTGTTTATTATACTGACATCTTCCAGCAGCATGTATTCGGCTTTCAGCTGTTCAGCGTCACCGAGCATTACGGTGTTCTTGGCCGGATTGATTTTCAGTACGTAGGCCGGTTTTCCCAAGGCTATTTCCAACCCCTTGCGTTGGCCGATGGTGTAATAGGCGAAGCCTTTGTGCTGTCCCAATTTCAGTCCTTTGCTGTCGACAAACCATCCCGGACCGATACGTTCGTCGATGTCGGGGCAGTGTTCCTTCAGAAATTCCCGGTAATCTTTGTCGATGAAACAGATTTCCATACTTTCTCCGCCACGGGCCTTTGCTTCGAAACCCTTTTCGGCCAGATAGGTGCGGACATCGGCTTTGGTCATGCCTCCCAGCGGGAACATCATCCGCCGGAGAATGGACTGCGGCAGTTTCCAGAGGAAGTATGACTGGTCCTTGGTGGAGTCGTCGCCTGTCACGATGTAGCGGTGACCGTCCTTGTCTACCAGCCGGCAGTAATGTCCGGTGGCGATGCAGGCACAGCCGGTACGGTCCGCCCATTCGCAGAGTACCCGTTCCTTGAACATCGGATTGCAGAGTACGCAAGGATTCGGGGTACGGCCACGCATGTATTCCTCGATGAAATAACGGACGATGACCTGTCGGAATTCTTCGCGCACATCGGCCACATGGTGTTCGATGCCTAACCGACGGGCGAGTGACCGGGCCTCGAGTACTTCGTCCGGTTCTTCCTGTCCGGGAGTGGAAAAATGTGAGGGAACATCCCAGGTACGCAAAGTGACGCCTATAACTTCATATCCTTGTTCCTGTAGCATGAGGCAGACAGCCGAGCTGTCTATACCGCCGCTCATACCTACCAGAACACGCTTCTCAATTGTTTGCATAGGTTCTGTTTTTGAGTTTGGAACAAAGATAAGAAACAGTTTCAAGAGCCCGCTCTAAATCGGCGATAAACTCATTATCCAACCCCTTTTTAAATCTGCTTTCGGTTTGTTCCCCCATTCTTTTCCTTATTTCTTTCTTAAGTAATTCTAAAAATTGATGCCGAGCAAAATATGAAATGCCTTTCGAATGTTATAACAAACGGACGAGGAAATTGTTCACGGAGTTGGCTGTTTTTTTAAGCGAAATGGAATTTTCCGGGGGAGAACCCTGTCACGGCCTGGACTGATACCCCGAGTGAAGGGGAAGCCTTTCGCCGGGAACAAAGCGGGGAGGAACGGTCAAACCGGTTCTCGGGTATACGGTCCGTGCAGGAAAATCATTCGGGAATAAAAAATGAACACCTTCTTTGAAAAGCATCTTTTTTCACGGAAACTTTTGTACTTTTGCCGGTGTATTCAGAAAAGATATGGAAGAACAATTTGATATACGTGACTATCGGCCCAGCGGCAAGGAACGCGATTTTGAAAACGCCTTGCGCCCGTTGCAGTTCGAGGACTTCAGCGGACAGGACAAGGTGGTGGATAACCTGCGTATCTTCGTCAAGGCGGCCCGTCTGCGGGCGGAAGCGCTGGACCACGTGCTGCTGCACGGGCCTCCCGGACTGGGAAAGACGACACTGAGCAACATTATCGCCAACGAACTGGGGGTAGGATTCAAGGTGACTTCGGGGCCGGTACTCGACAAGCCGGGTGACCTGGCCGGAGTATTGACCAGTCTGGAGCCGAACGATGTGCTGTTCATCGATGAAATCCATCGGTTGAGCCCGGTGGTGGAGGAATACCTGTATTCGGCCATGGAAGACTATCGCATCGACATCATGATAGACAAGGGGCCGTCGGCCCGCAGCATCCAGTTGGAGCTGAATCCGTTTACGCTGGTGGGAGCGACAACCCGCAGCGGTCTGCTCACGGCTCCGCTCCGTGCCCGCTTCGGTATCAACCTGCACCTGGAATATTACGACGATGCGGTCCTGACGCGTATTCTGCTTCGCTCGGCCGGTATCCTGGGGGTACCGTGCGATGTGGAGGCGGCGGGAGAAATCGCTTCGCGTAGCCGGGGAACACCCCGTATCGCGAATGCCCTGCTCCGGCGGGTGCGTGATTTTGCGCAGGTGAAGGGCTCCGGACGCATCGATGTGGAGATTGCCCGCTTCGGTCTGGAGTCGCTCAACATCGACCGTTATGGCCTGGACGAGATAGACAACAAGATTCTCTGTACGATTATCGACAAGTTCCGGGGGGGACCGGTGGGGCTGACTACCATTGCCACGGCTTTGGGGGAAGACCCGGGTACGCTGGAGGAGGTGTATGAGCCGTTCCTGATTAAGGAGGGTTTCCTGAAACGTACGCCAAGGGGACGCGAAGTGACGGACCTGGCCTATAAACACCTGGGACGCTCACGCTACAGTACGGAAAAGACATTGTTTGATTAGTTGGTTGAGTTTTGAACCTGTTGGTGAATGACAGTTCAGACGGTGAATCTGCAAGGCTTTGTATCGGGTTACAACGCCGGGTTATAAACGCCGGATTACAAACGCCGGATTACAAATCCGGCGTAACAGAAAGATGATTAGTTCTTGAGTTTGTTGATGTGTACAGTGCCATCGGATCTGTAAACCGATAATCTGTAGGGGCGGGGTCTGCCCGCCCGGCAAGCGTTTGTCGGGTGAATCTGCATCCGTTTTTCATTATTCATTATTCATTATTAATTATTAATTATCATCATGGCCGGATTAAAATCTTTGGCAAAGGATACTGCCATCTACGGTATGAGCAGTATCATCGGACGCTTCCTGAATTATCTGTTGGTCCCTCTCTATACGGCGGTGCTGCCTGCGGCTTCCGGAGGGTATGGCGTCGTTTCGAATGTATATGCCTATACGGCGCTCATTCTGGTATTCCTGACCTTCGGAATGGAAACGGGCTTTTTCCGTTTTGCCAACAAGGCGGGCGATGACCCGAAAAAGGTGTATGCCAACGTGCTGATGTTCGTCGGAGGACTCTCGCTGGCGTTTGTGGCACTGTGCCTGACGTTCCTGCATCCCATCGCCTCGTTCCTGGAATATCCCGACCACGCCGACTACGTGGCCATGATGATTCTGGTGGTGGCGCTCGACTCCTTCCAATGCATTCCTTTCGCCTACCTGCGATTCCAGAAGCGACCCATCAAATTTGCGGGCATCAAGCTCTTCAACATTGTGGGGAACATTCTGCTGAACCTGTTCTTCCTGTTGCTTTGCCCGTGGCTGTATAAGGTACAGCCGGGACTGATTGACTGGTTCTACGACCCGGATTACCTGGTAGGCTATATTTTCGTGGCCAACCTGATCATGTCGGCGGTACAGATGCTGTTCTTTATCCCGGAACTTTGCGGATTCTCGTACCGCATCGACCGGAAACTGCTGAAGGAGATGATTTCCTATTCATTCCCGATCCTGATATTCGGACTGGTAGGTATCTTGAACCAGACCGTGGACAAGATGATTTATCCGTTCCTTTTCGAGGACCGGCAGGAGGGACTGGTGCAGTTGGGTATCTACAGTGCGACGAGTAAGGTGGCGCTGGTGATGGCCATGTTCACCCAGGCTTTCCGGTATGCCTACGAACCTTTTGTATTCGGCAAGAACCGGGAAGGGGATAACCGCGACATGTATGCCAAGGCGATGAAGTATTTCTTTATCTTCTCGCTGCTGGCCTTTCTGGTGGTGATGGGCTATATGGACATTCTGCGCTATATGGTGGCCCGCGACTATTGGGAAGGGCTGAGTGTGGTAGCCATCGTGATGCTGGCCGAAATCTTCAAGGGCATCTACTTCAACCTGTCTTTCTGGTACAAGCTGACGGATGAGACCCAGTGGGGAGCCTATTTCTCCCTCATCGGCTGTGCGGTGATTCTGGCTTTGAACGTCTGGCTGGTGCCGACGTACGGTTATGTGGCTTCGGCCTGGGCTTCGGTGGCCGGTTATGGAGTGATAACCTTGCTGTCTTATTTCATCGGTCAGAAGAAATATCCGGTGGATTATCCGCTCAAGGACATGGCGGTGTATCTGCTGTTGGCCGGTGTGCTGTATGCCCTCAGTGTCTGGATACCTGTGCATAACACCGTGCTTCATTTGTTGCTGAATACCGTGTTAATTCTGGTATTTATTGGGTATATTCTGAAAAAAGACTTACCTTTGAAAAGTATACCGATTCTGAATCGGTTGGTCAGATAACGGAATGAAAACATTAATGCATCATGGAAACAAGAAATCATAAGAAGTTCTTGCTGCGCAAGTTCTTCGATGAATACATGGACCTGAACCGGAGTAAGGAGGACGAACAGGTCACGGTAGACTCCATCCGGAACGGGGTTGAATTCAAGGGTACCAACCTGTGGATTCTTATCTTTGCGACGTTCATCGCCTCACTGGGGCTGAATGTCAACTCTACGGCGGTCATTATCGGTGCCATGCTGATTTCTCCGCTGATGGGGCCGATTATGGGTGTGGGACTCGCCATCGGGCAGAACGACTTCGAACTGATGAAGCGCTCGTTGAAGAGTTTCCTGGTGGCTACTCTCTTCAGTGTGGTGACGGCCACCCTGTATTTCCTCTTCACGCCGCTGGATGAGGTGCAGTCGGAGCTGCTGGCCCGTACCTCGCCTACCATCTACGATGTGTTCATCGCCTTGTTCGGTGGTCTGGCAGGTATCGTAGCCCTTGCTACCAAGGAGAAAGGGAATGTGATTCCGGGTGTGGCTATCGCTACGGCTTTGATGCCGCCTTTGTGTACGGCCGGTTTCGGACTGGCAACGGGGAATCTGCTGTATTTCCTGGGGGCCTTCTACCTGTATTTCATCAATTCCGTATTTATCAGCCTGGCTACCTTCCTGGGGGTCCGTTTCATGCACTTCAAGCGGAAACAGTTTGTCGACAAGGAACGGGAGAAGATGGTGAAGCGTTACATCATCTGGATTACCATCGGTACCATGTGCCCAGCTGTCTATCTGACGTACAACATCGTGCGTGAAACCTTTTATCAGACTTCGGCGAATAACTTCATTTCGCACGAACTGCAGTTCCCCGATACGCAGGTGCTGAACCGGGAAATCAATTATTCCGACAAGACCATCAAGGTGGTGCTGATTGGAAAGGAAGTGCCCGAGAACCTGATTGTGGCGGCTCAGACAAAACTGCCCGACTATAAGCTGGGCAATACGAAACTGACGGTGTTCCAGGGTGTGAACAACGGGGTAGAGGACCTGAGCAGCATCAAGACAATGGTCATGGAGGATTTCTACAAGAACAGTCAGCAGAAGTTGAACGAGCAGACCGAGGAAATCGACTCGCTGCAACGGGCCTTGTCGCTGTTCAGTGGCTCTTACGTGGTGAATGAGCGGATGGGGAAGGAGATGAAGGTTATCTTCCCGGAAGTCCAGTCGTTCTCCGTATCGAAGGGGATGGAGCTGAACATTGACAGTAACCGGATTGATACGGTGACGTACGCGGTCATTGGCTGTAACCGGCCGATGTCGGTGATGGACAGGGCCAAGATGTTGCAGTGGCTGCAGGCCCGGACGGAAGCGAAGAAGCTGAAGCTGATTATTAATTAAAAGTTAAAAATTAAAAGTTAAAAACTAAAAACTAAAAAGCGGGAAGACTCTGACGAATCCTCCCGCTTTTCAGTTTTGACTGTTTATACGCAGGTTATTTCTTTCGTTTGGCCCAGCCTTCTTCGGCGAAGTCCGGTATCTCGCCTTTGAGCGGGCGGTCGTTGTCGTGCTGGAAGAACTGTTTCCAGTCATCCTTGTGCTTCGGACCGCGGGCTGCGGTATAGCCCCGTTCTTCGCGGCTTGGTTTGGCCTTCTTTTCGGCTTTTTTTCCGGCTTTAGGAGCCGTTTCGAGGCTTTCTTTCTTACCGTTACGCTTGCTTCCTTTCTCTTCTCCTTCTCTTTCCTTGCGGCTGCGTTTTTTGCCGTCCTTGTCGCTCTTGCCGTTGTTCTCGCCGGCTACTTCGACGATGACCTTGCGTCCGCCGTTCAGGACTACCTTGTTCAGGGCCTTGATGACCATCGGAGCCTGGGCCTCGATGATTTCGAAGAACGAGAAGTTCTGCATCAGGTCGATACGACCTATCTGGATACGCTCCTTCTTCAGGTTGCGGTTGATAAGCTCAATAATCTGGTTGGCGTAGAAGCCGTCTGTCTTTCCGAGGTTCAGGAAGAGGCGGGTATATCCCTTTTCGGCCTTGCGGCTGGATTTCTCCTTGTCGGTACCCCGTTCCTTGCGTTCTTTCGGTTCGCCTTTCTTGTCGCTGTTCTTCGGCTGTTCGATTTCGGGAGCGTTCTTGTAGTATTCCAGGAAGCGGTTGAACTCCATCGATACCACCCGCTTGATCAGGTCTTCCTTGCTCAGCCATTCGAATTTGCGGTAGATACTTGGCAGGAAGGTTTCGATTTCTTCTTCGTTTACTTTTACCTTTTCGATTTCGTCAATTACCTTGATGAGCTGCTGTTCACAGATTTCCTTGCCGCTCGGTAACTGGCCTACCGTAAACTGTTTCTTGATGATGCGTTCGATTTCGCGCATCTTTCCTTTTTCACGCAGGTTGATGATGGCGATGGAGATTCCGGTCTTTCCGGCACGTCCGGTACGTCCGCTGCGGTGTGTATAGCTTTCAGTATCGTCCGGCAATCCGTAGTTGATGACGTGGGTCAGGTCGTTTACATCCAGACCACGGGCAGCCACATCGGTAGCTACCAGCAGCTGCAGGTGACGCTGGCGGAATTTCTGCATCACCAGGTCACGCTGTGCCTGGCTCAGTTCGCCGTGCAGGGAGTCGGCATTGTAGCCGTCCTGTATCAGCTTGTCGGCTATCTCCTGTGTTTCTTTACGGGTACGGCAGAAGATGATACCGTAAATCTGCGGATAAAAGTCCACCACGCGTTTCAGTGCCAGGTATTTGTCTTTGGCATGGATGATGTATGCGATGTGGTTGACGTTCTTGCTGCCTTCGTTCTTGGTACCGATGGTGATTTCCTTGGCATCGTGCAGGTAAGTCTTGGCGATGCGGGAAATCTCGGGACTCATGGTAGCCGAGAACATCAGGGTGTTCCGGTCTTGCGGTACTTTCTCCAGGATGGCGTTGATGCTGTCTGTGAAACCCATGTTCAGCATTTCATCGGCTTCGTCCATCACGACATCGCGGACCGTAGACAGGTTGGCCACCTTACGTTCCATCAGGTCGATGAGGCGTCCCGGTGTGGCCACGATGATGTGTACCCCTTGTTTCAGGCTACGTATCTGGCTGTCGATGGAGGAACCACCGTATACCGGCAATATTTTCAAATCGGTGATATACTTCGAGTAGTCTGTCAGGTCACCGGCTATCTGCAGGCAGAGTTCGCGGGTAGGACAGAGTATCAATGCTTGTGGAATACGACGGGTTACGTCAATCTTTTGTATCAGCGGCAGACCAAATGCGGCTGTTTTTCCGGTTCCGGTTTGTGCCAGAGCCACTACATCGTTTCCGTTTCCTAATAGATATGGGATTACTTCTTCCTGTACGGGCATGGGACTCTCATATCCCATTTCTTCAATCGCTTTCCGTATTTCTAAGGAAACGCCGAGTTCTTCAAATGTCTTCATTCAGTTTTTCTAAAATTTCGGGGGCAAAGATACGCACAATCTTTGGATAAATTGCTATACCAGTGGCGATTTATGAAGCGGAAACCGAATTAAATGATATTCATCAACGAACGGGCATCTGCAACAGTTTCCGGACCTGTTCACGGTCGGCTTTCAGTTGGGCCGTGAGCTGCTCCAGTGAATCGAAGCGTTGCTCGGAACGGATGAAGGCGATGAACTCGATGCGCATCTGTTTGCGGTAGATGTTTTCCGAGAAGTCGAGGATATTGACTTCGATGCTCAGGTCGCTGCCGTTGTTGACGGTGGGGCGGTGTCCGATGTTCAGCATACCGGCATAACGGATGCCCTGTACATAGGTGTAGACGGCATAGACCCCTTCGGCCGGAATCAGTTTCTCGGGGCAGGCCGGCAGCAGGTTGGCGGTAGGGAAGCCCAGTTTCCGTCCCACCTTGTATCCGTCGGTCACGGTGCCGTCCAGGTAATATTCGTAGCCCAGGCAGCGGTTGGCCTCGTGTACGGCACCCTGTTTGAGCAGGCTGCGGATGTGGGACGAGCTGATGGATACTCCGTCTTCTACCAAGGCCTTGGCCCGGATGACCTCCATGCCCAGTTCCTGTCCGTACCGGCAATAGTCTTCAAAGCCTTCGCTGCGGTTGTGCCCGAAGCGGTGGTCGTAGCCGATGACAAGTACCTGGATGTGGTAATGTTCCTGTAGAAGCTGCATGAACTCCCGGGCCGACAGGTGTGACAGCTCCCGGGTGAAAGGCAGCATGAAGCAATAGTCGGCATCGAGTTGGCTGATGAGGTCGGTCTTCTGGTGCAGGCAGGACAGCAGTTGAGGCTGGTAGTCGGTCTGCATTACTTGGCGCGGATGCACCGGAAAGGTCACGATAGCGGCATGCAGCCCTTTCTCCGCGGCCACTTCGCATACCTGATTGATGAGGTAGCGGTGTCCGCGATGTACGCCGTCGAAACAGCCGATTGTGGCTACACAGGGTTCTAAGGCTTCTGTCCGGTCTGTATCGGTAATGATTCTCATAAGACGGTAGCGAGTAGGGAGCGGAGGTCTTCGCCCGGTGTATAATGGACAGCCTGTATACCGACTGATTTCGCTGCCTGGCAGTTGACTGGTGAGTCGTCGATGAACAGGGTTTCTTCGGCTTTCAGACCGGCATTTTCCAGGGCGGTAAGGAAGATAGCGGGGTTCGGTTTGGCCAGTTTCATCCGGAAGGACAGGAATACCTGTTGGAAGAAATCGGAGACCTGGTATCCCTGCTTTGCGAAGGCCTGCCGGACAACGTGTTCCCAGTGAAGGTCGTTGGTGTTGCTTAACAGATACAGGCGGTAATGCCGACCGAGTTCGCGCAATAAATCCAGTTTCTCTTGAGGCAGGTGTACCAGCATGCGGTTCCACATCCGGTCGATGTCTTCGTCCGTCAGTTGGGGGTTACCGATAAGTCTGCGTACTTCTTCGCGGAACCGGGGAGTGGAGAGTTCCCCGGTTTCGTATGCCTGGAAGATACCGGCTTCGTTGGTACCGGTTATTAGGTGACGTACCTCGGTCAGGCCCGCTTGCTCGAACGCCTGCAGACAACCTTCAATGTCGAGGTCGTACAAGACCCCGCCCAAGTCGAATATCAGGTTATGGATTGTCGGATTCATAACGCATCAATTCTTCTTTAACCGTTGGATTCCCCGCCAGATTTCACCGATCCACAGTACGATGGAAGTTCCTCCGATGATGTACAGCCATTCCATGAGCGGAAGGGGCTCGGTACGGAACACTTTCCCGCCGAAGGTGACAATCAGGAACTGTCCCACCAGGATAATCAGGGCAACGCTAAGCATACCCAAAGCATGGCTTGCATCCTTGAAAATGGAATGGTTGGTGCCGAATACACTGGCATTGAACAGGTTCCAGAACTGCAGCATCACGAAGATGGTGAAGAAGACAGTCAGGTGATGTACATCCATACCTCCCGGAAGTGTCTTGAAGTAAGCCAGAAGTCCCATCAATATGACCAGGAATCCGAGGCCTACACCCAGGATGTTGTTACGCATGGCCGGAGTGATGATGAAGTCCGTCCGTTTACGCGGTTTCTCGTTCATGACATCCATGCTCGGAGAGATGGAAGCCAAGGCCATGGCGGCAAAGGTATCCATGATGAGGTTCACCCACAGCATCTGGGTTACGGTAAGCGGCAATTCTGTTCCGAAGAACGCTCCGAGCAATACACTGAGCAAGGCCACTACGTTGATGGTCAGCTGGAAGACGATGAATCGCTGGATGTTCTTGTACAATGAACGGCCCCACATGACGGCTGTCGCGATGCTGTGGAAGGAGTCGTCCAGCAGGGTGATGTCGCTGGCTTCCTTGGCTACCGATGTACCGGTACCCATGGACAGACCCACCTGGGCGTGGTTCAGGGCAGGCGCATCGTTCGTACCGTCACCGGTAACGGCTACCACAGCCCCTTTCTGTTGCAGAAGCTGTACCAGACGCTGCTTGTCCATCGGACGGGCACGGCTCATCACCTTCAGGTCGAGTACGCGATCCAAGGCTTCTTCGTCACTCAAGGCGGCAAATTCTACCCCTGTGATGCGGTTACGTTCCGTATCTTCGGGTTGCCAGAGTCCGATTTGTCTGGCGATTTCGGTGGCGGTTCCCGGAGTATCGCCCGTAACGATCTTTACACCGATACCCGCTGACTGGCATTTCTTGACAGCATCCGGCACGTCCGGACGGATCGGGTCACTGATGGCGAAGATACCCTGGAAGGTCAATCCACCTTCGTTGACCAGGGTGGCGCAATCGGACGATTCGCCTTCGGCTATTTCCCGGTAGGCGATACCCAAGGTACGCATGGCCTTGTTCTGGTAGGCGAGGAGCTGTTCGTTATAGCGGGCAATGGTGTCTGCCGGTAGGTTACATTTGCTCATCACGATTTCCGGTGCCCCCTTTATATAAAGGATACGTTTCTGCCGGATGGGCGAATCAACCAGGGTAGCCATGTATTTCCGTTCGGTCGAGAAGGTAAGCTGATTGACGACTTTGGCCTGGGTACGTAAAGACATGTAGTCTTTTCCCTGGCCGTTCAGCCACAACAGCAAGGCGATTTCGGTAGGGTTACCTACCCCCGAAGGCTTTTCTCCCGCTGCTTTCTCTTCCAGGAAAGCGGTAGAGTTCACTGCAATTCCTTCGGCTACCAGGTCCGGTTGGCTGTTGTCTACCTGTGCTTCGTATACCTGCATCAGGTTCTGTGTCAAGGTTCCGGTCTTATCTGTACAGATGACGGTGATGGCGCCCATGGTTTCGCAGGCGTGCATTTTCCGCACCAGGTTGTTGGTCTTCAGCATTCGGCGCATGTTCAGGGCCAAGCTCAGGGTTACACTCATCGGCAATCCTTCAGGTACGGCCACTACAATCAGGGTAACGGCCATCATGAAGTATTTCAGTACGATGCGGGCAATGGCCAGCCATGAATGCCAGTCGCCGGTATAAGCTCCGGAGGTGAAGTAGGCATACAAATCCTTGCTGGTAAAGATGATGAAGGTCAGGGCGGCGATGGTAAATCCGGCTTTCCCGATGAGGTTGGCCAGTTTGGTCAACTGGATGTTCAGCGGAGTCTGCTCTTCGCTCTGTTCGGTCGCCTGGCGGGCCACTTTTCCGATTTCAGTGGCATCGCCCACCTTATCCACACGCATGATACCGTGTCCGTCGGTTACCGTTGTTCCTCTCATGACGGTATTCGACGGGTAAGTGGCTTCTTCGTCGAAGTGAGCTTCATCCACTGTCTTGTTGACCATCAGCTCTCCGGTCAGGCTTGATTCGTTGATTTGCAGGGAAACCGCTTCCAGCAGTGTTCCGTCGGCAGGGACTTCCTCACCCGTATTCAGAATGACGATGTCGCCTACAACGATGTCTTTCCGGGGAATTTCGTGTATCTTTCCGTTACGGATGACTGTTACAGGAGTTTCTTCGCCCACCGCATTCAGCAGGTCGAACTTCTTGTTGGCATCGTATTCAAAATAGAAGCCG
>ERZ773133.1940-NODE-1940-length-20852-cov-14.568880_pt1 | contig 20852 bp, 25 predicted proteins | sample MGYA00580861_ERZ773133 | MGnify/ENA primary metagenome ERZ773133 (study PRJEB29015, sample SAMEA2737844) | human gut metagenome | biome: human gut; feature: human-associated habitat; material: faeces | place: China | collected 2012 ...
TGATGGCGTCGTCGAACTCGCGCAGGTCGAGGCCCGTGAGCTTCTTGATCTTCTCGAGACGGTAGACGAGCGTATTTCTGTGGACGAACAGCTTTCTCGCCGTTTCGGAGAGGATGAGGTTGTTCTCGAAGAACTTGTTGATCGTAAAGAGCGTCTCCTTGTCGAGCGCGTCGATGGGGTTCTTCTTGAAGACCTCCTGCAGGAACATTTCGCACAGTGTCGTCGGCAGCTGATAAATGAGGCGGCCGATGCCGAGGTTTTCATAGCTGATGATGTACTTCTCGGTGTCGAAGACCTTGCCGACCTCGATCGCCATCTGCGCTTCCTTATAGGACTTCGCGAGGTCGCGCAGGTGCGTCGCCACCGTGCCGATACCGACGACCACGGTGCTCTCACCGTTCACGCGCAGCGTCTCTTCGATCTGCGCGGCGGTCTTTTCAAGGTCACTCATCTCCACATTGTCGCCAAGCTGCTGCACGAGCACCACATCGTCCTCGCCCATGGAAAGGACAAAGCTCGTCTGCCGGTCGGGGAAGATGTTCTGCACGGTCTCGACGGGGACGGCGTCGGCCTTTTCGTCCGTGCGGCGGATGACGAACACGCCGCGGTTGAGCTCGGCCTCGACGTGCAGCTCCTTGGCGCGGACGTAGATATCGCTCAAAAGAATGTTATCGGAGAGGATGCTCTTGACGAACGACGTCTTGTCGTGCTTTTCCTCGTAATAGCTCTTGGCGGTGTTGAGCGCGACGGTCGCCATGCTGCAGACGGTCGAGCTGAGCGCGTCCTCGCCGCGGGTGAAGGCCGCAAAGTCGAACTGACCGCCCCAGCCCTCGAGCGCCTTGAAGGTCTTGCCCTCGAGCGCGGTGCAGGCGCCCTCGGCCTCATTGATGGGCTGCACCAGATGCGGCCAGCGCTGGCCGATCTCCGGCAGGTCGGTGCAGGCGATGACCGTGCCCTCGGAGTCGATCACGCCAATGACCGTATCGGTCGTTTCCTTAAACTGTAAAACGATGTTCTGAAAAATCCTACCGGACATATTCCGTGCCTCCTTGATTTATTAGGGAGTTTGTGCATTCTGCCAACTTGATGGGACTATTATACTTTCTCCGTCTGACGATTGCAAGAACTTTTTTCTCTTTTCAACAATTTTTTTCTTCTTTTTTAGGCATTCCGTAAAGGAAGGACAAACGCTTACTTGTCCGCGCCCGCTTTTACTTGGGCAAATTGCCCACTTTCCCGCAGGTTTTTGATCTCTTCCGCCGTGAGCAGGCGGTATTCGCCCTTGGAAAGCCCCTCGTCAAGCGTGAGTGAGCCCATGCTCAGCCGCTTTAAGTAAACGACCGGCTTTCCGCGCGAGGCCAGCATCCGCTTGATCTGGTGGAACTTGCCCTCGTGGATGGTGATGAGCGCCTCGCTCTGCGCGTTGCTCTTTAAAATCTCAAGCTTTGCCGGAAGGCATTCAAGCCCGTCGCCGAGCGTGATGCCCTGCTCGAAGGTTTTACAGTCGGCGTCGTCGAGCGCGCCGTCGGTGCGGACGAAGTAGACCTTGTCGACGTGCTTTTTCGGCGCGAGCAGGTCGTGCGCGAGCGCGCCGTCGTCGGTCAAAAGCAGCAGCCCCTCCGTGTCCTTATCGAGCCGCCCGACGGGGAAAAGGCCGATCTTGCGGTACTCGGGCGCAAGCAGGTCGAGCACCGTCTCTCCGCGTCCGTCCTCGGTCGCCGAGAGCACGCCCGCGGGCTTGTGGAGCATCACATACGTGTGCTCGCGGTAGAAAAGCTCTTCGCCGTTCACGCTGATGCACGCGGTCAAGGGGTCGCACTTGTCCTCCGCGCTGGCCGCGATGCGCCCGTCGACGAGCACGCGACCCTCGCGCACTAGGGTCTTGACCTCGCGGCGCGAATAGCGCCCGGTCGAGGCGATGATCTTGTCGAGTCTCTGCTGTGCCATGGTGGTTCCCGCCTTTCTGCATTCTGAAGTATCAGTGTAGCATACTTTTTCTTTCGGTGGAATAGCTTTTATCGAAAGGGTGTGGTCGCTTCATGTTCATCATCACCGCCAAGTGCTCCAAACGCCGCGTTGTAAAAATTCTGCTCATCTTCGCGCTGCTGCTCTCGCTCTTTCTGGCGCTGCGCGCGTGCCGGCATTCGTCTCCGCCGCCTGTCATCGCCGCCGGAACAAATGAAGAGCGCATTGCGTATCTTGTCTCCCTCGGCTGGGAGGTGAACGACCAGCCGATCGAAACGCTGAGCGTCACGCTGGGCGAAACGCTCGAAGAGCCGTATTTGAGCTACAACGACCTCCAGCTCTCGCAGGGCTTTGACCTCACACGCTATTGCGGGCAGACGCTCTCGCGTTACACCTATGTTGTGACCAACTATCCTGACGCCTCGCTCCCCTGCCAGGCCGACCTGTACGTCTGCGGCGGCGTGCTCGCCGCGGGCGACATCGTCTGCACGGGTGAAAACGGCTTCATGGCGGGACTCTCCTTTCCCGCCAATTGACCGCGCTTCTCTCTCCCTCTCAGGGCCCCCCGTGCGGGGGCTTTTTCTTTTTGACTATTGCGCGCGGCTGTGGTATGATTTCGGTGAATTGATATAAAGGAATCATCCCATGGAATTTTACACCCTCGCCAGTTCGAGCGCCGGCAACGCCGCGCTCGTCTGTCACAACGATACGCACCTTCTCATCGACGCGGGCATCTCCTGCCGCCGCATCACGCAGTCGCTCGCAGCACTGAACCTTACACTTGATGATCTCGACGGCATCCTCATCACACACGAGCACATCGACCATGTCCGCGGACTGACGACGCTCGCCAAAAAATGCCCCGCCCCGCTGTATGCGACGTTCGGCACCGCGGCGGCGATCCAATACCCCGAGCCGCGCCTGCGCGCCTTTGCCACGGGCAAAGAGTTTACGATCAAGGACCTGCACGTCCGCTCGTTCCGCACGTCGCACGACGCGAAAGAGAGCGTCGGCTACCGCATCGAGAGCGACGCAGGCTCGCTCGCTGTGCTGACGGATACGGGCTTTGTCACCGACGAGGCGCACGATGCCGCCCTCGGCGCGGACATGCTGCTGCTCGAATCGAATCACGACGTCGTGATGCTCAAAAACGGCGGCTACCCCTATTATCTCAAGCAGCGCATCCTGAGCGAGTACGGGCACCTGTCGAATGACGCCGCGGCGGAATTTGCCATCGAATGCGTCCGCGCGGGCACGAGCGACATTCTGCTCGCGCACCTGAGCGACGAGAACAACTCCCCCGAGCTTGCCGAATACACCGTCGGCCGCGCCCTGCAATCGAGCGGACTGAGCGTCCGCCTTGCCGCCGCGCCGCGCGACACCATCAGCGAGGTACACGTATGCAGAAGATCACCGTCCTTTGCGTCGGAAAACTGAAGGAGCCCTTCTACGAGCAGGCCGTCAAGGAATACGAAAAGCGCCTTTCGCGCTGCTGCAAGTTAGAGCTTTTGGAGCTGCCCGAGCAGCGCCTCGGCGACGAGCCGAGCGAGGCGGAGATCCGTCAGGCGCTCAAAAAAGAGGCCGCACTCGTCGAACAGAAGCTTCCCAAGGGCGGCGCGCTCATCGCCATGTGCATTGAGGGGCAGGAGATGAGCAGCGTAGCGCTTTCGCAGAAAATGCAGCAGCTCGCCGCGCGCGGCGCGTCGCAGCTGACGTTTCTCATCGGGTCGAGCTTCGGCCTTGACGAGGACTTAAAGAAAAAAGCCGACCTGCGGCTCTCGATGTCGCCGATGACATTTCCGCACCACCTGGCGCGCGTGATGCTGCTCGAGCAAATCTACCGCGCCTACCAGATCGAGGCCGGGACCAAATACCACAAATGACTCATCATCAATATAAAGGAGGACACCGCCCATGTCGGATGAAGTGAAGCTCACCTGGGGCAAGACAGAAAACAACCTTTTGCAGCGCTGGCCCAAATCCGCCGACGGCACGCCGGAGGAACCCGCGCTTTTGACCGTCGCAATGGACACGAACGCCGAGACGGACATGCTCTGCGCCATGCTCCGCTCGTATGACATCCCCGTGCTGCGCAAGTACGAGGGCGAGGGCTCGTTCGGCAAGATCGTGCTCGGCACGCCCGGCAGCGGCACATGGCTCTATGTGCCGTCCTCGATGCTCGAGGACGCGAAAAATCTGATCCGCCCCATTGATGAAATTCCGGAACAGGAGGACATGCAATGAATTACCGTCAGGAATATGAAAAGTGGCTCGCCTCCCCCGCGCTGAGCGAGGACGAGAGAAACGAGCTCAAGGCCATCGCAAACGACGAAAAGGAGATTGAAAACCGCTTCTACGGTCCGCTCGAATTTGGCACGGCCGGCCTTCGCGGCACGATGTACGTTGGCCTTCACAACATGAACCGCCACGTCATCCGCTGGGCGACGCAGGGCTTTGCCAACGTCATCCGCGCTGAGGGCGAAGAGGCCATGAAAAAGGGCGTCGCCATCTGCATGGACTGCCGCAACCACTCGATGGAGTTTGCGCGCGCCGCGGCCTGCGTCATGGCGGGCAACGGCATCACCGTCAAGCTCTTTGAGTCCCTGCGCCCGACGCCTGAGCTCTCGTTCGCCGTGCGCGAATACGGCTGCGAGGCGGGCATCAACGTCACCGCGTCGCACAATCCCAAGGAGTACAACGGCTACAAGGTCTACTGGTCGGACGGCGCGCAGCTGCCGCCCCAGCACGCCGCGGCGATCGCCAGGGAGCTTGAGCACATCGACATTTTCACCGGCGTCACGTCGATGGACTTTGACGAAGCCGTCAACAAGGGCCTCATCACGATGCTCGGTGAGGACTGTGACAAGCGCTTCATGGCAAATGTCATGAGCATGGTCAACGACTATGAGACCGTCAAAAAGGTCGCCGGCGACTTCAAGCTCGTCTACACGCCCTTCCATGGCTGCGGCCACAAGCTCGTGCCCGAGGCGCTGACGCGTCTTGGCATCAAGCACCTTTTATGCGTGCCCGAGCAGATGGTCATCGACGGCAATTTCCCGACCGTCGTGTCCCCGAACCCCGAGAATCCCGAGGGCTTCTACCTCGCCATTGACCTCGCCAAGAAGAACGACGTCGACTTCATCCTCGGCACCGACCCCGACAGCGACCGCGTCGGCATCATGGTGCGCAACAAGCAGGGCGAGTTCGAGCCTGTCACCGGCAACCAGACGGGCGTGCTGCTGCTCGACTATCTGATCGGTGCGATGAAGCGCGCGGGCAAGCTGCCCGCGAATGCCGCCGCGCTCAAGACTATCGTCACGACCGAGATGGCGCGCGCCGTGGCGGAGGCGAACGGCCTCGACTGCTACGACACGTTCACGGGCTTTAAGTTCATGGCCGAGAAGATGAACGAGCTTGAGGGCGCGGGCAAAAACACCGTCATCTTCTCCTACGAGGAGAGCTATGGCTACATGATCGGCCACTACGTGCGCGACAAGGACGCAGTTACGGCCTCGCTGCTGCTCACCGAAATGGCCGCGTGGTACTACTCCCAGGGCATGACGCTCTTCGACGCGCTCAACGCGCTCTTTGAAAAGTACGGCTGGTACGGTGAAAAGACGCACAACCTCGTCATGCCGGGCTTAGATGGTGCGGAGAAGATGGCCGCTCTTATGAAGTCCCTGCGCGAGACGCCGCCGAGCAAGATCGCGGGCGTCAAGGTCGCGACGTACAAGGATTATTCGGATGGCACCGCGCGAGACGCCGCAAGCGGCGAGGTCACGAAGATCGCGCTCGCAGGCTCGAACGTGCTGCGCTTTGAACTCGCCGACGGCACACATATCGTCGTGCGCCCGAGCGGCACAGAGCCGAAGATCAAGGTCTACATCCTCACCAAGGGTGCGGACGCGAGCGAACGCGATGCAAACCTCGCCAAATACTCCGCCTGGGTCAACACCCTCGCCTGATATTCCTTTATACCAAAGCAGCAGAGGGCGGCGCGGATCACGCGCCGCCCTCGTCCAATTTTAGCCGCACCGCGGCGAAAGGATGACGACACTTTATGACTCTGCTCGCTCTCTACTGGTCCATTATGATCGCCTGCTACCTCATTGCAAGCAAGCTGCGCCGCCATGCAAACAAATTTCACTTTCTGGACGCGCTGACGAATCTGTTCATCTATTTTCTCATCTTCCTCATGGGTCTGCGCATGGGCGCGGATGAGGAGGTGACGTCGAGCCTTAGCAGCATCGGCGTGCAGGCGTTGTTCGTCACACTGCTCACCGCCGTCGGCAGTATGCTCGGCGCGACTGCCGCGCGCAAGATCGTGCACCTCAACCGCCACTCCCTGCCCGCCAATGCAGAGGACGCGACGGTCGAGCACGGCGGCGGGGTGAACACATCCGGCGTCAAATCCTCGGTCATTATCTTCCTGATGGTCGTCGTCGGGATGCTGCTCGGCTATTTTGTCCTGCCGCGGCTCATTGAGCCCGAGCGGTTCGAAGCGCTCTCGAGCACTTGGCTCGTTGTCGGCCTGAGCATCATGCTCGGCTTTGTGGGCTTTGGCATGGGGCTGAGCGGCAGCATCACCCGCGTGATGCGCGGCGCAGGGCTTGGCGTCATCCTCGTGCCCGTCTTTTCCGTGCTCGGCACGCTGCTTGCGGGCGTGATCTACGCCGCCGTCTCGCCGATGACGCTGCGCGAGGGGCTCGCCATCAGCGCAGGCTTCGGCTGGTACACGATGGCGCCGAGCGTCATCTCCGGCGCAGGGCACGCGGTCGCAGGCGCAGTCTCGTTTCTGCACAATGTGCTGCGCGAGGCGCTGGGCCTCATCTTCCTGCCGCTCGTCGCCAGCAAAGTCGGCTATATCGAGGCCATCACGCTGCCCGGCACCGCCTCGACCGACCTGTGCCTACCGCTCGTCGAAAAGTGCTGCAATCCCGAGACGATGGCCTACTCGTTCTGCACCGGCATGCTGATGTGCATCACCTGCGCGGCATTCGTCCCGATCATCATCGGCGCGTAAAAAGCCGCCCGGTGATACGCGGGAGCAACTAATAAGGGGGAGTTCTCTTTGCAAGAGAACTCCCCTTCTTTTTCGTTTTCACATACTATTAAGTACACCGCGCTCACTGTGCTGCCTCTGCCGGACACTGCCGGCCTTCGTGGTCGATGGTGTAGTCACATGTGAGTAAGATCTTCGAAATCGGTACGATCTTATACCCCTCGGCGAGCAGGTAGTCGAGAATATCCGGCAGCGCCTCGGGCGTGTGCTCACCCGCGTTGTGGAACAGCACGATCGACCCGCTCTGCACCTTGCCCGTCACACGCTTCGTGATCTCACCCGCCGAGATGCCCTTCCAGTCGAGGGAATCCCCACTGGCAGCACTTGGAAACGCCTGTCGTGCCTCGCTTCATGGCCTCCGCTGACTGTCTTCTTTCCGCCTATTCATAGCCCACCGCTGAACATGCCCAGAATCAATTCCATATTAGTAAAGTGTGTTCACCAGACACACAGCAGGAACTGCTGCCGCAGAATTGCGGCAGCAGTTTTGTGAAATTCAATCTGCGTTTGCTCAAATCAGCCAAACAGGAACATACCAGGTTTTTTGATCGACCGGGATCATATCCGGCGGCATGCAGATCACGGCACCGGTTCCAATCTTTGTTTTCAGATGCGCTACTCCAGCCGAGATGCTGTCAGCATCTGGTTCTTTCTCAATAGGATTCAGCACGCTGAAATTCTTTGCGGCATCCTTTGGCGCAGAATTTTTTTGATCTCTATCGGCGAAACGACACCATCCTGATAAATGATAAGGTCGATCTCCTTCTTGTTGCTGTCACGGTAGAAATACAGCGGCGGCTGAGATTTTCCACTGATCGAGGTAGCTCTTGTAGATCTCAGATACCACCCACGTTTCAAAGAACGCGCCGTCCATCGCTCCCCGCTCTAATGTCTCTGCGCTGGTCCATCTGGTGAGATGTGCGCAGAGCCCTGTGTCGAGAAAATTCATTCTCGGAGCCTTGATCACTCGCTTCAAGGCGTTGTTGGAGTAGGGCTGGATCAGTGCCACAATCCCCGAGGACACCAGAATCGAAAGCCACTGCTTTGCGGTTGGTACGGATACAGCGACCTCAGACGCAAGGGCTTCGTAGTTTACGTTGGTAGCTGTCCGCGCCGCTACGACCGACATGAAATTCAAAAATGCTGTCTCGTGAACGACCTGGGATATATCCTTGATGTCTCTGCTGATGTATGTCTCCAGATATCGTTACTTCTGCTTATAGAGAACCCAACAGTTGTTCTTTTTATTCAATTTGTATGGCAGCCCAAGTATTTGCATCTGACAGTTCACCGTCGACTTTCGGCGTGATGGCGCTTTTCGAACAGAAACCGCCTTTTGATACTCTGCGCTGTCAATCAGGAACCGATTTCTGCATTCCTGATTGTACAGACGCTCGAATTCTTTGTAAAAGTTCTCCCATTCCGCCATCTGTATTTTCTCGCCTTCCCAATGTGAGAGAAAGCCGATGATACCTTCTGATACTGTTTGCCCGAGATAGACTGGCTCGGATTTTTTCATTTTAATCCATGTCAGTACAGTCTTTTCATAGCACGCGCCTTCTTTGTAATGCGCCGCGAGCATACCGTAAAAATCGCTCAGCTGCTTCAGCTTTTTCTCTGCCAAAAAATTGGGAACCAAATTGCCGCCCTTGTCGATATAAAAAAGGCTGTTAATGTCTTTGCGGCCCGCCTCCCACATTTTTGCTAACAAAGCGTTTCTCCTATTCGGAGCACATCTTTTTACCCCATTGATTGCATTTCGCTTGGTCTCCACGCCATGCCTCAAAGTGTTAACTTTCTGAATTGTTGGCACCTCGACATAAAGGTAAACCCGTTCGCCCTCAGCTGTTCTTCTTCGTCCGAGCATCTGCATAAATTCGGTCTGATCACAAAAGGGAATGACAATGTGCCGCACGCCTTTATCGCTAATATTGACGCCGTTGTCCAAAACCTTTGTTGTAATCAGCACATCTTCGTCATAGCGTTCTTCAGTAGAGAGCGTTTTCCATCGCTTATCCGCCTTATTTTCTGAGGATAGAAAGACCGCTTTGCGGCCTGTTTCTTTTTTAATACGCTGCTGCAGCGCTTTTCCCCGCTGAATAGACGAAACAAAGATTAACCACTTCTCTCCCATAGTTCGATTGATTACCAGCATTAGATCGTCGATACCGCGAAAAAAAGAAGGCGTGTACACGGCACTTTGGTAGTTGTTTTTATACACAATGCAGTGCTCTTTGAATACCACCTTATTCAAATTGGCATCGACGAGGTTGTTCGGTTGAATCTTATCCGCTGCCGCCAGCAGCAATTCCTCCGACCCATCTAATGTGGCCGAAAGGAATACCCATACCGCATCGGGCGACTCGTTCAAAACCGACTTTAGCAACAGACCCGTTTTTGCATTGAAAAGAGAGTCTTCAACAAAAAAGTGCGCCTCATCAAATACGATGTAAGCGTAATCGCTTAGGAACATCTTAAGTGCCATAGGATTTAACGAGATTGCTTGATAGTTTATAACGGTCAGGCAGCAAAATGACCCAGGCAAATAGAATGTGGCTTCATCTTTTTTGATTTTTCCCTTAACCTCCAATTTCCGAGCTAGCGCATTTTTTATCTGCTGGTTCAGTGCAGACCGATTTGCCAGATATAAAACGTTATAATTGCTCTCTGCTGCAAAGGGAAACAGCTTGTCGAGAATAAATGAACTCTTGCCTGTTCCCGTTGGTGACTCGATGAAAATACGTGATGCTTTTTGATGACTCACTACACCGCGGGGCTGCCAATTCTTGTAATCCTCTTCAATTCCGTTCACGAGCCAGCGCTCACTAAACTCTTTAATTCCCATCTTGTCCACCCCGCCAAAAGCCAAAAAAATCGGATTTATTAAAATTATAATATATGTGCGCGTTCTGTCAATAGATGAATTTCGTGTTGCAAGTCTCTCCCATGTACGCTGCCCGCCCACAAAGCAATCATCAATTCATCTTCGCCCTGTCACGAACATACTCCACCAGCGCTGTCTTCGGGATTCTCCACACACGGCCATTCCGATAGCCTTTGAGTTTACCTGCATTCAGCAACTCGTACATCGCATTGTATCCGATTTTTAAGGCTTCGCAGGCCTCTTCAACGTTCAGAATATCATCGTAGGACTCAAACATTTTCAGTTCTCCTTTTTTGCTGTGCACTGTTTCCGAAGCGGGCATAATGCCGGATCATTCCCGCAGCGGCCACATAAGCAATTCAACTGTCTTGCAACACGCTGACGACGTGGATTCTCCTTGCGGTCAAATAGATCGAGCTTTTCAATCTGCTGCATAATTGCCGGTTCACTACGCCGCAATGCGACCGCGATCTCCGAAATACCGGCGCCTTCATTAAATTTTCGAGACAGATCCTCCCTCTCTTCATCACTCCAGTATTCCCCCTCACGTTCAGGTAGTTTTCTATGGCTGCGCAGTTCGCGCAGACTTTGTTGTAAATTGTTGGCCATCATGGTAATTTACCTCGCTTTACTTAATTCTTCTTACCATGATGTTGCTTGATTCCGCTCGTAAAAGCGTATTTTTTCAATTGGATATCATTCCAGTGAAGCAGTCAGAAGCAATTCTGACTGCTATCTTTTTTGGAGGATATTACCATGAGAATTTTATTTGTCGAGCCGAATGCTGAACCCCGCGCCATTGAAATTGATGGCTCTCTCGCATCCATGCAGGCCCTCGTTGGCGGTCTCATTCAGGCCGTCTATCCGTTCGAAGATCCCGTCGCGCTGATCTGCAACGACGAAGGCAAGCTGACCGGTCTGCCCCAGAATCGGCCTTTGAAACACCCCGAAACCGGAGAAATTTACGACATTGTCTGTGGTACGTTTTTCCTGTGCTCCGCGCCGTCCGACAGCGGGAACTTCGAGTCTCTGTCGGAGGAACTCATCGAAAAATATACCAAGCTCTTTGCCCTGCCGAAGCTCGTCTGCACGAACTGCGGCGAGGAATACTGCAAAGACGAGCTATTTCCGTTTGACGGTGAGCTTCTTTGTCCGGACTGTCTGGAAAACAAAACGGTCCTCTGTGCCTGCTGCGGAGATCGCATCTGGCGAAGCGATGATGCAGGTAACGAAAGCCTTCCACTCTGTGAAGATTGTTTCGACCGCCACTATGAGCGCTGCACGGCCTGTAATGAGTTGATCCGCCGTGGGGACACCTACTATCGTGGTGACAATCCCTATTGTCTGGACTGCTATCACGATGTGTGCAACGATGATCCCATCCGCGACTATTACTACAAGCCCACCCCTATTTTCTATGGCGACGGCAATCGCTATTTGGGTGTCGAGCTTGAGATCGACGGTGCCGGTGAGGACAATGACAACGCTGCCGAGATTTTGCACATTGCCAATGTCGAACGCCCGCTGGTCTACTGCAAGCATGACGGCAGCCTCGACGATGGGTTTGAGATCGTCACCCACCCGATGACTCTCGATTTCCACCTGCGCAACATGCCGTGGGAGCGGATCGTGGAAGAAGCAAAAAAGCTGGGCTATACGAGCCACCAGGCGGGCACCTGCGGGCTCCATGTTCACATCAATCGCACTGCGTTTGGCAGTACCGAGAGTACACAGGATGCGGCGATTGCACGCACCCTATTCTATTTCGAAAAATTCTGGGATGAGTTGCTCAAGTTCAGTCGTAGAACGCAGGGACAGCTGAACCAGTGGGCCGCAAGGTACGGCTACAAAGATCAGCCAAAGGAAATCCTCGACCACGCCAAAAGCGGCCGCCACGCCGGGCGGTATACGGCGGTCAATCTGACAAACGCGGACACTGTGGAATTTCGAATGTTCCGCGGCACTCTGAAATACAGCACTTTGATTGCGACTCTCGAACTGCTTGACTGCATCATCGACGCCGCGATTTACCTGACGGATGATGATCTGAAAGCCATGTCCTGGTCAAGTTTTGTGCTTGGCTGCACACAGCCTGAACTGATGCAGTACCTAAAGGAACGCCGTCTATATGTGAACGAACCAGTGGAAAGCGAGGGTGAAGTCTGATGTGTTGTCTGTTCGGATTCGTTGACTATGCTGGCGCGCTGAGTGTTACGCAGAAGAGCCGCCTGATTCGAGAACTCTCTATCGCGGCAGAAGTACGCGGCACCGATGCCACCGGCATCGCCTACAACACATCACGTGGGCTGCAAATTTACAAGCGTCCGCTGGCGGCGCATCGGCTGCATCTGCGGATTCCTGCGGAGGCTCACGTCGTCTCGGGACACACGCGGATGACGACACAGGGCAGTGCAAAGAAGAATTTCAACAACCACCCCTTTTTCGGACATGTAAAGGGAAAAACCTTTGCGCTGGCGCATAATGGCACCATTTGGAACGACCTTGAGCTGCGCCGCACAAAACACCTGCCGAGAACAAAGGTGCAGACAGATAGTTTTATCGCTGTGCAGCTCATTGAGCAGCAAAAGGCCCTCAACTTGTCCAGCCTCAAATGTATGGCGGAACAGGTTGAGGGCTCATTCTCTTTCTCGGTGCTCTCCGAACAGGATGAGCTGTGGATCGTCAAAGGGGACAGCCCGCTCAGCATTGCCTACTTTCCGGAGCGTGGCGTTTACGTTTACGCCTCGACTGTCGAGATCCTGAACAAAGCGTTGACCCGATGCGGCAAACAACTTGGGCACAGAAGGACGGTTGAAGTGGAGATGGGAAATCTCCTGAAAATCGACCGCAGGGGGCATATCACCCGCGCGACCTTCGATGCGTCCAAGCTCTGCCGACCGTCTTGGGAATATTGGGGTTCGTCGTTGTATGCCGAGCCGACGAAAATGGAGAGCGAGCATATTCGGCTGTTGAAATCGGTGGCAAGAGCGTTCGGCTTTACAGGCGAGATGATTGACCGGCTGTTGGATCAGGGGTTCACGACTGACGATATCGAAGAAATTTTGTACGAAGGGACATGGTGACTATGAAGCAAAAAATCAAAGCAAAGAGTAACTACAAAGCGCGCGGCAGCAGCGTTGACCTGTATTGTTCCGTGCACGTACACCGCGCCAAAGGCCGCAGCAAGTCGAGCTGCAAGGTCAGTACACGCGGCAAAAGGCGCTGAGGAGGTGGTACTATGAACTTAAACTTCGTAATGGCCGGAATGATGCTCACACTCTTCGTCCTGTTTCTGGCTGAGGGCATTTGTTCCGCGCTTCGGAAAGACTGAGGTGGTTTCATGCCAGTTTTTTTCGCCGTTATTGGCACGCCGCTTTACGATTTTGCTGCCGGCTGCGTTCTGGCGGCGAACGTCTTTTTAATGATTCGCGGCGGGAAGAACTACCTGAAGGGGCGGAAGAAATAGCCCATTAGGGTGTACCCTACAGAAACAGTAAAAAAGTGTCCCAATGCAGCTGCTTTCCGTATTTTGGCACGTGCCAAATTGTTTGGCGGCTTCATTGGGACATATTAGTTTCAGATTGATTAAAAGGCGGTGATTTTGTGAAAATCGGATATATTCGCGTCAGCACACAGGAGCAAAATACCATGCGGCAGGAGGTGTTGATGCAGGAGCTCGGTGTTGATGAGGTCTACATCGACCACTTGAGCGGTAAGAACACTGACCGTCCGGAGCTGAAAAAGATGACGGACTACGTACGCAAGGGCGACACCGTCATTGTCGAATCCATCAGCCGCTTTGCCCGCAACACGCGAGATCTTCTGGATTTGGTAGAGAAGCTGTCTGAAAAAGGTGTGGAGTTCGTCAGCAGGAAAGAGGCAATCGATACTACGACACCAACGGAAAAATTTATGCTGACCGTTTTCGGCGCTGTTGCAGAATTAGAGCGCGAGTATATTTTGCAGCGTCAGCGCGAAGGCATCGCCATCGCCAAAGCACAAGGGAAATACACCGGTCGCAAGCCGATTGAGCGAAGCAATTTTGATGCGGTGGAAAAACTCTGGCGTGCGGGTACCATCAGCGCAGCTGAAGCCATGCGTCGTCTCGATATGAGCCGCAGCACCTTTTATCGAAAGGTCCGGCAGCACCTGTAATACATTTTTACACAGCCTTCAACAGGGTGGTAAAGCCGTCCGGAATAACTTCCGGCCCTGGCTCATACATTCTCGAAGGAGGAAACCCTTATGATTATCAAAAACACTTATTCAACCGTTGACCCTATAGAGCGCTCTGCGCGTCAGGCGGCGATCTGCCGCCGCTGCCTTCTGCTGCTGGCTGCCCGCGCGCAGAGGTGAGGCCGATGGATGCCATTTATGCGCGTCAGTCCATCGATAAAAAGGGCAGCCTTTCGATCGAGGGACAGATCGAACTGTGCCGGAAGTTTACTGTGGACGATGCCCTTGTTTTTTCGGACAAGGGCTTTTCCGGCAAAAACACCAAGCGGCCTGCTTTCGGCGAGCTCATGGAGGCGGTGGAGGCGGGCCGCGTCAAAAAAATCGTCGTGTACCGGCTGGACCGCTTCAGCCGCTCCCTCGCGGATTTCAGCCAGATCTGGGAGCTTCTGCGTAAAAACGATGTCGAATTTCTGTCCGTCAACGAGCAGTTCGACACTTCCTCGCCGATGGGACGAGCCATGCTCAACATTGTGATGACCTTTGCCCAGCTTGAGCGCGAGACGACCGCGGAGCGTGTGCGCGACAACTACCATCACCGCGTTTCCCTCGGTGCATGGCCGGGTGGTCCCGCACCGTACGGGTATGCGCTTTCCAAAGTTGAGCTTGACGGGCGCAAGGTCTCATCTCTGATAGCCGATGAAAACGCAAAGACGGTTCTCCACATTTTTGAAGAATATGTCCGGTCTGAAACATCGCTGCGTGCCCTTGCCAAAACTCTGACTGAGCAGGGCATTCACGGCCCCAAGCGCGAGGCATGGGATAACGTGACTCTGTCCCGTATTCTGCGGAACCCCGTCTACGTGCAGGCTGACGAAGTGGTCTACTGCTATTACCTTGCGCAGGGCATCCAGATCCGCCAGATGCCCGAAGTTTTTGACGGCGTCCATGGCTGTCTTCTGATTGGGAAGCGCGACCGCAGCCGCGGCAAGTACACGAAAAAGGATGAGCAGATGCTCAGCCTGTCCACGCATGAGGGAATCATTCCGTCTTCCCTCTGGCTGCGTGTACAGGACAAGCTCTCCGGACAGATGCAGCTTCCCCGCGCCAACGCGGGTAAATACTCCTGGCTGACCGGTCTCTTAAAATGCAGCAAATGCGGCTATGCCGTCAAGGTCAACTACATAAAGTCGGAGCAACGCTGTAAGCTGGTCTGCTCCGGTCGGTCCAACTTCGGCAACTGTGATGAATCGATTGATGTAGACCTCAGAGAGCTGGAGACCCATATTGCCAATGAGCTCCAGCACATTCTCGATGCCTGTCCCGCCGAGCTTCCCTCAGTAAGTGAAGACCACGCGCAGGCGAAAGCTGTTTTGGAAATCGAGCAGAAAATCGATCGTCTGGTGAACGCTCTCGCCGAGAGCAGCGATGTGGCGGTCGTGTATATCTCAAAAATGATTGAAAGACTGCACGCCGAGCGGGAACAGCTCTTACATACCGCCCCGCATTCCGCGTCTCAGATCCGGCGGTTGGATTTTTCCCGCTCTGCTTTTGACGAGAAAAAATTGATCGCTGCTGAATTTATCGAGCGGATCGAACTCGACGGCAACCATGTCAACATCATTTGGAAAGTCTGATGGGGCTGCACAATTGCGTGCGCTTCATCAGACTTTTCTATAATCTCTATTCATTTTTTACCACACTGCAAACATCTCAATAAAGAAGCGTCATACGATCTGCGCTTCCTGCCATGAACGTCAAAAGGAGTAATAAATGAAAAATCAAATTTTATCTGTCCGCCTCTCAGTAGACGAGCGCAAACGATTAGATGATTTGTCTCACACTGCAGGAATGACGCCCAGCGCTTACCTGCGCAGTTTGATCCGCGCAAATTCTTCATCCGGCGTCTGTTCACCGAATCACGCCGCCGCATTCTGCCATCTGCGCATTGCACTGGCAGAACAGGGTTTTACTGAAAACGAAATGATCAGAAAGGAGATGAACCGGCTGTGCCAGACGTTATCTTGATTCGCAATCAGTATCCAGACGCAGCAGCTTTGCACCGCGTTCTTAACTATGTGTGCCGCTCCGGAATGATAGGCGGATATGCCGTCGATCCAGTCTATGCGTTCCGTGAGTTTATGCTTGTTAAAAGCGCTTATCAGAATATCGATGGTCGGCAGCTGCTGCATTTTATTGTATCCTTTTCGACGACGGTGGCCTACCGTCTAAGTGCAGACGATATGCTTGCCTTAGGTTACGATATCTGCCATCTTTTCCCTGAGCACCAAGTCGTATATGCCCTGCACATGGACTCTGCACACTGTCATCTGCATTTTGTCGTGAACTCGGTCTCCTTTGAAGACGGCAAAAAGCACTTCAGCGGATTCCATGATCTTTTCCCGGTCCGCGATTTTCTGCAAGAATGCTTTCCGCGTTCGAACGTGCACATTTACCAGTCTTTCCCTGACTCCGATGTTAATCGCTTCGGATGCTCCGACGATGACGAATTGCTGCGGATCGATTAAAACTGCGAAAGAGTTGTAAGACTTTTCCTTGCCGCAGGAACCTTTTCAACATTTTCTGCAGCACAAGGCCAAATATTCCTATTACACACTTTGAATTATGCCGGTTCGGCTGTATTGACAGTCCGCAGCAGGAATGCTACCATGAAATTAAAACTGGGCAAGAAAAGAGGAAAGCGAATGACATTGAATCAATTAAAAGTGGGGAATTCTGCCGTGATCACCACTGTTGGCGGAGATGGAGCCTTGCGTTGCCGCCTGCTGGATATGGGCTTGATCCCGCACACCCGCGTGACATTACAGAAGGTCGCGCCGATGGGTGATCCTATCGAGATCCGCGTGCGCGGCTACGAGCTAACGCTGCGCGTAGAGGAGGCTCAAAAAATCGAAGTGGAGGACGAGCCGAAATGATCTTTGCACTCGTTGGAAATCAGAACTGCGGGAAAACGACTCTCTTCAACGCCCTCACCGGATCCAATCAGCATGTCGGCAACTTTCCCGGTGTCACGGTAGACCAGAAGATGGGAGAGATCATAGACGAAAAAGGCTGCTCCGTGGTGGATCTGCCCGGCATCTACTCCCTGCGGCCCTATACACAGGAGGAAATCGTCTCCCGTGACTTTATCCTCAACCAAAAGCCGGACGGCATCATCAACATTGTGGATGCCACCAACATTGAGCGGAATCTGTACCTGACACTTCAGCTGCTTGAGTTGCGGATACCTATGGTGCTGGCGCTGAACATGATGGATGAAGTGCGTTCCAACGGCGGTTCCATCGACGTGCAGAAGATGAGCGCCTCGCTCGGCATCCCTGTCGTACCGATCGCGGCCGCAAAGGGTGAGGGCGTGAGCGAGCTGGTGAATCAGGCGATTGCTGTGGCTCGGAGCAGAACTCTGCCAAAGGTGACAGATTTCTGCGCGGATGATTCCGCCGTTCACCGTTGTATCCACGCCGTTACGCATCTGATTGCCGATCACGCCGACCGCATCGGTGTGCCGGCTCGCTTCTGCGCAGCAAAGCTGATCGAAGGCGGCGATGACCTTGCCGACCGTCTGGCACTTGATCAAAACGAGCGCGAGTTGCTTGAGCATTGCATCGTGCAGATGGAGAGTGAGGCAGGACTTGATCGCAACGCGGCGCTTGCTGATATGCGCTACACCTTCATTGAAGGCGTGGTGGCATCATCTGTGGTGAAGTGCCATGAAAGTCGGGAGCACGCCCGCTCCATGAAGATCGACAGAATTCTCACCGGTCGCTACACAGCCGTTCCGGCGTTTCTGCTTGTCATGCTGCTGATTTTCTATCTCACCTTCAATGTTATAGGTCAGCGTCTGTCCGACTGGCTGCAAGGCGGGATCGATGGCCTTACCTTTCTTGTAGACCAAGCTTTGACTGCCTATGAGATCAATCCTGTGGTACACAGCTTGATTATTGACGGCATTTTTTCCGGTGTTGGCAGTGTGCTGGTGTTCCTACCTATCATTGTGACGCTTTTTTTCTTCCTCTCTATCTTGGAAGATACCGGCTACATGGCCCGCGTCGCCTTTGTAATGGACAAGCCTCTGCGAAAGATCGGTTTGTCCGGCCGCAGCATCGTCCCTATGCTCATCGGCTTCGGCTGTTCTGTGCCGGCAATTATGGCAACGCGCACGGTGTCGAGTGACCGTGACCGCAAGATGACGATCCTGCTCACGCCTTATATGAGCTGCTCGGCAAAAATATCAATTTATGCATTTTTTACCGCAGCGTTCTTTCCAACGCACCGCGCGCTCATAATGATCCTACTGTATCTGCTGGGCATTCTGATTGGAATTGCTGCGGCCCTCATCATGAACCAAACCGTGTTCCGCGGAAAGCCCGTGCCTTTCGTTATGGAGTTGCCCAATTATCGGCTTCCGAGCCTCAAGAGCGTTGCGCTGCTGCTTTGGGAAAAGGCCGAGGATTTTTTGCAGCGGGCGTTTACTGTGATTTTTCTTGCTACCATTGTGATCTGGTTCCTCCAGAGTTTTGATACCAGGCTGAATGTAGTTACCGACAGTGCCGATAGCCTTTTGGCTCTCATTGGTCGATGGATCGCGCCGGTGTTCGCACCGTTGGGCTTTGCGGATTGGCGCTGCGCAACCTCCCTTATTTCCGGTTTTATCGCAAAGGAATCTGTGGTCAGTACGCTGCAGATCCTGTTAGGCGGGGCTGCACTTTCTACGATGTTTACCGGTCGTTCCGTTATCAGCTTTCTGGTGTTCACGCTGCTGTATACTCCCTGCATCGCGGCGGTAACCACGATTCGACGAGAATTCGACTCAGCGCTGAAGACAGTTGGGGTCGTGATGATGCAGTGCTGCGTGGCATGGATCGTGGCTCTTGCTGTCTATACCTTGGTGGGGATCCTGTGATGCATCTGTTAGATTGGGCCCTTCTTGTCCTCATCGCAGCTGCAGCTATCACAGCTATCCTGCACTGGCGAAAAAAGGCCAGATCAGGTAGCGACTGCTGCGGAGACTGCTCGCACTGCAAAAGGCGCTGTTAAGCTCTGGAATAGGAGCAGCGGTTTTGTACCGCGTGATCATAGAATCTAACCGTGTAAGGACACATATAAGACAATAGTGGCGAGAAGTTTTGTGTGAAACTTCTCGCCACTATGCCATTCAGGGGCAAATAGAGAACGATAAACGATTTCTGCTTTCCGATGTGCACTCAACAATCCGTTCCTCAGTTTGCAAGACTCTGTGCTGTGCCGCTGATTTCCTATTTATTCTCCTGTGTTGCTATCTCAAATTTGATCGTATACAACGGATCAAAGAAGTTCGTTACAGATGAGCTGAACGGATAGTTTGGCTTGGATGGAGTTGTTTTAGTTTCTGAACTACCATCGTTTTTTGTGCTGGCGTCGCTCGTCTTCCAAAACCAAGGCTTGCAAGTTTTTTCAGTATTCATTCTCCGCGCGAAGTCTCTGAACCTCCGCCAACAGGTCCTCTTCTACTTCTTTCGACAACTGCTTTGGCGGATGGCTCTTGCTGCCGCGGCCGCGTCGCTCGATGACAAAGCCTTCTGGGCCTTCCTCCAGATAGATTCGCTCCCATGCGGCAACTCGTTTGTGGTCATTGATTTCAAACTGCCTTGCCGCTTCACTGTAGCTCAGCTTTTCTTTCATCATGGGTTCCACGACCAGCTTCTTGAATTCCGGCGTATATCGTTGGTCTTTCGAATGACGAGCAATGAACTGAAACACGAAGCCAAGAAGCAGGAATGGAACATAGCTATACAGGAATGCCGGAGCAGCGGTCTCTCCGTAAGTGAATGATGCCGGAAGCGGGGCGTTACGACAACCACTCTTGGCAAGTTTCGCAGGTCTCCCTCTTTCTTTTGCGGAAGCCCAGATCAAGCCGAGTTAAAAAAACGTTAAAATGCTGTACGGTGGATTGAAAAAATGAGCCAACAGGACTATTTTATACAAGGTGAGTGTGTAAAATCAAATTTTTTAGGGGGAGGCGGATAAAAATGCCGCACCGAAAGAAGATTTTACTCTCAGACAGTAATGAAGCCTTCAGTATGCTCCTGACGGATTCCCTGCGTGAGCGCGGAGACTTCCGTGTATTCCACGCAAGGGATGCGGACGAGACAACCGAGGTGCTCCATCGGCACCGACCTCACGTTCTTCTGCTGGATTTTCTGCTGCCGCCCAAGGGCGGCTTTCACGTTATGCAGCAGCTGCGTGAGGGCGGACACAAAATCTCGACGATCTTTATGACAGCGCTGCCGACGCACAAGGTCATAGAGGAGGCATACCGTTTGGGCGCAAGCTTTGTGCTCCCGAAGCCTTTTACGACAAGGGCGCTGGCCGAACGGATACACGATGTACTGCACAGTGATCGGCCCTAATTTGCACACATCAAAAATAGAAGACCGCCATCTCAGTGAGCGAACGGCTCCTTGAGATGGCGGTCTTTTATACGCGGCTACGTTTTACGCTTACGGTCTTTCCTCACCACACAATTATCAACCTTGAAAGTACAGAGACGTTTTGCCGCAAAGCGGCAAAACATCTCTGTACTTTCACTTTGCAGCTTGGGGCAAGGCAATATAGGTTACAGGAACATCAAGTTCTCTCACCGCCCCACGCCGCAAGAGCTGAACATCGATTATCCAAAGCCCGCCTTTCCGCAATTCCCGGCATGTTCTGATTTTATTATAACAACTGTATACAAAAGCCAAGCGGCGGTTCGGGTGAACCCCCGCTTTT
>ERZ773133.1948-NODE-1948-length-20748-cov-8.936790_pt1 | contig 20748 bp, 16 predicted proteins | sample MGYA00580861_ERZ773133 | MGnify/ENA primary metagenome ERZ773133 (study PRJEB29015, sample SAMEA2737844) | human gut metagenome | biome: human gut; feature: human-associated habitat; material: faeces | place: China | collected 2012 ...
TATCTATACGAAAGCCGCCGATGTAGGAGCCGACCTGGTAGGTAAGGTAGAAGCCGGTATTCCGGAAGACGACCCGCGCAACCCTGCCACCATCGCCGACAATGTAGGCGATAACGTAGGCGATGTAGCCGGTATGGGTGCCGACCTGTACGAAAGCTATTGCGGTTCCATCCTGGCCACCGCCGCCCTCGGAGCCGCCGCTTTTATCCATAGCGGTGATACCCTCATGCAATACAAGGCGGTGATTGCCCCGATGCTGATTGCGGCCGTAGGTATCCTGCTCTCCATCATCGGAATCTTTGCCGTACGTACCAAGGAGAACGCCACCATGAAAGATTTGCTCGGAGCCCTGGGCTTCGGGACCAACCTCAGCTCGGTACTGATTGTCGTGGCTACCTTCTTCATTCTCTGGCTATTGAAGCTGGATAACTGGATGTGGATTTCCTGCTCGGTTGTCGTCGGTCTGCTGGTGGGTATCGTCATCGGACGTTCCACGGAATATTACACCTCCCAATCCTACAGGCCCACCCAAAAGCTGAGTGAAAGCGGAAAGACCGGTCCGGCCACCGTCATCATTTCCGGTATCGGTCTGGGAATGCTTTCCACCGCCATCCCGGTCATTGCCGTGGTAGTAGGTATCATCGCCTCTTACCTGTTTGCCTCGGGCTTCGATTTCAGTAACGTAGGCCTCGGCCTTTACGGCATCGGCATCGCGGCGGTAGGTATGCTTTCTACCCTGGGTATCACCCTTGCCACCGACGCTTACGGTCCGATAGCCGACAACGCCGGCGGTAATGCCGAGATGTCGGGCCTGGGTGCCGAAGTGCGTAAACGTACCGATGCCCTCGATTCCTTGGGAAATACCACCGCCGCTACCGGCAAGGGATTCGCCATCGGCTCGGCCGCCCTGACCGGTTTGGCGTTGCTGGCTTCATACATCGAAGAAATCCGTATCGGTCTCACCCGCATCGGCACGACCGAAATCACGGTAGGCGGGACCTCCGTCCCCTTGCAGGACGCGACGTTCTTCGATTTCATGCACTACTATGACGTTACGCTGATGAATCCGAAGGTCTTGTCGGGCATGTTCATCGGCTCCATGATGGCCTTCCTGTTCTGCGGTCTGACCATGAATGCCGTAGGACGTGCCGCCGCCCACATGGTAGACGAGGTACGCCGCCAGTTCCGCGAAATCAAGGGAATCCTGACCGGCGAAACGGAACCCGATTACGCCCGTTGCGTAGCCATCTCCACCAAGGGTGCCCAACGTGAGATGGTGGTACCTTCGCTCATCGCCATCATCGCTCCTATCCTGACCGGCATCGTCTTCGGTGTACCCGGTGTATTGGGATTGCTGATAGGTGGCCTGAGTAGCGGTTTCGTGCTGGCTATCTTCATGGCCAACTCCGGCGGAGCGTGGGACAATGCCAAGAAGTACGTGGAAGAAGGCAACTTCGGCGGAAAAGGAAGTGACGTACACAAGGCGACCGTTGTAGGCGATACCGTGGGCGACCCGTTCAAAGACACCTCCGGCCCGAGCCTGAACATCCTCATCAAACTGATGAGCATGGTGGCCATCGTCATGGCCGGTCTGACCGTGACCTGGAGCATCTTCTGATACAAGAACCATTGGTCTCCAATACTACCGGAAAAGCCGCTGACCGATTCGAGTCGACGGCTTTTCTCGTATTCCTGAAATTTTCTCCGTCCGCATTCCTAAAAAACATCCAAAGAAAACGACATTTATCCATCCTGTTTTTGACAAGTTTTACCTTTCCTTTCCCACAGGTTTACCGTATTTTCCGTACCTTTGCACCGACTAAAATAGAGAGTTACTTTTATATCAACCACTTAGCAATAAAAAGAGTTTTATGTCGCAAAATGGAAAAATCAACGAACTAGGGACTGAACGTATCGGAAAACTACTGACACAATACGCGGTTCCGGCCATCATCGCCATGACGGCCTCTTCCCTTTATAACATGGTAGACAGCATCTTCATCGGTCACGGTGTAGGTCCCTTGGCCATCTCCGGACTGGCCGTCACCTTCCCCTTGATGAACCTGGCCGCCGCGTTCGGGTCGCTGGTCGGTGTAGGTGCCTCCACACTGATTTCGGTCAAACTGGGACAGAAGGACTACGATACCGCCCACAAGATTCTGGGAAACGTAGTCGTACTGAACCTCCTTATCGGTATCGTGTTCACCATCGTCACACTGGCTTTTCTCGACCCCATCCTTTACTTCTTCGGCGCCAGCGAGGCTACCCTCCCCTATGCCCGCGACTATATGGTCACCATCCTGTTGGGTAACGTAGTCACCCACATGTATCTGGGCCTCAACTCTGTACTCCGATCTGCCGGACATCCGCAAAAAGCCATGCTGGCTACCATCTTTACCGTGGTTGTCAATACAATACTCGACCCCATCTTCATCTACGGATTCGGTTGGGGAATCCGGGGAGCGGCCATCGCTACCATCCTGGCACAAATCCTGTCGCTCATCTGGTTGTTCAAGATATTCTGCAACAAAAACGAGGTGCTACACTTTCACCGGGGCATCTACCGGCTGAAACGGGTCCTGGTGGAAAACATCATCGGCATCGGTCTGGCCCCTTTCTTCATGAACGTAGCGTCCTGCTTCATTGTCATCCTCATCAACAAGGGATTGAAGCTGTATGACGGCGATTTGGCCATCGGTGCCTTCGGTATCGTGAACCGTATCTCTTTCCTTTTCGTCATGATTGTCATGGGCTTGAACCAAGGCATGCAACCCATCGCCGGATACAACTTCGGAGCCAAGCAATACCACCGGGTGAACCAGGTCATGAAACTGACGGTCATCGCGGCCACCCTCATCACCACCACCGGATTCCTGGTCGGCGAGCTCATGCCCAAACTGGCCGTTTCCGCCTTCACCAACGATGAAACCCTGATCAACATCTCCGCCCAGGGACTTCGGATTGTCGTGATGTTCTTCCCCATCATCGGTTTCCAGATGGTCACCTCGAACTTCTTCCAGAGTATCGGAATGGCACGGAAGGCCATCATCCTGTCACTGAGCCGCCAAGTACTGATTCTGATTCCTTGCCTGATCATCCTTCCGATGTTCTGGGATGCCAAAGGAGTATGGCTCAGCATGCCTATCTCCGACGCGGCGGCCAGCATCATTGCGGCCATCATGCTCTACAAGCAGTTCCAGACCTTCAAGCGTCATGCCATCGAACAGGGCCTGACTATCGATAAGCAATAAATTCGGCAGAAAAAAGTTCCTACAACTGGGAACAATATAAAAAAATTGTATATTTGTCAAGGAGTAACAAAGGACAACGATATGAACGAGCACTATGTAATCAATCTTGGCCGCCAGTTAGGAAGCGGCGGAAAAGAAATCGGTGAAAAACTGGCAAAAGAATTAGGAATCGCTTTCTACGACAAGGAACTCATCAACCTGGCCTCCAAAGAAAGCGGCCTCTGCAAGGAATTTTTTGAAAAGGCGGACGAGAAAGCTTCCCAGAGCCTGCTGGGCGGTCTCTTCGGCTCGCGTTTCCCGTTCATTACGGAAGGTGCCTACCCATATAATTCTTACCTGAGCAACGACTCGTTGTTCAAGATACAGAGCGATGTCATCCGCCAGCTGGCCGAACAACAGTCCTGCCTCTTCGTAGGACGGTGCGCCGACTATATCCTGCGCGACCATCCCCGGTGCTGCAACGTCTTTGTTTCCGCTTCCCCCGAGGCCCGTATCGAACGCCTGATGCGCCTGCATCACATCACCGCCGAGAAAGCGGAAGAGCTGATGGAGAAAGCCGACAAGAAACGCTCCACCTATTACAACTACTACAGCTACAAGACCTGGGGAGCCGCCGCCACGTATCACTTGTGCATCGACTCATCGGTATTGGGCATCGAAGGAACAATCGACTTCATCAAGCAGTTTGTCAAATTGAAATTGCAGCTTCCCTGACAATTCCCGTTCCGACGGATTACCTTTCCGTCAGGACATTCCCCAAAGAATAAAGAAACACCGGCTCCAACCAGGAACCGGTGTTTTTCGGTAAATGGGCCCGGACAATTCTTCCAGGCCCCATTATTCTTCGTCACTTATTCATTCATCAGATATTCCTTGAACGATGCAAAATCCTTGCTCATCGGAATACTCTGCTTGGTTCCGCGCATGAAAGCCTGAAGCTTTTCGGGTATTTCCACCTTACGGCCGATGATGCCTTCCACCGTCTGGAGGAACTTGGCCGGATGGGCAGTTTCCAGGAATACACCGACTTCGTCCGGAGCCAGTCCTTCGGCCAAAGCCCGGTAGCCGCAGGCACCGTGCGGGTCGAGCAGGTAACCGGTTTCATCGTATACCTGACGGACCGTTTCGCGGATCTGTTCATCGGTATAGGTGGCTCCGCTGATTTCAGCGGCAATGGCGTCATGGCTGCCCCCGTACAAATCGAGCACACGGGCGAAGTTGCTCGGGTCGCCCACATCCATGGCATTCGCGATGGTAGCGATGGAAGGACGCGGATTATACTGGCCGGTCTTCAGGTACTGGTAGAAGATATCGTTCCGGTTATTGGCCGCGATAAAACGCTTCACCGGCAATCCCATCCGTTTGCCGAACAGGCCGGCCGTAATGTTACCGAAGTTACCGCTCGGTACACAAACCACCAGGTTATCGGCCAGGTTCCGGCGCTTCATCTGGGCGTATGCATAGAAATAGTAGAAAGCCTGCGGCAGGAAACGGGCCACATTGATGGAGTTGGCCGAAGTCAATTGCATGTGGGCGTTCAACTCCTCGTCCATGAAGGCGTTCTTCACCAGCGCCTGGCAATCATCGAACGTGCCGTCCACTTCGATGGCGGTGATGTTCCGTCCCAATGTAGTGAACTGCTTTTCCTGAATCTCGCTCACCTTTCCTTTCGGATACAGGACATATACATGGATACCTTCCACACCCAGGAAACCGTTGGCTACGGCACTACCCGTATCGCCCGAAGTAGCCACCAGCACATTCACCTGCTTCTTTCCTTCCTTGCGGATGAAATACCCCAACAGACGGGCCATGAAACGTCCGCCTACATCCTTGAAGGCCAGGGTAGGTCCGTGGAACAGCTCCAGTGAATAGATGTTTTCCTTCACCTTTACGGCAGGGACATCGAAGCTCAACGTGTCGTATACAATCTGCTTCAGGGTATCGGCAGGCACGTCTTCGCCGAAGAAGGCATCCGCCACCCGGTAAGCGATTTCCTGGAAGGAAAGATGTTCTATCTCATCGTAAAAAGACTGGGGGAGCGGCTTTATCTGATAAGGCATGTAAAGGCCCTTGTCAGCCGCCAGACCTTTCACTACGGCTTCCTCCAGCGTAGCGTCGGAAGCCCGTTTGTTTGTGCTATAGTATTTCATATTCGTCAACTTAAAGATTCATAAACAGGTTCATAAACTCATCCTTCTCCATCATGCCGTAAGCGCCCTGTTGGCAGGATTCCTCGTCGTATGTCTGTACGGAATCCGGAACAATACCAGGATAATAGATCAGGAACGGCACGGGAGTATTGGTATGTGTACGTAGCTCGCAAGGTGTCGGATGGTCCGGCAGGACAGCGATGGCCACCGGTTCCTCCCAGTCCTTCACGGCTTCATAAATGGGTCCCAGTGCCCGGCCGTCCAGGTATTCGATGGTCTTCAGCTTCAGGTCTACATCGCCTTCATGGCCGGCCTCGTCACTTGCCTCGATGTGGAGGTATACGAAATCGTCGGTCTTCAAGGCATCGATGGCCGCCTGCGCCTTTCCTTCATAGTTGGTCGTATACAGGCCGGTAGCTCCTTCTACATCGATGCAACGCAAGCCCGCGTAGCGTCCGATACCTCGAATCAGGTCGACCGCCGTAATGACCGAGCCTTTCCGGATAGCCGGATACTTCTGTGAAAGCGGCTCCATCTTCGGACGATACCCCGGGCTCCACGGCCAGATGCTGTTGGCAGGGTCTTTCCCTTCGGCCATCCGCTTCAGGTTCAACGGGTGACCGGCCAGCAATTCCTGTGATTTCAGAATCAGACCGTTCAACAGGTCGGCCGTTTCCTGTGCCTCCGGACAGAGCGGTTTTACCAGGTTCGGCCGGAAGGGTTGCAACGGGATGTCGTGCGGAGGGACACAGGCCACGCGCTTGTCGCCTCCCTTTATCACCAACAGGTGGCGGTACTGGACACCGGTATAGAAATGAATCCGGTCGTTCCCCAGCTTTTCGTCCAGGAACTTGATCAGCACATCGGCTTCTTCGGTCGTGATGTGACCGGCCGAGTGGTTCTTCAGCGTCTCTCCTTCCACACAGATGATGTTACAACGCATGGCCATGTCACCCGGTTCCAGGTCGACACCGATGCTGGCAGCTTCCAGTACTCCCCGCCCCTCGTACACTTTCGGCAGGTCATATCCCATGACGGACATGTTGGCCACCTCGCTTCCCGGATGGAAGCCGTCGGCCACGGTCTTGAGCATACCGGTACGTCCCAGGCTGGCCAGCTTGTCCATATAAGGTGTATGTGCGTATTGCAGCAAAGTCTTGTTTCCCAAAGACGGTACTTTCCAGTCGGCCATACCGTCCCCCAAAATAATCAGATGTTTCATAATCCTAAATGTTAGCGATGCTCATGATGTCAGCGAACACACCGGCCGCGGTCACACCGGCACCGGCACCGTATCCCTGAATCAGCATCGGGTATTCGTTATATCGTTCAGTTGTCAGCAGAATTATATTGTTACTTCCTTCCAGGGTATAGAACGGATGGTCGTGCCCCACTTCCTGCAGGGAGACCGTTCCCTTGCCGTCTTCCAGCTTGGCCACGAAACGCCAGCGTTTGTCTTCGGCCTCCAGTTTCTGGCGTTGTTTCTCGAAATCGGCATCCAGTTGCGGAATCTTGGTCCAGAAATCGTCCAGGGTACCTTCGAAGAATTCATCCGGAATGAACAGGTGTTTCACCACGTCTTCCTGGTTCAGGCGGTAACCGGCTTCACGGGCCAGGATGACCAGTTTCCGGATGACGTCCTTTCCGCTCAGGTCGATGCGCGGGTCCGGCTCGGAATAGCCTTCCTCCTTGGCTCTGCGGATGGTTTCGCTCAACGGGACTTCCGCGCTCAAGGTATTGAAGATGTAATTCAACGTACCGCTCAGCACCGCTTCAATCTTCAGAATCTTATCACCGCTGTTTATCAGGTCGTTGATGGTATTGATGACCGGAAGTCCGGCACCTACGTTCGTCTCGAAGAGGAATTTCACCCCACGCTGGCGGGCTATCTGCTTCAGTTCCGCGTAGATTTCATAATCCGAAGAGGCGGCTATCTTATTGGCGGCCACCACCGAAATGTTGTGCTTCAGGAAGTCCTTGTACAGGCCGGCGATATCCGGGCTTGCGGTACAATCCACAAACACCGAATTGAAGATGTTCATACCGATGACCTCGTCGTGTAGCAACTGGGTGCACGACGGTACCCCCTTCTCGTCCAGTTCTTGGCGGAAGTTCGCCAAATCGATGCCCTGGCGGCAGAAGTACGCCTGATGTCCGTTGGCGATGCCTACGACTCTCAGCTTCAGTCCGCGTTCCTTCTTCAAGCGTTCCTGCTGGCCGTGAATCTGCTCCAACAGGCTATGGCCTACGGTTCCGATACCGCAGACGAAAAGATTCAGCACCTGATATTCCGAAAGAAAAAAGGAGTCGTGAATCACGTTCAGGGTCTTGCGGAGCGAAGCGCCGTCTACCACAAACGAGATGTTGGTCTCTGAAGCTCCCTGTGCGCATGCGATGACATTGATACCGTTCCGTCCCAACGTACCGAACAGCTTCCCGGCGATACCCGGCGTATGTTTCATGTTCTCGCCTACAATCGCTACGGTAGCCAGTCCGCCTTCCACCTTCATCGGGCTGATTTCACCCATTTCGATTTCCTTGGCGAATTCCTCGTTCAGCAGGGAGCATGCCAGTTCGGCCTCTCCGTTCCGTACACCGATGGAAATGGAGTTCTCGGAAGAAGCCTGCGAAACCAGGAACACGCTGATGCCGTTCTCGGCCAGCGCACGGAACAGACGGTGGTCCACTCCGATGACACCCACCATGCCCAGACCGGTCATGGTAATCAGACACGTATCGTTGATGGACGAGATACCCTTGATGGCCTTCGAGAAATGGTCGGCCTCCTGCTTGATGATGGTTCCCGGAGCGTCCGGATTGAACGTATTCTTGATGAGAATCGGAATATTCTTGTGGCACACCGGATAGATAGTCGGCGGATAAACCACCTTCGCGCCGAAGTTACAGAGCTCCATCGCCTCCACGTAGCTCAATTCCGTTATCGGATAAGCCGTACTGATGACGCGCGGGTCGGCCGTCATGAAGCCGTCCACATCGGTCCAGATTTCAAGGATATCGGCTTCCAGCGCGGCCGCAATGATGGAAGCGGTATAATCGGAACCTCCCCGGCCCAGGTTCGTAATCTCACCGGTATTCTTGTCGCTGGAAATGAATCCGGGCACCACCGACACCTGCGGAAGTTCCCTGAAAGCTTCCTTCACCAGCTGGGTGGTCAGTTCCGAATCCAGGATATGTCTGTTATGTTTCTTTTCGGTCTTGATGAAAGTACGTGAGTCGAACCACTGGGCATTCTTGATCAGGGCGGTGACGATGATGGACGAAAGGCGTTCGCCGTAGCTTACGATGGTAGCGGAGGTCTTCGGCGACAAGTCACGAATCAGGTAGATGCCCTGGAAGATATCCTTCAGCTCGCTCAGGAGTTCGTTCACCTGGTCCAACAGGATTTCACGTTGTTTCCCGGCCGGTATCACCGTATAGACCATTTCGATGTGGCGATTGACGATTTCCTTCATTTCCTTTTCGTAAGCCGAATCGCCCGCCGTAGCCATCTTCGAGGTATTAATCAACTTGTCCGTAATTCCCCCCAATGCGGAAACGACCACAATCACCTTTTCATCAATTGCCTCAACAATCTTTTTCACACTCGACATGCTGTTGACGGAACCTACAGACGTTCCACCGAATTTCAATACTTTCATAGGTATACACAATTATTTTACACTTTCCGCTCCCCGGTGAGGAAGAAAAAGCCGGAAAAAAATCAGAATAAATAATAAGATAGAAATAAATGCTTACGTCCGTAAGCGTGTATCACGTAGAAACACCAATATACAATCCTTACCCCCGAGGGGTAGTCCCTGAGAAGAAAGAGGTGGCGGTCAAGAAACGCCCCATCCCCATGGTTGTGATATGGATGTTGAAAATTGTCATATCGTGTAATTTTATAGCGTGGCAAATATAAGAACATTTTTCTACAAACAAACTTATTTCCGCTATTTTTTTTCACCAAATAGCGAGAAATTGTAACATTCTTTCGTTCATGAAACATGAAGGTAAGAATTAGGGTCAGTAAAGACAATGGTTTATAAATGTAAATTTACCGCCAGCACCGGGCCCGGACACCCGGATTACCCCATCACCCACCTGGCGGCTCTCGGGAAAGCCCTGTAGCATCCCGCTACAAGGCCCCAGGCCACCGTGAATACCAGCAGGGCCGTGACAGGAACCCGTAACGGTACAGGCAAACCCAGATTGTCCACCACCAGATAACCGGTACCCACCAGGAAGTAGTGAATCAGGTAGATACCCAATCCGCACCGGGTCAGGTTGGCCAGGGCACGGACAAGGAAAGCCGATGTTATCTTCACCTTCTGTGCCAGAAGCCAGACCGCTACGGTCATCATCATCACATTGGGCGAGCAGTACAGGAAGAAAAATACCTTGGTTTCCGGTTGCAAAAGAAGGCATTCCCGCCGATATTTCCAACAGTGTCCGGGTTTTTGTACGCGAAGTCTGGCCGGCGGAACAACTAAATCGGACGATGATGCCGGATTTTAACGGACAAGTTGTACTTTTGCAGGGTAACCTTAAAGAAAACTCTACATGAAAAGAATCGCATTACTGATCGGTTGTTGCCTGTTCGTCGTCGGCCTGTGCGCTTCGCCGATAACGGGATTGCTGGAACGGATAGACAAAGGAGCGTCGGCCAAGTTCCGGATTGAGCTTCAGAAAGCAAAGGATGACTTCTTCGAGCTGGACCAGCAGGGAGACAAGGTCGTGGTCCGAGGAAACAATTACGTGAGTATCGCTACCGGCATCAACTGGTACCTGAAATATTATGCGGGCGTCCATCTGTCCTGGAACAACATGCGGGCGGAATTGCCGGATGTCTTGCCAAAGGTCGCCCGAAAGGAACGCCACGAAACTACGCTTCCCTACCGGTATGACCTCAATTACTGTACATTTTCTTATAGCATGGCTTTCTGGGACTGTGACCGCTGGGAACAGGAAATCGACTGGATGGCCTTGCACGGCATCAACCTGCCCCTGGCGATGGTCGGTACAGATGTGGTCTGGAGGAATGTCTTGGTGGATTTGGGCTATACCGAAAAGGAAGTCGGCGATTTCATTGCCGGGCCGGCTTTTCAGGCATGGTGGCTGATGAACAACCTGGAAGGATGGGGAGGACCGAATCCGGAAAGTTGGTATGCCCATCAGGAAAAGCTTCAGAAACGTATCCTGAAGCGGATGCGCGAGTACGGCATCCATCCCGTATTGCCGGGCTACTCGGGCATGGTACCGCACAACGCGAAGGAGAAACTGGGGCTGGATGTGGCCGACCCGGGCATCTGGTGCGGCTATAACCGTCCGGCTTTCCTGCAACCTACCGACCCGAACTTTGAACGTATCGCCCGTTTGTATTACAAGGAGCTGACCCGCCTGTACGGCAAGGCGGATTATTACAGCATGGACCCGTTCCACGAAGGGGGAAGTACCGCCGGCGTGGACCTGAATCTGGCTGGACAGGCCATCTGGAAGGCCATGAAGCGGGCCAATCCCCGTTCGGCCTGGGTGGTTCAGGCGTGGGGAGCCAATCCGCGGCCGGACATGATCAAGGACTTGCCGGCCGGCGATGTGGTGGTGCTCGACTTGTTTTCCGAGAGCCGCCCCCAGTGGGGCGACGCGTCCTCCACCTGGTACCGCAAAGAAGGTTTCGGACCGCACGACTGGCTGTATTGCATGTTGCTGAACTACGGGGGAAACGTCGGTCTGCATGGCAAGATGGCCCACGTCATCCATGCATTCTACAAGGCCAAGGAAAGCCCCTTCGGTGAAAGGCTGAAGGGGGTAGGCATGACGATGGAAGGTATCGAAAACAATCCCGTGATGTACGAACTCCTGTGCGAACTCCCTTGGCGTGCGGAACGGTTCTCCAAGGACGAGTGGCTGGCCGGCTACGTCAAGGCCCGTTACGGGAAATCGGACGAAAAGGTTCAGCAGGCCTGGCAGATGCTGAGCAATTCCATCTACAATTGTCCGGCATCGTCGGTGCAGCAGGGCACCCACGAATCGGTCTTCTGTGCCCGTCCTTCCTTCCATACCTATCAGGTCTCCAGTTGGTCGGAGATGTCGGATTATTACCGGCCGGAGGATGTCATCAAGGCCGCCGGGCTGATGCTGGAGCATGCCGAATCCTTCCGTGGAAACGATAATTTCGAATACGACCTGGTGGACATCGTGCGGCAGGCGGTAGCCGAGAAGGGCCGTCTGGTCTACCCGGTGGTCATCAGTGCCTTCCGCTCCGGCGACAGGGAGCTGTTCCGGGCGGCTTCTTCCCGTTTCCTCGATTTGATTTTGTGTCAGGACAGGTTGTTGGCCACCCGTCCGGAGTTCAAGGTCGGCCGCTGGATTGGCATGGCGCGCGCCCTCGGACAGACGGAGGCGGAGAAAGACCTGTATGAGTGGAACGCCCGTGTACAGGTCACTACGTGGGGCAACCGCATAGCCGCCGATGAGGGCGGATTGCGCGACTATGCCCACAAGGAATGGAACGGACTGCTCCGCGATTTCTATTACCTGCGTTGGAAAACCTGGTTCGATGAACTGGCCGCCCGCCTGGAAGGAAAACCTTCCGCCGAAATCGATTTCTATGCGTTGGAGGAACCTTGGACATTACAGCATAACGCCTATCCGGCACAAGCGGAAGGCGAACCCATCGAGGTGGCCGGCGAGGTGTATCGGTCGATTGTGCGGTGAAGGGCTTCTTAATAAAATGTAAAATAAGATGCTTCGTTCATGCCACGTGTCAAAAGACAAGAAATTCTTTTATCTTTGTAATCGATACAAATTTTAAAAGTCAATTGTTATGAAGAAGAATTTTATTTTCCTGCTATTCTTCACTTTCTTTTCTTTGACAGGAATAGCGCAAGACAAGAGTTATCAGTTGTCCAGCCACATACTGGACATTCATACCGGAAAACCGGCTCCAGGGGTAACTATTAGTTTGAGCAGACAGGATACTTCGGGCCGATGGAGCGTGATAGAGGAGCGCAAGACCGATGAGAACGGACGGGTGAAAGATTTTCTGGAAGCCACTCCCGAAGGTCATCCGGGAATCTATAAGCTGACGTATCAGGTAGGACCTTATTTCGAAGCACAGGGACAGGACTCTTTCTATCCGTTCATCGAGGTCGTTTTTCAGATAAAGGACAATGCGCATTATCATGTTCCTATCACGCTTTCACCCTACGGTTATTCCACCTACCGGGGGAATTGACACCGGCCTGATTTATCAATGTTGTAAGGATCGGAAGAAAAAGGATTGTGGCGGTTATCCGGCACTTTCCTGCCATCGTTTTGTCGAAGATCCGACCTTTACCGCAAAAACACCACCTGAAATACCGCAAAAACACTACCTGAAATGCCGCAAAAACACCACCTAAAATGCCACAAAAACACCACCTGAAATGCCACAAAAACACCACCTGAAATGCCACAAAAACACTACTTGAAATGCCACAAAAACACTACTTAACTTGGAAATATCGTTAAATCATAGTAATTTAGCTGCCAAATAAATGTAGGATATGGAAGATTACCGGAAAAGAGTAGTAGATGAAGAATTATCCTTGCGTCTGGAAGCCTTTGGAGCTGTGCAGATAAAAGGCCCCAAATGGTGTGGAAAGACAACCACCGCAATGGAACATGCCAAGAGTTATATAAAACTTCAAGATCCGGATAGACGTGCCGGATACCTGGCTACGGCAAGAACCAAACCCTCATTACTTTTAAAAGGAGAAACGCCGAGACTGATAGACGAATGGCAGGATGTTCCAGTCCTTTGGGATGCTGTGCGCATGGCGGTCGATGAAAGGAGAGCGAAAGGTCAGTTTATACTTACGGGGTCTACCGTCATAGATGAAAAAAGAAAGGATGGAGAAGAGTTTCAAAGGCTCCATACGGGAACAGGCAGAATCTCTACAATGACAATGTATCCTATGAGTCTGTTCGAGTCAGGCGAGTCAAGTGGAGAGATATCCATTAAAGAACTGTTTGATAAGGCAGATATGGACATTGACGGAATCATGTCACCGATGACAATAGAGAATCTTATATTTGCGGCATGTCGGGGTGGCTGGCCAGAATCAATTACAGTCTTAAGTGATAAAGCAAAATTATTGATTGCAAAAGACTACATCAATGTCGTTTGTAATGAGGACATATCAAGGATAGATAATGTACAGAGAAATCCATCTTTGGCAAGACTTATATTACGTTCATACGGACGTAATGTATGTACTTTGATTCAAAAAACAAAAATGCTTGCTGATGTATCTGTTGAAATGGAAGGAATAGCCATGAAGACGTTTGACGATTATGTAGGCGCTTTGGAAAGGCTCTTTGTCATAGAAGACATTTCAGCCTGGTGTCCGGCTATACGTTCAGCAAGTGCCATAAGAAGTAGCCAGAAAAGGTGCTTTACCGATCCTTCAATGGCCGTTGCCGCATTGGGTGCGTCACCACAGATGCTTGAACTGGATTTAAGGACATTCGGATTCATATTTGAGTGTATGTGTATTCGCGACTTGAAGGTTTACTCACAAAGTTTAGGAGGTAGAGTTTCCTATTATAATGATAGATATGGACTTGAAGCGGATATTGTACTTCACTTGGATGATGGACGCTATGCTCTGATAGAATGTAAGCTCGGTAGCCGTGAAGTAGACGAAGGAGCCAGACATCTGTTGGAAATAAAAAGACTCATAAGAGAAAAGAATGGGCAGGAAAAGCAGATGCCATTGAGGGAACCGGATTTGATGATTGTATTGACAGGAGGCGAAATGGCATATAAAAGGGAAGATGGTGTTTTTGTTATACCATTAGGTTGTCTGAAGAATTGAAAATCTGTTTGATTCCAAAAAAAGCTAACCTCTTACTTCTCGGTAAGCGATTAGCTTTTTTTGCGTGCGCCTGATAGGACTCGAACCTACACGTCTCACGACACCAGATCCTAAGTCTGGCGCGGCTACCAATTACGCCACAGGCGCAGAAAGGAGTTGTTTTCCTTTAGCGGGTACAAAGATAGGACAAGTTTTTGAAACCACCAAATATTGCGCTCAATTCTTTAAGGCTTCACTCAATTCTTCAAGATTTCACTCAATTCTTTAAGGCTTCACTCAATTCTTCAAGATTTCACTCAATTCTTTAAGGCTTCGCTCAATTCTTCAAGATTTCGCAAGCCTTTTCTATCATCGTGTCTTTTCCCCGTTGCATGTCCTCGCTCGTCATATCCACCTTGATGTCCGGGTCGATGCCGAACTCCAGCTGGTTCATGTCCGTATCGTACATGGGGCTGGCCGAGAAACGGATGGACCAGCCGTTCGGAATTTCCGAGCTGAACGGGAGGCCCGAACCTCCTCCGGTCTTGTCGCCCACGATGGTGACCAGCGGAAGCTGGCGCATACAATTCACAAAGTCGTTCGTAGCGCTGAACGAGCGGCGGTTGGCCAGCACCACCGCCTTCTTCTGCCACCGGATGCCCGTAGAAGGCTCCAGATAGACCGGAACGGGGTCGGAGAAATCATTGTGTCCGGGGCCGGTCTTGTGCGTCATGTAGCCCACCAGCACCTTTTCGTTCGTGAAGCGTCCGGCCAGCTTCTGGGCGGTAGTAAGGTTTCCTCCCCCGTTGTCGCGTACATCGATAATCACTCCGTCGCAGATGGCCAGCCGGTTCAAGGTCTGGTCCAGGTTCCCGTCTCCGATGCCGTTGGAGAAACTGGAGCAATAGATGTAGCCGATGTTGTTTTCCAGTATCTGATACGTCAGGCCGGAAGAGATGGTATAATCTTTCCCCAGGTAATTGCTCTGGATGCTGTCACTGAAGTTATGCGGATAGCTGTCGAACCATTCCCGGTATTGCGAGGTGGCCATCGAGCTGCTCAGGTTCACGTGACCGTCACGAAGCTCGTTCACCATGTCCGAGAGGACCTCGAACAGGGCCTCCGACGACATGTCCGGAGCGATGCGTTTGGCGTACCGTTCGTGCACCTCGTCCCAGTCCAGGCCGTACACCTCTTTCTTATACTCCAGGAAACAATATTGCTGGTCGATAATGCGCCACAACGATTCGAAGTTGGCTTCCGGGCTGTTTCCGGACACCTCTTCGCGGATGCAGGAAACGCCGCACAGGCAACTTATCAGGATGAGAAGAATGAATTTCAATCGTTTCATAAGGCTTTAGAATGGAGTCTGTTTTTCGGGCATGCTGATTTGTCTTTTCCCCCGTAGCAGGTACAGGTTACGTACGAATCCGAAAAGAAAATCGTGCGAATACAGGTGGCTTTTCAGGTGATTGACCTTCGCCTGGCGGATGTCGCACAGGTAGCCGATGCGCAGAATGGTACGCGATACCGGAAAATCCAGCGTCACCAGTTGCTGGAGCGAGGGCTGGTTATGCACGGAGGTGAACTTTACGTGCTGCCCTCCGTTCTTCAAGACGAATATTTCGTAGTACGATTCTCCGAACTCCGGCGAGAACATGGCTCCCAGCAACGGCAGATTGGCCTGGTAGCGTACGGTCATCGGATAGTTGCCCAGGTGGAACTTGTAAATGAGCATCCCCGAGGCGCCGATGTTTCCGTAGGCCTTGGCCTGTGCCGGATTGTTGGAGTTGCGGCGGTTGTATACCACGCCTCCGTTCAGCTCGATGTAAGGTCCTGCCAGCAGCTTCAGGTTCTCCCTGAGAGCGAACTGATAATGGAGAGCATAGCTCCACGAAACCATACCGGTGTACATTTCACCGTTCCTGGCCGGATTCTGGGTTCTTGAAGCCATGACCTGCAAGAGGTGCTGCCCCGATACATTTCCGCCCATCAGTCGGGTCATGCGCATTCCTTCGTGCATGAACCTCAGCTCAGGTCCCTTGTATTCCAGAGGGGAAAGATACGTCTCCAATACGTTGTTGAATCCCGCGCCGAACAGGGTGCTCCGCAGGATGTACCGCCCTTCGGGGCTTTCCGTACCGGCTCCCGATGCGGGAACCGCCGAGGCGTGCAGGCTGTCCTGCCGGGTCTGTGCGTGCAGGGACGTAACCAGTAGCAGCCATATAAGTAAAAGGGTATGTCGCATATCAGAACAGTTTCATTTGTCCGTCTTCTTCTTCCGGGTTTTCGGTTCCGTTGTCGGTCTCTTCGGTCACCTCCTCGGCTTCTTCGGCTACAGGCTCCGGTATCCGTACCGGTTCCAGTTCCTCTATCCGGTCCACCTGGAAGGTAGTCAGACGCTTTCCCTTCGCCTTGAAGCTCTTCACGCCGATGAAGTCACTCGCCTCGACGATGAGCGGCTCGCGGAAACTGTCGTGCCCGCCGAATACGACCTGCAACCGGGCATATACCTGGCAGGAGAGCAGAATCAGCCGGTTGTGCTTGTTCTCGCCCAGGTAATTCTGCCGCTTGGCGGAATTCTCGAACGTGAAGCGTTTCAGGTACGGATAGTTCTGCTGGTCGGCGTCGTACAGGGCGGCGGTCCAGACCTTGTCGGCATCGAACTTCTCGATAATCTGTATATCGGTGTCGTAATGGTTGTTCAAGTCGAAATCCGTGGTATAGAACTCGCCGTTCTTGTGGACTATCAGGATGGTGTCGTCGCTCTGGAACTCGCCCAGGTACTGGCCCCGTCCGTCGTAGTTCAGGCGCAGCACATCGTGGTCGAACCACACCTTCCGTCCGCCCAGGGTAGAGCCTCCGCGTTGTTTCAGGCTGATTTTATGCACGTCGAATTTCGTCAGCAGGTTTCCCATGGACTGGCGTCCCTTGATGTTGATGGAGCTGAAGTCCTTCTCGAACACCAGCTTCTTGATGCGCGGGTTCGGTCGGAGGGTCACCTTGATGACTTCCGCCTCGCCGTTCGGGTTGGCGGTGAAGTACACGATTTTCGAGCCCGGGTTCCCCTGGGTCACGTCGTATTCCCGGTCGCGTATCATCGAGGTGACGTTGAAGCGCTTGATGTAATGGAAGCCTTCCTTCCCGTCGCGGTAGATGACGTTGTAGATGGTGCGTTTGTCGTTCTTCTTGAACACGTTCACGTACAGGATGTTCTTGCCCACGAACAGCTTGTCGCTGATGCGGACAATCTTGTACTTGCCGTCCTTGTAGAAGATGATGACATCGTCGATGTCCGAGCAGTTGCACACATACTCGTCCTTCTTCAGGCCCGTACCGATGAAACCCTCCTCGCGGTTGATGTACAGCTTCTCGTTGGCTTCGGCCACCTTTGTGGCCACGATGGTATCGAAGCTGCGTATCTCGGTCCGTCGGGGGAAGTTCTTTCCGTACTTCTCCTTCAGCTTCCGGTACCAGTCGATGGTATATTCCGTGATGTGGGCCAGGTGGTCGTCTATCTCGGCGATTTCCGCCTTCAGCCTGGCGATGAACTCGTCGGCCTTGTCCTTGTTGAACTTCAGGATGCGTGCCATCTTGATTTCCATCAGCTTCAGGATGTCCTCCTTCGTCACCTCGCGTACGAATTGCGGGTAGAAGGGAGTGAGCCGTTCGTCGATGTGCTCGCAGGCGGCATCCATGTTCTCGGCCTGTTCGAATTCCTTGTCCTTGTAGATGCGTTCTTCGATGAATATCTTCTCCAGCGAGGCGAAGTGCAGGGTCTCCAGGGCCTCGCCGCGCTGGATGTTCAGTTCCTGGCGGAGCAGCCCCAGGGTATTGTCGACCGACTTCTTCAGTACCGCGCTCACCGAGAGGAAATGCGGCTTCTTGTTGTCGATGACACAGCAGTTGGGCGAGATGTTCACCTCGCAATCCGTAAAGGCATAGAGGGCGTCCAGCGTCTTGTCCGACGAGGTTCCCGGTGCCAGATGCACCAGAATCTCCACTTTTCCGGCCGTGTTGTCGTCCACCTTCCGCACCTTGATTTTTCCCTTTTCGATGGCCTTCAGGATAGAGTCTATCAGCGAAGAAGTCGTTTTTCCGTAAGGTATTTCGCTGATGCACAGTGTCTTGTTGTCTATCTTCGAGATTTTGGCACGTACCCGTACCACACCGCCCCGTTCGCCGTCGTTGTAGCGTGACACGTCGATGGAGCCTCCTGTCTGGAAATCCGGGTAGAGCTGGAACGGCTCGCCGTGCAGGTAAGCGATGGCGGCGTCGCACAGCTCGTTGAAGTTATGCGGAAGAATTTTCGAGGAAAGCCCCACGGCAATACCTTCCACCCCTTGGGCCAGCAGCAGCGGAAATTTCACCGGAAGCGTGACCGGTTCCCGGTTCCGGCCGTCGTAGGAAGCCTGCCATTCGGTGGTTTTCGGATTGAACACCACGTCGAGGGCGAATTTAGACAGACGGGCTTCGATGTAACGGGGAGCCGCCGCGCTGTCGCCCGTCAGGATGTTTCCCCAGTTCCCCTGGCAATCGATGAGCAGGTCCTTCTGTCCCAGCTGTACCAGCGCGTCGCCGATGGACGCGTCGCCGTGCGGGTGGAACTGCATGGTATGCCCCACGATGTTGGCCACCTTGTTGTAGCGTCCGTCGTCCAGCCGTTTCATGGAGTGCAGGATGCGTCGTTGTACCGGTTTCAGTCCGTCGTTGATGTGGGGCACGGCACGTTCCAGGATAACGTACGAAGCGTAGTCCAGAAACCAGTTCTGGTACATACCGCTCAGTTGGTGCTTCACCGCCTCGTCTTTCTGGTCAACGGGTTTATAGTCTGAATGTTCTTCTTTGCCTGGGATAGTGTTATCTTCTTTGTCAAATGTATCTTCGCTCATAGATAGGGTTTAAGTGGAAAAACAACAGGCAAAGATAAGAAAAATCTGCGTGAATCTATTTTTTTCAGAAATAAACCCGTATAAATACCTATGCGTTATGGCAGATTTGTAATCTGCCATATTCCACCATTTCCGTAGCTATGTCTTTTTCAATAAGACAAAAAGAACGACCGCTACAGGAATGAGAAAGAAAAGAAACCGATAATCATCAGGTTTACCAGCTTCCGCCTGCTGCACCGGCACGAACACCACCGAATCACGTTCGATGAGTCGGACACTATCGCGGACATTGTAGACATCCAGCTTCAGAAGCGAGGCATCCGGCAGGGTGTCCAGACTCAGGTGATAACGGATGTTCGGTGTGGCGGCGGCATGTACTTCGGAGAGGACGATACGTTTCAGGCTATCCACCCGTATCAGGGCGGTGAGCGACAGGGAATCCTTCACCGGGAAGGAGCGTACCCGTTCCGTCACCGTGACGACAGGAAGGGGACTAGGACTCCGACAACCGCATAGCGCCGATACGGCTATTAAGACGATTGACTTCATCACGCAATAACTGGTTTTCATGGACAAGCTGTTTGATTTTAAGGGTCAGGTCAAGGTTCGTGGCCTTCACTTCGCACAATTCCTTCAGAGTTTCGTCGTACGAGGCGGCCAGCGAGTCGATGGAATGCTGGAGGGAAGCGATGAAATCGTTGCGCTTCTGCCTCCGGGTGGCCAGCCAGGTGGCCGCCCCCGTGAGGGCGGACGCCAGGACCGGGATAAGGACAGACAGAACGGTATCACTCATAGGCTTTCAGGCTTTACGGTTCGGGGGATGTCATGCATCAGACACCCATCCCTTCGTCCAGTTCCTCCGAGGTATCTTCCTTCTTAGCCAGCGTATGGATGCTGATCAGTTTGACACCCTGTTCGGCCGCGTTCTTCAGGTTCTTCTTCGGGCGCATGCGTACATGCACACGTTCGATTAGCGATTTCATGAAATCTTCGCGGGAAATGGCGCCCTTGCTTTTGAAGGTAACCTTGAAGGAAGCGAACCCGTCCAGCGTCACGGTTTCACCCGACGCGAGGCTTTCGGCAATGGCCGTAGCACAGTCCTCGATGATGGTCTTTACCGAACCGGCCGAACGTCCGGCGCGTGGGGCGATGTAGTCGCAGACATCGTTCAGAGTGGCCTGACCCGTCATTTTCTGGGTGGCATAATACTTCATCGGAGCATCGGGATCACCCGGTCTTTTACGTCCGACAACTTTGTAGAATACGCTCATAGTATTAGTTTTAAGTTAGTTAGTTTGTTTTCGTAGAGACGCACGGTCCGTGCGTCCGCTAAATCATCCGGGGCTTTTACCCGCTTGTTCTCATTCCGGGCTAGTCCCCCCGGCATCCAGGAGTAGTTTAGGCTAGTTCAGTCTCAAATTGCTTGACGGGCAAAACCGCCTACCGGTCAATCTTTCCCACTCATGTCACTGTACATACCATCCGCGTTTACCAGTTCGGCGGCATTGATGCGCCCCGTAAGGGTGATACCCGGAACGAAATACAGCTTCTTCTCCCCCACCTGCGAAATCCGGAAATCCTCCTTGTTTTCGCTTCCGGAGGCGTTGCGCAA